>OCVQ010001834.1_pt1 | contig 15258 bp, 6 predicted proteins | sample 1539061 | NCBI WGS metagenome assembly OCVQ01 (sample SAMEA3355526, study PRJEB22509) | marine metagenome | biome: marine; feature: river plume; material: water | place: USA | collected 2010-08-08 | depth 0.5 m | reverse complement strand
TCTTCTCAAGTAAATGTAAATAATACACAAAACTTTACTCCATTCAGTTCTTCAGTTGATAGTAGATTGGATAGTTTAGAAACTGCCGGTAGTACTAATGATGGTAGATTAGATAATTTAGAATTATTTTCATCTTCACAAGAATTAAAAGATTTAACTTTACAAACTGTAACCTCATCCTTTGATAGTAGGTTAAATAATGTAGAATCATTCACATCTTCTTACTTTGTAGATTCTGCATCGGTAGATTCTCGATTGGATACTATTGAAGGTTCTTTCTCTCAATCAGTAGATGGTAGATTGGATTTATTAGAATCATTCTCATCTTCTTTAGATGATACTTTTGTTACAACTACTGAATTACATACTGCAACTTCATCGTTATCTGCATCTTTAACAATTACAGATACCGATTTTGAAAATAGAATTAATACATTAGAAACAACATTCTCATCTTCAGTAGATTCACGATTAGATACCATTGAAGGTGCATTCTCATCTTCAGTAGATTCTCGTTTAGATGTAATTGAAGGCGTATTCTCACAATCAGTAGATTTAAGGTTAGATAATGTAGAATCAACTGGCTCTGAACACAAAAGTAGATTGGATAATATTGAATCATATACTGCATCACTTGATAATGTATATGAAGAAAAGGCATCTACTACTCATACCCTATTTAGTGGTTCAACTCAAGTAAATGCAGATACAATTACAAACTTTGACACCAATGTTAAAGATAAATTAAACTCTGATGGTGTAATTAGTGGTTCTTCTCAAGTTACTATTTCATCTACAACTGGATATACTATATTTAGTGCATCTATTGCAACAACTGATGCAGGACAAAACGATAGATTAGATAGTATTGAAGAATATACTGCTTCAGTTGATAGTCTTTACGAGGAAATTGCAAGCGGTACACATACTTTAGTATCAGGTTCATCACAAATACAAATAAATTCAGTAAGTGGATTCACCGCACACTCATCTTCAGTAGATTCACGTTTAGATTCGTTAGAAGGTGATTCACATACACATTCAAATAAAGCACAACTTGATACAATCAACCAAGATTTATCAAAAACTTCAAATGTAACTTTCAATAGTATTACCGCAAGTGGTGATGTTGTTATTAGTGGTGATTTGACAGTATTAGGTAATGCAACTGAAATACAAACATCAGAATTACGAATTGAAGATAAACTTATCACTATTGCAAGTGGTTCTACTAATTCTGCTGAAGCAGATGGTGCTGGTATTGAAATCGATGGTGCTGGAAAATCTATTATATGGGATGATGCAACACAATCATTTATTTTAAATGCAAAAGTATCATCATCTGTTGGATTTAAAGGAGATGGTTCAGAATTAACTGGTGTAACTGCAAATTCAGTTCATTATGATAATGTTACTAATAAACCAACTCTTGTTAGTGGTTCATCTCAAATATCTTACACGGGTATTACTGATAAACCAACTCTCGTTAGTGGTTCTTCACAAATAGACCACGATGCAACTACAAACTTTGTTGGAAATGAACACGTTGACCACTCAACCGTATCTATTTCAGCTGGGAATGGTATTAGTGGTGGTGGTAATATCACTACAACACGAACTTTAACTTTAGATACTGGTTCAGCACACTTTAAAGGTGGTGTTAAAGAAAAATTAAACGAAGAATCAGTTGTATCTGGTTCATCACAAATATTAGGAGGAACTGGTATACTTTCTTCTTCAAATGAAAACTTTACACAATTCTCATCTTCAATTGATTCAAGAGTAGATACTTTAGAAGGCACATTCTCTCAATCAGTAGATAGTAGATTGGATTATATAGAAGGTTCATTCTCACAATCAGTTGATTCTCGTTTAGATGCTCAAGAAGCATTTTCTGAATCATTGGATAATGAATTCTTAAATACAAATGGAGATAATGTTATATCTGGTTCAGACCAAGTAACTGCTTCATTAGATTCAAGATACGAAGAAATTGCAAGTGGTACTCATACCTTAGTAAGTGGTTCATCTCAAATTGATGTAACTCAAACTACCAATATTGAAACTCTTGCAACTACTGGTTCAAATTTATTTATTGGAAATCAAACCATAACCGGTTCTATCCAATCAAGTGGTTCAATATCTTTCCAAGGTATTCCATGGCCAACAGTTGGTTCGGAAACTCATCTAATAAAAACAGAACCATATACTTTAAATTTAGAATCTGGTACTAGAACTTATGATTATGCAGGTATTGCATTAGAGCACTTCGAGGCATCTCCATCATATTATCATAACTCTATATTGTTATATTCTTATGATAACCACGATACTCCAAACTTTGGTACTGAATTAAATGTAGGTCCATTAAGAAATCATATGAGATTATACCCATCAACATCTTTTGATGGACTTGATGTTGCTCATATGGCTAATATATCCATTGAAGATACTCAAAATGGAACAAGTAATGCATTAATATATGCTGATAATATTCAAATTGGGGCATATAACTCTGAAAATATAGCAATTGGTAATCTTACAACAGATATTTCTATTACCGCATTAAATACAATCATAAACTCACCAATATCATCTTCTAATTATATTTCTGCATCATTCTTCATAGGAGATGGTTCTCAATTAGAAAATGTTGTTGCAAGTGAAATAACTTATGAAAATATTACTGGTTTACCAAGTGGATTAGTTAGTGGTTCATCTCAAATTGATGTAACTCAAACAACTAACTACTCATCAATCAGACAATATGATAATACCGATAATACAACTCACTTAAACTCTTTAGGAGTTGTTAGTGGTTCAACTTATTCATCACCATCACAAGGTACTCTTAGAGCAACTATAAATGGTGCTAATACTGATGTGGATTTAGGTTTACAATCGACTGATACCCCAACATTTAACAGTCTTACCGCTTCTAATTTACCAAACTTTAATAGTTCAGAATTTGATGCTGTATTTAAAGGAATTGCTGGTGAATTTGGATATAGAACTCTTGCAACTGCAGCATTCTATCATGTATCATCTTCTATTTCCGATGGTAACCCGGCAGTACTTGGAAACGCCGGTGCTGTTAGGGATTATATTAATGAACAACTATTAATCATTGGTGCAGGTGATATTACTTCGGTTAATGCATCTGGATTATATACTTCAGATTATTTAGGATTAGAGCATACAGGTGACGGTACTCTCAATGGTGGGTATGGTGATGCCGGTGATGTTGTAATTGCAATAGCCACTGGTTCGGTTAAATTTACCGAAGGTGTTCAAAAACTAATTCCAGCTGGAACGATATCAGGCTCAGAACAATTAACTGGTTCTCTTGATTCAAGATATGTAAATTCAACTGGTGATGAAAATATTGGTGGTAATAAAACATTTACCAATAATGTAATTGTTAGTGGGGATTTGACCGTAAATGGTACAACTACTACTATTAATACCACAAATCTTAATGTAGAAGATAATATTATAGAACTTAACTATGGTGGTTCTGCAACCGAAGGTGGACTTCTTGTAAAAGACGTAACTGGTGGTTCTACTATAAGTGGTTCTTTATTATGGGATGGTACTAATGATTATTGGATTGCAGGAATAAATGGAGTAGAATCAAAAATACTTTTAGCTAATGGAGACGGTGTATTATCTGGTTCATTATCTACTCAAGTAAAACCTGTATTAGATAATGAAAATGTACATAGTGGTTCTTATTTAGGAACTGCAACTACTTCTAACTTAACCGAAGGTATTAATTTATACTATACCGATGATAAAGTAAAAACTAAACTTAATTCAGATAATGTAATCTCAGGTTCATCACAGATATTGGGTGGAAGTGGAATACTTTCTTCTTCAAATGAAACTTTTGCAGAATTCTCTGCTTCTGTTGCTTTTGAATTTGGTGGATTAACTACTGATTACAATGATTTACTCAATGTTCCTGCTGGAATTGTATCATCGTCTCTCCAAATTTCTAATTACAACACATTCTTAGAAAAAAATGCATATAATGTAATTTCTTCATCATTCCAAATTTCTAATTACAATACATTCTTAGAAATAAATGGATTTAACGTAGTTTCTTCATCTGAACAAATTACAAACAATAGTAACTTGGTTTCGTCATCTCAACAAATTTCTGATTACAACACATTCTTAGAAATAAATGGAGATAATGTATTTTCAAGTTCGGAACAAGTACAGATTGCTAGTGTAACTGGATTTACATCATTTAGTTCTTCAGTAGATAACAGAATTGATTCATTGGAATCATGGTCTTCTTCGTTAGATTCTGGATTTATAACTCAAGATGAATTGGCAAGTGCAACAGGTTCTTTAATTGAATCAATTGCAACCAAATTAGATACAGGTTCTTATCTTTTAGACTCATCTTCAGTAGATGGTAGATTAGATTCACTTGAAATTGATTCACACACTCACTCGAACAAGACACAACTCGATACAATCAACCAAGATTTATCAGATACATCAGATGTAACTTTTAATAGTTTGTTTGTTGCCAATGATATCTACACAAGTGGTAGTATTATACCGAAAAACCCTGCTACTTCTTTAGGTAGTGCAGAATATCCTTGGGGTGATTTATGGATTGGAGGATTTACACTACATATTGGTGAAACTTCTATAAGTGAAGCGAATGTTGTAACTACATCATCTTTACAATCACAATTACCAATTGGTATTGTTTCATCATCTACTCAAATAGAAGAAATAACTGCAGCATCTGGTATATTATCATCATCGCTTACTGATTTTGATACATTTAGTGGTTCGGTTGCTATTAGATTAGATAACATTGAATTATTTTCATCTTCACAAGAAAATAAAGATTTAACTTTAGCAGGTTATACTGGTTCAGTTGATAATAAATTTATTCAAGTTTTAAATTCAACATCATCTTTAAATTCATTTACTCAATCTGCAGATAGTCGATTGGATAACATCGAATTATTCTCATCTTCACAAGAAGGTAAAAACTTAACTTTGGCAAGTTATACTGGTTCGGTTGAAGTTTCTTTATCAAATATAGAATCATTTACATCTTCAATTGATACTACAATCAAAACTAAGTTAAATGTTGAAAATGTAGTTTCTTCATCTCAACAAATTTCTGATTACAATACATTCTTAGAAATAAATGGAGATAATGTAGTTTCCGGTGCACTTCAAATCAAAGATTTAGGATTTGTAGATTTAACTTCAGAACAAACTATTGATGGAACAAAAACATTTACCGATATTGTAGTAAATGGAACTGGTTCATTTGCATACTTTACTGCAACTCAAACAAGTTTACAATATATTGGTGATTCATTCATAGTATTAAACAACGATACCCCAACTCAAAGATATGCTGGATTAGCAGTTTATGATTCGGGTTCTGCAGATACTACTGCATCATTACAATTTGATGGACAAACAAATGATTGGTTCTACGAATATTCAACTGATGGTGGTGTAACAACTGACCATGGTACTGTTTTATTCGGACCTGAATATTCAACAAAAGGTTCACCAACTTATTTAACAAATAATAAAATACCAAAATCAGTAGGTGCACATCATTTAAATGATTCAAACATCTCTGATAGTGGAACATTAATCACGTTAGGTTCAAATACATCTGTAACTGGAACATTATCTGCAACTCTTGATATCATTGCATATGCATCTTCAGATGAGAGATTAAAAGATAATATTAAACCTATTGAAAATCCTTTACAAAAAATTAACTCAATTGGTGGGTATAGTTTTGATTGGAATGCTGAGAAACAACATATTTATAAAGGTAAGGATTACGGTGTAATTGCTCAAGAAATCGAAAAAGTACTACCAGAATTGGTAACCGAACGAGAAAATGGGTATAAAGCTGTAAAATATGATAAACTAGTATCACTCCTTATAGAAGGTATTAAAGAATTATCTTCAGAAGTACAAGAATTAAAAAATAAATTAAACCAATAGGGAATAATTAACATGGCTCAAATTGTAAGATTAAAAAGAAGTACAACCCCAGGCTCGGTACCAACCACTTCAAATTTATCAACGGGTGAATTGGCAATCAACGTTTACGATGGTAAGGTTTTCTTACGTAAATCTGGTTCAGTTGATACTGTTCAAGAATTAATTACTAATAATTTTGTTGGTGATGTAAACATAAGTGGTTCTGTAACTGCATCTTACTTCGTTGGTGATGGTTCAAGATTAACTAACATTACTGTTGACCAATCTGCAACTATTCAAAAATCATTTACAAATTCATCAACGTGGGTGGTAAATCACAATCTTGATGCACCAAACCCAATTGCACAAGTATATGATACTAACAATTATCAAATCATACCTGAAACATTACAAGTTACCAACAATAATACAATTACAGTAACTTTCTCAAATGCAGAAAGTGGATATGTGGTTGTTGCAAAAGGTGGTCATATTGTTAGTGGTTCGATTTCTTCTGATAACATTGATGGTTTAGGTCAATCAATCACAGACCAAGTAAACGTATTAGGTGTATTTAGTGGTTCTGCTCAAGTACTTATGAGTGGTGACGTAACTGGTACTGCTAATGCTACAGTTATTTCTAACATTGATGGTGGTTCAATTTAAAAAAATAATATTTATACAATAAATAAAAACAAGGATAAAAAGAGATGATTATACACAGTCCCATAATTTCAGGTTCGTTAACATTCGCGAATGGAGCAACATTCACATTACCAGATAATGGTATTTATAGCGGTTCCTTTAGTGGTTCACTTCAAGTACATGAAGTAAGTTCAAACATTATACCTGATGCGAACGAAGCTTACGATTTAGGTTCAGCAACCAACCGATTTAGAGATATCTATTTAAGTAATAGTACAATTAAATTTGGTGGTGGTACCATTGGTGTTAATGCTAATGGTGAAGTTATCCTAAAAGATTATAGTGGAAATTATATTCCTCTTTTATCAAGTGAAATGAAAATGATTGACTCCGTTACAGGAGAAGTTGTTTCATTAGCAGTAGAAGGTGGACAATTAAAAACTTCTGCAGTAGATTCAAATGGTGACCCATTACCTGAACCGGCTTCAAACTTATCTGGTTCCTTCACTGGTTCATTTGTTGGAGACGTTTTTTCTAACAATGGTGTAGTTTCTGGTTCAGAACAGGTTGATGTTTACGGAACAACTAACTTTAGTACATTTAGTTCTTCTATTGCTGATACATTTAGTGGATTATCATCTGATTTTGATGATTTAGTAAACAATCCATTTACTCAATCTGTATCTTCAGTAACTATAACAAAAAATTTAGTACCATCTAATTCTAACTTAACTCTTGGTACTCCAGAACTTCCTTTCAAGGATTTATACCTATCATCTGCATCTCTTTATATTGATGGACAACAAGTTCTTTCATCTAATGCAAATGAACTTATCATTACAACTGATACCAATCAATCTCTTAAATTGGTTGAAACTGGTGCTGATACAATCACATTACAAACTGAAAATGGTGATATCACACTTGCTTCAAGTGGAAATGGTAACATCGAATTAGATGCACCTATTCAAATTGCTGCTGGCAACAAAATTCTTTCATCTGATGGAAATGCAGTAGTTTTCGGTGATGACCTTAGTGTAGAAGGTAATATTTCAGTAACAGGAACGGTAGATGGTGTTGATGTAGCTGCATTAAAAACCAATGTTGATGCAATTTTATCAGGTTCTGCTGCAGATAAAGATTCATTCGCTGAGATTGTAACTTTAATCAACTCGGTTGATACAACTAACGATTCGGTATTTGCTGGATTTGTAACTTCATCAAATGCTGCACAAGGTATTCAAGATGGTAGATTAACTTCATTAGAAATAGCAAGTTCTTCTGCAATTACACGATTAGATTCATTAGAAGGAACTGACATATTAGTTAGTTTAACTGGTGATGTTGTTGGTAGTGGTACTATTACTGATTTAGGAGATGTAACAATCTCAACAACAATCCAACCAAACTCAGTTGCGTTAGGAACTGATACAACTGGTAACTATATGAGTAATGTATCTGCTGGAAATGCAGGTATTTCTATATCACATACACAAGGTGAAGGTTCAACTGCAACAATTTCACTTGTTAGTGGTGTTGTTTCTGGTTCTTCTCAAATCACAATCACAGAATCACAAATTTCTGATTTAACCCATTATACTGATTCTGATGTTAAAACCAAATTAAATGCAGAAAATGTAATTTCTTCATCTGCTCAAATCACAATCACAGAATCACAGATTTCTGATTTACAATCATATGTTACTACTAATTCTGCACAAGCGTTAGGTAGTGCTACTAATGTACTTACTCTTTCTTCTAATACACTTACCTTATCAAGAGGTGATGGTTCAACTGATACAGTTGATTTATCTGCTTATTTAGATGAAGATTCAAGAGCAATCTCAAGTGGTACTTTAAACTCAGTAAGTGGTATTGTAACTTTTACTCGTGATGATGCTTCTACTTTCACATTAGATTTATCTGGATTACTTGATGATACCAATTTAGTAACTTCAGTTGCTGGTAGAACAGGTGTTATTGTACTTACTTCAAGTGATGTTTCTGAAGGTTCACGATTATACTATACAGATGCAAGAGTTAAAACCAAACTTAATGTAGAAGCAGTAGTTAGTGGTTCTGCTACACAAGTTCGTTCATTCTTAAATGTAGAGAATGGTGCAACTGCTGACCAAACTGGTGCTGAAATCAAAACTGCATTATTTGCAGAATCGGATACTAATAATTTAACTGATACTTTATTATCTAAATTAAATGGAATTGAATCTGGTGCAACTGCTGACCAAACGGCTGGTGAAATCAAAACTGCTTACGAAAGTAACTCTAATACTAATGCATTCACAGATGCTTTACTTTCTAAGTTAAATGCAATTGAAGCTGGTGCAACTGCTGACCAAACTGCTGAAGAAATTCAAGATATCGTTGGAGCAATGGTTTCTTCTAATACTGAAGCTGGTATTACTGTAACTTATGATGATACTGCAGCAAAACTTAATTTCTCAGTTGCAACTCAATCTGATAATAACTTCACTTCGGCATTACTTAGTAAATTAAATGGTATTGAGGCTGGTGCTGATGTAACGGATGCTACTAATGTAGATGCTGCTGGTGCAGTTATGAACTCTGACACTTCAACTGCAGCAATGTCTTTCGTTATTGACGAAGATACTATGGCTTCTAACACTGCAACTAAAGTACCAACCCAACAATCGGTTAAAACTTATGTTGATGGTAAAGTTGCTGGTTTGATAGCTTCTGCACCTGGTGCACTTGATACTCTTGATGAACTTGCACTTGCACTTGGTGATGATGCAAACTTCGCATCAACTGTAACCAACTCACTTGCAACTAAAGCAAATTCATCAGTAACTATATCTGCTGGAAATGGTTTAACTGGTGGTGGTAACTTAACTGCTAATAGAACACTTTCTATGAGTGGTACATATTCAGGTAATTTCGCAGTAACTGGTGGAATCACTGCAACCGCAGACGTTGTTGCATACGCATCTTCAGATAGAAGATTGAAGGATAACATCGTAAACATCGAAAACCCAATTGAAAAAGTTCAGAAATTGAATGGTGTAACTTGGGAATGGAATGACAATGCTGATGAATTACAAAAATCAACTCCAACTGTCGGTGTTATTGCACAAGAAGTTGAAGAAGTTCTTCCACAATTGGTAAACACGAGAGATAATGGTTATAAAGCTGTTGATTACGCTAAATTAACCGGTCTTTTAATTGAAGCAATAAAAGAACAACAAAAACAAATTGACGAATTAAAGTCAAAGTTAAACTAATAAAATAGGATAAATTACCCCCTCAATCGAGGGGGTTAAATCCTTATATAAGGATTTTTTTATTTATCTACTAATTATATAATGAAAACGGCAAGTCATAAATATGGCACAAGTATTAAAATTAAAGAGAACTTCTGTACAGGGTAAGGTACCCTCAACATCAAACCTTGAATTAGGTGAATTAGCGATAAATACCTACGATGGTAAACTATTTTTTCAGAAAGATGATGGTATTTTATCAATTCAATCTATACTCGTTACTGATACACTCATAACTGGCTCTTTAAATTTAAACGGTGACATAACTGCCTCCAACCTTTTACTTAATGGAAGTTCAACTATCGATGGTGATATTTACCTCGGTGGTAACATCTATATTGGTGATAGTATTGCTGATACAATATCTGTATCTGCTCAATTTAGTGGTTCTCTTACTCCTGATGGTGATGAATATTATGATTTAGGTTCATCTGTTAAAAAATGGAATAATCTTTGGGTAAAAAATGTTCAAGCTACAAATGTATATGGTTCTATAAATGCAACCAATGGTATTGTATCTGGTTCATCCCAATTAACATCTTCATTTGATTCAAGATACTTAAATGTATTAGGTGAAGGTAACATAAGTGGTTCTTTTAGTGGTTCTTTTAGTGGTGATGGTAGTGGATTAACTAATTTACCTGCTGCTGATGTATCACAAGTTGCAACCGTAACATCTTCGTTTGATAACCAATCAACTATCGTTGTAAACCACTCATTTAATTCTAAAAATGTAATTGTTTCAGTCTATGATTCAAATTATGCACAAATTATACCACAATCGGTAACACTTACTGATAATGATAGTACAACTATTGTATTATCATCAACTCAAAGTGGTCATGTGGTTGTTGCAAAGGGTGGTCATATCATCGCTAACGAAGAATTAACCACATATAAGGTAGATGTAACTGGAAACTCTACATATACCATTACACACAACTTAAATGAAGACTATCCACTTGTTCAAGTGTGGAATACTTTCACTAAAAGACAAGAACAGCCTTCAGATATTGAAAGTTTAACTTCATCTTCTTTACAAATAACATTTTCTTCAAATTTTGAGGGTAAAATTGTAGTTAAAAAATAATGTACGATGTTTATTACACTACCGGTGGAGGACCTTGGGTAAATGCAGGTACTGATACGTGGGTAAATCTATGGATGGAGTTGATTGCTCCTAAATTAGATGTTAAACCAGTTCTACTTTTGCATAGAAACAAACCAAAAGGACATGAAGATTACCAATTTCCAATAGAAGCTCATTGGCATGGGGATGATATTCGTAAATTTGAGAAAATTATCAATAATTGTAGAAGAATAAACATTCTACATGGTCATTATACCCCCATGGGAGTACTTGAGGAGAATAAACACAAGATTCACTCAAATGTACTTCATAATTCAGTTGACCATATCTTAAAATCACAAGTTGGAACTGATGCTTCACTTGGATGGCATCCGTATTTAGATTCATCTTGGGAACAACAAGTAAATGAATGGACAAAACATTCAATTTGGGTAGGGCTATACGATATTCTTATAGAAAATAAAAATATACGAAATTTTTACGAATTTAAACATCACTTACCACTTTCTGAATCAAGTAATCTTGGTTTCGCAGCTAGATGTGAGGGAAGAAAAAATCCTCATTACTTAGATGGGTTAAAATCTTATATTTTTACAAACTCCGTTGAATTTACTGCTATTTGGAAAAATGGTGTAAAGATTGATACCTCTAAATCAAAAATATATCATTATGATTCATCGTTTAAAGATATATTCTATAATATGGATTGGGGAATCTCTCATTCTTCATTTACATCAGAACCATTTGGATATAGTATCTTCGAAGCAGTGGATAGGGGTAAATTACCAATAATAAATAAACAATGGTGTTCAGAATTGGATTATCCATATCGAGCATCAACTAAAAAAGAATTCGGTTATATTTATAGTAAGTTATTAGAAACCCCGTACAATGAGAAAAATCATTGGTTTAATGTTATTAAATCGTATATGATTGATAATTTCTCTGATAAAGATAAGTGGGTGGATGATTTACTCAATATTTATAATATATAGGGAAATAATAATATGGCAACATTAGTATCTGGAGACACTTTATCATTAAACAATTTAGCTGGGGCAACTGGTAATACCCAAGGTGTGAATGTATCACTTGGTACAATTCGAGGTGGAGCAATATCAACCGGTCTATCATCTTACGCTATTGATAGTGTTACCGGAATAACAGGATATACTTACGCAGTAGAAGGTACTTCGGAAAATTATCAATTAACATTTACTGGTGAAGGTTCAAACTTTGGCCAAATTAAAAACCATACTCCAAACTTTACTTGGTCTATACCAGTACAAGGTGGATACCTATCGTTGGGTACCAATTCTGGCTATATAAGAACATTTTCAGTTTCTTCTATGAACCCACAGTTACCATCTGCACAGAGTTCACTACAATCAATTGCTTCACATACTATTAGAGTAAATTTTGCTGATGGTTATAATGACCACATTGGGGGTGGTGCTGGATATGGTGTTAACAAAGATAAAACAGTTTATTCAGTAGATTCATATGATGGTAACTCTACTGTATTATGTTTGAAATCAAACACACCAGTTGAATTAGCTGATGGTTCTATTATAGAAATTGGTGATGTTGAAGAAGGAATGAAATTAAAAGGATATGCAATTGCAGGTCTTGAAGACTATGCAGAAAACAAATATTACGATTGGAGTAGTGATTCATTAGAAGCAACTGTAAAAGAAGTTGAAGTAGTAAATGTAGTGTATTCATTCTCTAATAAAATATATAACATCAATGGTGGACAGATATATTGTACAAGTGAACATCCATTCTTAGTAAAAAGAAGTGACGGTACTTATAAATTTAAACCTGCACACCTTTTAACAGAAGAAGATAGTTTACTTAAATCTACTAAAAATGGTGTAATTGAAACTCCAATAACTTCTATTGTTCTTGAACAAGAAAATGTTGAGATTGTATCTATTGATGTTGAAGAAATTGATACATATCTTGCAAACGGATATATTACTCACAACAAAGGTGGTAACTCTCATGCAGATTTTGATGGTCCAACCGCACCAACTTCAGTTTCATATACCCATCCTACATTATCGTGGAGTGGTGGTGTTGCTGATACAAATTCTGGCGGTATAAGTGGATATGATGTACAAATTTCAACCTCTGCAACATTTGCTACGTTAACTAAAGACCAAGTAAATTGGGATGTTACTACAATGCAATTAGCAGGAGGATTCGTTCCGGCTGGAAGTTATTATGCTAGAGTTCGAAATGTTCAATCTGGATTAAAATCAACATGGACACAAATCGGACCATTTAGTGTAGTATTGTAAAATAATTTTATCGTTTGGAGTATTTCTATATATTTATATATATAACATACAAAACACTATAAATTAAAAAAGTTATGGCAGACACAATTAAGTTTACAGACGAAGAAGTAAATTCAATTAACCAACTAAGACAAGATGTTGCAAATGTGTTCACTCAATTAGGACAAGTTGCAATTGAAAAGAAAAAAAGATTAGATGAAATTGATGGAATTCAATCTCAACTATTTGATAAACATTCAGAATTGGTATTACAAGAACAAGAGTTGTTCAAGGGATTGAATGAAAAGTACGGAGATGGTAACTTTGACCCGGCAACAGGTGAATTTACTCCAACTCCAAAAGAACAATAGTAAAACGAAAATTATTTTTCGTAAAAGTTATTTATACTTATATAAGAGTATTATTATACAAAAAACATAACAAGGAGTAATAAAACATGGCAGAAAAGATTGTATCACCTGGTGTATTTACGAGAGAGAATGACCTTTCTTTCTTATCACAAGGTATTGGAGAAATCGGAGCAGCAATAATAGGACCATTCCATAAAGGACCTGCATTCGTACCAACCGTTGTTAGTACACAATCAGAATTTGAATCAATATTCGGTACCCCGAATGGTGATTTCTACACGGGATATACCGTACAAAATTATTTAAGAGAAGCTGGAACAGTAACTATCGTTCGTGTTGGACATATCGGTGGTTATACTCACGTTGACCCAATTGCAATTAAAGTAAGTGGTTCTAACGGTATTCATGTTGTTGGTACTCTTAACGTAACTCATAATGGTGATGAATCAGTTGGTTTACCAAACTCAGTAATCTCATCTGAAGCATCTGCTTCTTCATTCTCTATTTCAGGTTCTGAATTGGGAACTGAATTATCTGCATCTATCTTACCATCTGCTGGTAATGATTTATCAGATGTATTTGGTGAAAATGCAAGAGGTTCTAAAAATGCTTATGTTTACAATTACTACGAATCTGCTGCAACTAATTTAGTAAATGAAATTGCAAGTGGTTCTCAAGTAATTTTAGAAGTAATGCCTGACCAAGTATTCTCTGCAATAGAAGGTCCTTTACATGGTTCCACTCCTTGGATTCAATCACAACTAATTTCTGGTGAGAGACACAATCTTTTCCAATTACATACTCTTGGTGATGGTTCAAACTATAACAAAGAATATAAAGTATCTATCTTTAATGTAAAGGCAGCAGGAGAAACCAATTCTACTGATTATGCTACATTCTCATTAATGATTAGAGGATACTCTGATACTGACAGAAGAAAATCTGTATTAGAAACTTATAACAACTTAACACTTGACCCTGCATCTCCAAACTATATCAAAAAGATTATTGGTGATATGAATGTTACTATTGATGCAAATGGTAAACAAACAATGAATGGTGATTATCAAAATCGTTCTAAATTTGTAAGAGTTGAAACTGCTGAAGAAGGTTCATTCCCAATCATCGCAGGACCATTTGGACATGAAGCTTATACTAACACAGTATTAGTTGCAACTGAAACTGAAGTTCCTGCAGTGGTATTCTCAACTGATTCAGATTCTAACACTGCTTCAAGTGGTACATCATTTAGTGGTATTGATTTAGAAACTGCAGTAGTTAAGATTGATAACTCACACTACCTTAAACCAATCCCAACCGGTGCTGGTGTAGGTTCTAACGTTGCTTTTGCTTTTGATTCTACATTATCTTATGAACTAACCGGTTCTGATTCTGCAGATGTAAACAAAAGACAATTTACAGTAGGTTTCCAAGGTGGATTCGATGGTGTATCTCCAACAGTTAAAGCTGCAAAAGCAGGTGATTCTGATTGGGGTGCTGGAAACTCTCAAGGATTTAACTTATCTACTTCAACTGCAAGTGGTTCGGTTGCTTATGTAAAAGCAATCAATGCAGTATCT
>OCVQ010001814.1_pt1 | contig 15400 bp, 19 predicted proteins | sample 1539061 | NCBI WGS metagenome assembly OCVQ01 (sample SAMEA3355526, study PRJEB22509) | marine metagenome | biome: marine; feature: river plume; material: water | place: USA | collected 2010-08-08 | depth 0.5 m | reverse complement strand
CGTGTGCTCTTCCGATCTTTCTTAGACCCCAAAGGCCACTTTGTGTTGTTGTTTGCCAAAGGCAATGCCTATGGGGACAAAACGGGCTTTGTTCGGGACGTCACAAAAAAGGAGTATGCATGATGCACAACGCAATCAAAACCCTGTCGCTTGCAATCATATCGTGCTGCTACCTTGCCAATACGTTGGCCATATACGGGGCAGAGTATGGGGGCCACAACGTATGCATGGGCAATTTCTGTTATCACATTGCACAAGATAAGGAGTCGGGCTTATGAGCAACGCAACAACAACGGTTTATTGCGCAAGGTGGAAAGCGCACGGCGAGTCTTGCTTTGCCACGTCAAACGAGTCGTGGGACGACCTTGAAACCAGAGTCTTCGGGCGGGCCTATGCCCCAAGCCGAATCAATGTGTCGTTTTCAAGTTATCAAGAGAGTCAAGACGTTAGTTAGCTAATTTGGTAAGTGTTGCGCTATAACAACGGTGCAACACATTGCCCGAATCAATCGCTTATGGTGCGGGCGCAGCCTTATCCTCTGTCAATGATTCTTTTACCCATGTGATACAAATGTCACACTAATGATTTATTTTATGCTAGGGGGGTTGACATTCGTGGGACCCTAGAATCATGGGGGAACGAATCACCCCCGCAGGGTATCCCCATATGAATCCAAAACAAGAATTTACTTTCGGTGTTGCTAAAATACAACAAAAAGCAGCTATCACTTTCTGGCAAGGTTCAAACACACGACACAATAAACGACAAAACAGGAGAATCAGGCTTAAGTGTCAAGAACTTTCTTTCGTTAGATTTCAATGACTTATAAAATAGTTGAAATTTCTTTGCATAAGATTCTGATTTATGTCCCTATAGTATAGTAGAGAGGTTGAGTAACTTAAGTTTTAACGTAAGTCTTCACCACTAAGTATTATTACTAGTAAGTGAATAGACTATAGTATATACTTAAGTTACTCCCTCAATCAGTTTCCCAATAGCTCAACCAAGATGTATGATTACAATATTATAATATTTAGTTACATGATCTTGCCGATGAGCTTGAGGGAGAATCTGTCTTACCCACTTAAGTTAATCTTATATTGTCGTTACTAATAGTAGCCCGTAGGGCGAGGAGCCTTAAGCTATGGCTGAGAAAATTCCATATAGCAAAAACGTAGAGAAGCACATCCTTGATTGTATTCAAGGTGGTATTGCTATCCGTCAGATGCTGGCTTCTATGCAACACCTACAGGATGCACCTAAGTCTCTGTCTACTATGTACAAGACATATGGGTCGTTTATTGAGAGTGAACGAGCTAAGATTAACGGCATGGTTGGTAAGAAAGTTATTGACCAAGCTCTTGAGGGTGACTTCAAGTCCCAAGAGTTGTTCCTTCGTTCTAAGGGTGGTTGGTCGCCAACACACACAGTCAACGAAGTCGAGCAAGAGACTGATCCAGATTTAGACGAGAGTGCAGCCGACACACTCATGGCCTTACTAGGATACAATAATGACAACCCGACGACAGAGGAAGATAACGGCTGAAGCCTTACGTGGCTTAGAGCCAGCTAAGGTTAAGAAGTTATTTGATGAGCTAGGTCCAATTAAGACTGAAGAGCTTAAGCATGACTGGAACTTCTGGGCTAGAGACAATCAACTAGCTCCTGAAGACAAAGACTGGAATACTTGGTTCATCAATGCTGGTCGTGGTTTTGGTAAGACACGTTCAGGTGTTGAGTGGGTACGAGAGAATGTCAAGAATGGCGTTAAGCGTATTGCTGCTGTAGCATCTACTAACTCAGATATTGAACGAGTTATGGTTAAAGGTGAATCTGGTTTCCTGTCGGTATGCTGGAAGGGTGATAAGACCTACGCTGGTAAGAAGATGGGCTTCCCTGAATGGTCGCCTACTAAGAGGACACTCACTTGGGAGAATGGTGCGCAGGTACAGTTCTTCTCAGCAGAGGAACCTGAGCGTCTCCGTGGTCCCCAGTTTGAATTAGCTTGGTGTGACGAGACTGCTGCATGGAACAAGGACATGGACACTTGGTCTATGCTTCAGTTCTGTATGCGTCTTGGTAAACACCCCCGTATCATGGTTACTACTACACCAAAGCCAACTAAACTTATTAGACAAATCCTTAAAGACCCTAAGACTGTCGTTACTACGGGGTCTACCTTTGATAACTCTGCTAACCTAGCTGACACATACCTTACCGCTGTTAAAGAACAGTATGAAGGTACGAGGCTTGGTAGGCAAGAACTTTATGCTGAAGTCCTCGAAGAAGCTCAAGGAGCCTTGTGGACAACAGCTATGTTAGATGATGCTTCAATTAAGCATGAAGCTGTCCCTGACTTAGCCCGTATTGTCGTTGCACTTGACCCCGCTGTTACCTCTAACGCTGAGAGTGACATGACGGGTATTGTAGTTGCAGGTATTGACATTAACGGTATTGCTTATGTCCTTGGTGATTATACTGACAGGTTGTCACCACAAGGTTGGGCAATGAAGGCAATCGAACTTTATCACTTCCACCAAGCTGATCGTATCGTAGCTGAGGTGAACCAAGGTGGTGATATGGTTAGGACAACAATTCATGGTGAAGATGAAACAGTATCTTACAAAGCTGTACGTGCGTCTCGTGGTAAGTATGCCCGTGCAGAGCCTATCTCAGCTTTATACGAGCGTGGATTGGTTAAGCATGTATCTAATCCCCCTGATGGTGCATCTCTGAACGAATTAGAAACTCAAATGCGAACATGGGAACCTTTAGGTCGAGTAGGTTCTCCAGATAGACTTGATGCTCTTGTATGGGCTATCACAGACCTCTCACTTAACGGATATAGCAAACCTAAACTGACCCTCGCTTATTCAAGTGCTAAGGGACTTTCACGATAATAATTTACTGGAACCCATAGTCATGGTTAAGAAGCTCTCTGAGGCCGCAGCTAAGTCAACTCTTGGCGTAGCAGGTGATAATACACATAACGGTCAAATCCGTGCTGATGAGTTTCTTCCTGAGCTTCGTGGCAAAAAGGCAATCCGTAAGTATCGTGAGATGAGGGACAACGATAGTACCGTTGGTGCTGTCATGTATTCCGTTGAGCAAATCCTTCGTGATGTTGAACTTGACGTAAAGCCAGCTAACGATAGTGCTGAAGCACAGACTGAAGCTGATTTCGTTAAGAGTGTCCTTGATGACATGGACCATACGCTTGACGACCACATTGCAGAAGCCATTGGTTATTTGTCGTATGGCTTCGGTTGGTTTGAGGTTATGTACAAGCGGCGTGTTGGCCCTACCGAAAGATCACCTAAGAAACACTCTAAGTTCACTGATGGTCGTATTGGTGTCCGTAAGATTGCTTCTCGTGCGCCTTGGACTATTAACAAGTTTGATGTTGACCAGAAGACAGGTGACGTACTTGGTATTGAGCAAGAAGTGGGGTTCATGGGTGGCAAGAACTATATCCCTACTAACAAGTCTTTGTACTATCGTACTACAAGTCTTAATGGCGACCCTTCTGGCCGTTCTATTCTGCGTAACGCTTATACCTCTTATGAGTATCTTAATAATCTTCAGGCTATTGAAGCTATTGCAGTAGAACGTGAGCTTGCTGGTATCCCAGTTGCTCGTATCCCTGCTGAGTATCTCTCAGGTGATGCTTCCGCTGCACAGTCAGGCTTCGTTCACAACCTACAGCAAATCCTTCGTGACGTTAAGTTCAACGAGCAGGGTTACATCATCCTGCCTTCTGACACCTACCCAGATAAAGATGGTGCGCCAACTAACGTCCGTCTAGTTGATATTGAGTTGATGGCTTCCAACGGTAAGCGTAACATCGACATCAACCCAATCGTTAGTAGGTATCAGCATGACATTGCTCGTTCTGTCCTTTCTGAGTTCCTTCTTCTTGGCACATCTGGCGGCTCTTACGCTTTGTCTAAGTCGAAGACAGACCTGTTCCTCCGTGCGCTTGAGAGTTACATCCAAGCAATCGTAGATGTTCTCAACAAACAGTTGGTTGAACGTCTGTGGCAGTTGAACGGTCTGAGTTATGACCTGATGCCTACTATTAAGGCTGGTGATGTCGCTCCCCACGATCTTCGTGAGATTGCTTCGTTCCTCCGTAACCTTAATGGTGCAGGTATTGATGTGTCGTCTCACCCAGAGGTTATTAAAGACCTTATGGACATTGCTGAGTTGGACTACGATCCTGAAGTAGGTCAAACTGACACAGTTAAGGAAGAAGAATAATGGCAACTTTAGACAATCGTGTATTTGACAATGGGTTAACCGTACTTGATACCGAAGCTAACAAGATACTAATCACCTCTCAAGAAGCCACAGACTACACGGATGCGAATACTACCTCCGCTTTAGGTAATTCTACCTCCCTTAGTGTTGCTGCGCCCTCAGATCGTACTGGTGGGGGCCGTGAGGTAGTTGTAGCTGCCATTTCAGATGGCTCTGTTACAGCTACGGGTACAGCTACTCACTATGCTATTGTAGACACAGCTAACTCTCGTCTGCTTGCAACAGGTTCCTTGACCACAAGTCAATCTGTAGCCTCTGGTAACACATTCTCGTTAGGATCGTTTACTATTGGTATTCCTGATCCTGTATAATAGGGGTTACAGGCTATGTCCAGTAGGATTTTACAAGAGGATAGCAGCCTACTTCTTACGGAAGCTAATGAACCTCTAGTCAACGATAACTTTATTGATGTGGGTGCTTTCTCTACAGGCTCCCCTGTGGTTAATTCTACAGCGATAACTCAGGTTCATGTAGCCACAGTCCTAGATATTACGACTGGTCTACCTATCGTAGCCAGTAACTCGCTTACCCAAGATCATAACCTAGTTCCCCTTAGTGTGACTTCAGGTAGCCTAAGTATCCCTTCTCTGGCTCTTGTACAAGATCATAACCTAGTTCCCCTTAGTGTGACTTCAGGTAGCCTAAGTATCCCTTCTCTGGCTCTTGTACAAGATCATAAACTCGCCTCTGACGGTATTACTCTCGTTGCACCAGAAGTTTCCCCCGCAACTATGGTTGAGGAAGAGGTAGCACTCGCAACACCTATCTTAACTGGTGTCGTGGAGGTAAGTGACACCCCACTAAGTCAGAACCACATACTATCAGCCAATAATATCAGAACTAGGTCTCCTGTAATCGGGACTGCTGATGACCCTGACTACATCGTAAAACAAGAGATTGAGGAACTACAGCAAATGTTTGGTGGATGGAATAGGCGAATATATGAAGTCCCAGATGGTCGTCTTGTTCAAGCTGAACGTGAGATACAATCCACTTTTGGGGATGTAGTTTCTATCGACAAGAAAGCCAAGAGCTTGCTCAAGTTTGGTAAGTCCGCTCCGTTAGCTGCCAACACGATAGAAACTGTTTGGTCACATGGTGGACACGAGGTTTATGTACAAGATAACCTTATTGACAGTATCTCTTCCTCTAATGCTGCTGACAACGAAGAGATTTACCTTGAGTGCCACACTGTAGAGGGTACAGGTACAGACCAGAAGTTCACCTTCCTGACCCAGAAGGTAAGTCTGAACGGTACAACAAGAGTTCCCCTCCCAACTCCTGTAGCTCGTGTCTCAACAGCATACAACAACAACGGAACTGAACTTCTTGGTGCAGTTTATGTCTATCAGGACACTCTTCTAACGAATGGTGTTCCTACAGACAGAACTAAGGTTCACGCACATATCCCTCAAGGCTTCCAACAATCCTTTAAGGGTGCAACCACATTCAGTGACGGAGACTACTATATTCTCACTGGGGGGTTTGGCTCTGTATCTAACAAGCAAGCTGCAAGCGTTGACTTCTACCTTGAAGTAAGGGGCGCAGGTAAGGTTTTTCGTCAAGGTGCTGCCGTTAGCGCAAGCTCTACTGGTGGTTCATGGGACATTGACCTTGACCCCTGCATCATCATCCCCAAGAACGCAGACATACGAATTACTTGCGAGACTGCTACCCAAGGTGCTGTCGTATTTGGAAGTTTCAAGGGTTACTTAGCAAAGGTTATTGGATAATGAATAAAGTTCTTAAAGCACAATACGCCAATGACATCTTTACTACCGCAGAAGAGGCTCGTTCTCGTAGTATGGACATGGGTCTTAATGGCGACATTCACGTCTCTGACTATAACGAACAGGCTGTCTATATGCCAGCATCCTCCGAAGACGCCTATATCGCCTATTACGAGCAATTAGGTGGCATTGAGGGGGGTCAGGAGCCTGAAGAGCAAGAAGATGCTCCTATGGACCGTATAGAGGCTCTGAGGGCTATCGTAGCTGAGATACTAAAGGTAGACTTCGCCAAGGCTGAGTATCAGGGCGAGAAAGTCACTCTTAACAAGCCTCGTCGTATTCAGGGTGGCAATAAGAAGTTTGAAGTCTTCGTTCAAGATGGTGACAGAGTTAAACGGGTAACATTCGGTGATCCTAACATGGAAATTCGTCGTGATGACCCTAAAGCTCGTGCTAACTTCCGCTCCCGACATTCCTGTGACACCAAGAAAGATAAGACTACGGCTGGCTATTGGTCCTGCCGTATGTGGGAAGCAAATACATCGGTGGGTGAAATGACAAAGAATATTGAAGGTAAAATCCTCAAGACCGACGACGAACAACGTATGGTCTATGGTTGGGCATCAGTAGTAACCGAAAAAGGTGAACCTGTTATTGACCGCCAAGGGGATGTTATCGAAGCTGACACTCTTGTGAAAGCTGTTAACGAATTTATGGAGCATGTGCGGGTCGGCAAGGCCATGCATACTGGGGAACAAGTTGGTGTAGTAGTACACTCCCTCCCTATTACCAAAGAAATTGGTGATGCTCTTGGAATCCAGTCTGACCGTGAAGGATGGGTTGTCGCATACAAAGTATTCGATGATGCAGTCTGGGATATGGTCAAATCTGGGGAACTCGCTGCGTTCTCTATAGGTGGACGTGCTATGAAGGAGGAAATCTAACTTGCCTAATCTCCTAAAAAACTTGCACCTTGAAGAACTTTCCCTCGTGGATCGTCCAGCCAATGCTCAGGCAATGGTTAGTCTCTTTAAGCGTGACAATTCCGATGAGGAAATTACTAAAATGAATGAAGAAATGGAAGCCAAAGTAAAGGCGTACATGGAAGATAAAGCATGTGGTAAAGAAGAAGCTATGAAGGCTCTTGGTTACGACATGGAAAAGGCTGAAGAAGCTGTTGCAGAAGAAGCTGAAGTTGCTGTTGAAGCACCAGAAGCTGAACTTATCGACATTGAAGCTCTTAAAGCTGACATCGCTCGTTTCACTGCTGAGAATGAGAAGCTCCGTAAGGGTCTTATCGACGCAGGTTTCGTTATCACTGCTGAAGCAATCGAAAAGAAAGCTGAAGTCGAGATGATGGAAGTCGAAGGTGAGATGGTCGTTAAGTCTGACATCCCCGCCCCAGTTCTTAAAGCACTTGAAGCTGCTGATGTAGCCAAGCGTGAACATGAAATTGAAAAGGCTGACATTGAGTTGACCAAACGTGCTGGTGAAACACTCCCACACTTTGCAACCGATGTAGCCAAGTCTCTCGTAGCTAAATTCTACGAAGATGAAGCAATTATGGAAGCTCTCAAGGCCGCTGATGCAGCTTTTGAAGCAGCCATGCAAGAATTTGGTAAGTCTGACGTAGACGGCGAGTTCGCTACCTCTGCCGACAAGCTAGATGCTCTCGTGAAGTCCTACATGGACGAAAACCAACTGAAAAAGAGTGAATTTGCCAAGGCTTATGCTGCTGTAGCAAAGACCGATGCTGGTAAAGCACTCATCAATAAATCCTACAAAGGGGAATAACAATGGCTGTTATGCAATCTCGTGATAACCGCACCGAAATCGCTGGTGCTGGTGGTACTACTCAATTTAAATTCGTAACTCTCGACGCTGGTGGCGCTGTTACTGTTGCTGGCGCTGCTGGTGAACAGGCTTATGGTGTATGCTTGGCTGGCGCTGCTGCTGGTAACGCAACTACTATCTGCGTATCGGGCAAAGTTATGGTAACTGCTGGTGGCACTATTGCTGCTGGTGACGCTGTTCAAACAGACGCTGCTGGTGATGCACTCACAGCCGCTGCTGGTGATGTTGTTATGGGTTATGCCAAGGAAGCTGGTGTCGATGGTCAAATCATCGCTATTGAGCTTATCCAAGGCGGTAACATCGTAGCCTAACCCTAATAACAAAGCATTTAAAGGAATATTATAATGCCTCTTTTGACACCATCTAACGTACATATCGACGCACCACTGTCGAACTTGACACTTGCGTATGTACAAGAACAAACTAACTTTGTTGCTGACAAGGTTTTCCCAGTTGTAGGCGTTCAGCGTCAGTCTGACAAGTACTACATCTATGACCGTGCGAACATGAACCGCTCTGGTGACGTTAAGAAACTTGCTCCACGCACAGAAGTAAACCGTATTGGTTTGCAGTTGTCCAACGACAGCTACTATGCTGACGTATATGGCCTCGGCATGGACTTCGATGAGCAGACACTTGCTAACGAAGATGCAATGTTGGAAATCCGTGCTGCTGGCGCACAGACACTTGTCAACCGTGTTCTGATTGAGCGTGAAGAGCAGTTTGCTTCTTCCTTCTTCGCTGCTGGTATCTGGGGTACAGACGCTACTCCATCTAACTTGTGGTCTGACTACACAAACTCCACACCAATCACTGATGTGACTACTGCTCGTCGTACCATGCAGCTTAAGTCTGGTGGCTTCAAGCCAAACACAATGGTTATCGGTAAGGAAGTTCGTGACATCCTCATCAACCACCCAGATGTGCTTGCACGTTTGAACGGTGGTGCTACTGTTTCCAACACAGCACTCATCACAGATGCCAAGCTGGCTGAAATCTTTGAGGTAGAGAACTTCTACGTCATGGAAGCTGTGAAGAACGGTGCTGCTGAAGGTCTTGCAGAAGCTAACGCTTTCATCGGTGGTAAGAACGCACTCTTGGTTCACACACCACGTACATCTGGTCTGATGACACCTGCTGCTGGTCTGACCTTCGCATGGAACAACATTCCAAGCGTAAACAACCTCGGTATCACTGTTGAATCCTTCTCGGACGATGCACTGAAGCGTCAGCAGGTTGCAGAGCATATCCAAGTTAAGATGGCATACGACATGAAAGTTGTTGGTGCTGACCTTGGTTACTTCTTCGAAGATGTTGTAGCTTAAGCTATCCCACGACTAAGATAACGGTGGACCCTGAGCTTAGGCTTGGGGTTCAACCCAACTAATAAAAGAACATAACAGTATCCTACATATAATGGAGTAGTCCTATGCATCCCACATACTTGGGTTGGCAGGTTGATTGGCCTGTCTTTATCAAACGTCCTCTCATGGCAGACAGTAAAACTTGGAGCCAAGGGGATCACTTTAACTGGTTAGAGCGAGGTATTGATGCCGATAAGGTAGCAACACTTTACGCTTCTGGTTATATCCACCACAATAAAGATTTAGAAGTCCAAACTAAGGTCGGTGACAGGTTGTCAGAACTAGCTGGAAAGCAGTTAGAGACCCTTGTTAACCTCCTTAACGCAGAAGTTAAGAAGCGTACATCAAGTACCTCAGAGTTTGAGACTAAGAAGTGTAAGAAGTCTAAGTTAGACGACAAGCAACGTGGTCTTATTCGTCGTTTCCTCAACAGTAACAGTTGGGTGACAGAAGACTTCTACACCATTCGAGATAAAATCCTAACAGACTAATAACTGGAGACGACTAGATGGCTTGGTCCTACGATCCTACAGACTTGGATACAACTACGGCCTCTGGCCGTCTCAACACAGTCCGCCTTCTTGTTGGTGACACTGAAACACTAGACCAACAAACTCAGAACGAAGAGATTGTGTTCTCCCTGTCTGAAAATGGTAACAACACTTACTACTCTGCTGCTTGGATTGCTCGTACTATCGCATCTAAGTATTCCCGTAAGGTTAACACAAGCCTTGATGGTGCTTTGAAGGCAGACTACAGTGACCTTGCTAAACAGTATCTATTGTTAGCAGATAACCTAGAGTATCAAGGTAAGACTTCAGGCTCAGGCTCTTCTGTCGGCATCGGTGTCCTTGCTGGTGGTATCACTAAGACTAGCATTGAGGCTGCAAGAGCTAATACTGACCGTATTGAAGGCTCATTCCGTCGTGACCGCTTTAAGAACCCTCCAAGCTACCAAACCCCTGAGTATGAATAAGGAGTAAGATATGTCTTTTCGCTCCTTTGACCTCCTCAATCTCGTAAGAGACTTTGGGGAAGACTTGACACTTCGTAAGGTTACTACAGGTGGCTCTTACAATCCTGCAACGGGTCAGGTAGATGGTTCAGCTACTACAGACTATACGTTCTTGGGTTATATGTACAACTACGACACTGGCATCTCTGGTAACATGGATACTGTCGTTAGAGGCGCACGTAAGTGTGTCATCCCTGCACTAGGCCTTGCCGTAGAACCTGACTTTGATGACCTTATCGTTGGTAGTGGTGACAACGTAAAGATTATCTCTGTTGTTACAATATTTAGTAATGGTAACCGTATCTGCTATCTCTGTGATGTAAGGGAGTAGATTATGAAGACTACCCTTCGGATCAACAAGAGTTTAGATGATAAAATCAAACTTTTACAGAATATGGCGGAAGAAGAAGTCAAAGACCGACTTGAGTATATTGCCAACTATGCCGTTGTAGTATCGCCAGTCAAGACAGGTGCGTATGTAGAGAGTTTCTCTTTTGCAGTCGGTGCAGGTCGGCCAAGAGGTAAGTCTTCTGCGAATAGGCCAATCGCTAATCGTGAAGCGGCCATGCAGGATGCTAGAACCAATCTTTATTCAGACATTGATAAGATGGACTTGACAAAATCTGATAAAGTAACTCTTCGGAATGGTTCCCCTCACGCTGTGGAGGTAGAAAAGAAACACTCTGTATTTACAAAGGTGAGGAATAAGTTCGGTGGCTAGTATATATAACGATATTCGGGCTGCACTTGAGAGCCACCTTTCTTCTGTGTCGGGCATCCCTGACATAGCCTATGAGAACGTCTCCTTTGAGCCTACAACAGGTAATAGCTTCCTTCAGGTCATGTTCCTACCAGTAGAGCGTAGGTCCGCTGTAAGGGGCTTAAATCCACAACAACGGTATCAAGGTGTATTCTCCATCTTGGCACACACACCAGAGGGTAAGGGTCCAAAGGAAGCTGATGACTACGCTAACTTGCTGATTGAAGCATTTGATGCAGCTACGGACATCTCCTTTACCAACTCTGACCTCGAAACTATTAACGTATCGGTTGATTACGCAGAACGACAGCAAGGTCTCTTAGATAGCCCTTGGTATTATGTCAGAGTAGACATCGGCTGGTATATTTACAAATAACTTCCCTTAGGAGAAACACACAATGGCTTTCGCACAAGGCTCACGCTCCAGCCTGTCATACATCGTAGAATCTACGTTTGGTACGACACCTGCTGGTAACTTTACTAACCTTCCTTTCAGCACACACTCTTTGAACCTTACTAAAGATCGTGTAGCTGGTAACGACATTCAAGCTGACCGTATGCCTCGTGTAGACCGTCACGGTAACCGTCAAGTAGCTGGCGACATTGCAGTTGACCTTCGTGATGGTGACTACGATGCCTTCCTTGAATCAGCTATGCTGAACACATGGTCTACTAACGTACTTAAAGTTGGTACTACACCTAAGTTCTTCTCAGTTGAAGACTATGCTGCTGATATTGACCAAGCTCGTGTATTTACAGGTCTCTCAGTTTCCACTATGGGTATCTCCCTTGCTCCTAACCAGATGGTAACAACTACCTTCGGTATGGTAGGCAAAGACATGACTATCGGTGCTGTAGAGAAGACACAGGACGCTGCCTCTGGTGCGGCTCCTTTCGATGCTTACTCAGGTGACATTTCCATCGGTAACGTAGGCGGTGCTGCTCCAGTAGCTATCGTAACTAGCTTGGACTTCACACTGACTAACTCCTTCGCACCTACATTCGTCATTGGTGATGCATCCGCACCTTCCCTTGAGTATGGTCGTGCAGAAGTTGAAGGCACACTCACAGCTTACTTCGAAGATGCAACTCTGATTAACCGCTTCTTGAACGAAACTGAGACTGAGATTGAAGTATCTGTTGACGATCCTACAGGTGCTAACTCTTACACTTTCACATTCCCACGGGTTAAAATTAACTCTGCTGATGTTGGTGTCGATGGCCCAACTAGCCGTATGATCTCTCTGTCCTTCGTAGCTCTCTACGATGCGACTGAAGGTACAAACCTTAAGATCACACGCCCAGCAGTGTAAACTAATCCTCTTCTGAGGCTAGGCTAGGGGGTTATGTCGGGTGACCTCCTAGCTGACACACTACAATTACCCGACGACAATCAACACATAAATAGGAAACCCCGACATGGACCTTAAAGACCTGACACCGAATTTAGATGACATTGTTATCACAATCAAGCACCCTACGACTGGTGACGTACTCAAGAATGATGATGGCACGGACATGACTATTACAGTCCTTGCGCCCCACTCTAAGGAGTATAAGAAGGCTCAACATGAGCAAATCAATAAGCGACTTAAGAAAGCCCAGAAGAGTAAGTCACAAGACGTAGACTACTCTGACATTGAAGAGGCTACGCTTGAGGTATTATCTAAGACGACAAAATCTTGGAACATTACCTTTGGTGGGGAGAAACCTAAACTTACTGTCGCTAAAGCCAAAGAACTTTATGATGAAGTTTTCTGGATTAAGAACCAGCTTGAGGAAGAGGTTTCTAACTCGCTGGATTTTATGAAGGTCTGATCTGTGATCTTGTAAGTTGGGCTGAACATCAGTTTAAACTTAACAAGCCAGATCAGAACGGCACTACAGAACGAGAACATCTTGAACAAGTAGAGAGGCAGATTGGACGTAGAGTAGAAGCATTGGAACCCCCGACACCCTTCCCAATGTTAATATCTCACGTCTGGTCTGCCTTTATTAGTTTAAGCTCAAGTAGAGGGTCGGGCATGAATGGCCCATTACCAATTACATATGAGCAGATTAAGGCTTGGAAAGAAGTGACAGAAACATCTACTTTGCCTTGGGAAATTGAGGCTATCAAGAGACTTGACTTAGAATATTTAAGGGTGGCAAATGGCTGACGATATTAGGCTCGTAATTAATGTTGAGAAAAAGGGTGTCCTTAGTGCCATCACTGCTACAGAGAATCTTGAGAAGAAAGTTAAGAAGCTCTCTGATACCTACGCCCGTGGTGGGATTAGCTATGGTAAGTACAACAGGGGTGTTGAGCAACTCGCCAAAGCGACAAAGAATAGTAAAGATGAACTCCTTGCTTACGGCACTGCTATTAGAGCTAATGCTAAAGCTGTAGATGCTGCTGCCATTGCTGAAAAGCAAAGGTTAAAAGTTCTCCGTGAGGAAAAGGTTGCCTTAGACCAAAAGAACAAGGCAGAGGCTGCTAACTCTGCGGAGCTTAAAAGGTTCCGCATTTCCACCGACCAAGTTTATGCCGCTGAACAAAAGCTGCTTAGACTAAAGAAGATGTTACGTGCTGAAGTTGAGGCAGGTAATATGACCATGCGTCAAGCCGCTACTGTACAGATGCAGTATAAGAAATCTCTTACTGCTATGGGTGACGTTACCAGACAAAGCTCACAGCACATGAGCCGTTCTGGTGTTGCTATGCAGCAAGCTGGTTATCAGGTCGGTGACTTTATTGTTCAAGTACAATCTGGTCAAAACCCTATGGTAGCCTTTGGTCAGCAAGCGACACAAATGGTTGGTGCTTTGTATATGCTCCCTCCTGCTACCCTTGCTGGTAGTGTAGGGATAATGGGACTAAGCGTATCTGTTGGCCTTCTTATTGCAAGCCTTGGTATTATTATCCCTCTTGCGACAGCCATTGGTGCTGCTTTTATGAGGATGAAAAAGGATAGTGATGGTGCGGGTAAAAGTGCTTCGTCATTAGATGAGAAACTTAAGTCACTGAAGACTACTCTGCAAGACTATGCTGATACCTTGACGGCAATGAGGGCTGGCGTATCTCTTGATGAACTCTTTGCCACTAGAGGTATTGATGCGGCTGAAAAGTCTCTGGCGGATGCTAAAGCAGTTTTGGGGGCTTTAGAGACCTCTTTTAACCTTACTACTAGTGCTGGCGATGGCTATCTTAATATGGCGGACGACATTGCAAAACTTTGGGGCGGGGACGCTGCATCAAAGTATGCTGCGGCGCTTCAAGTAGTCACTGACGCTGAAAAACTCCTTGCTGACTTACACACGAAAGAAGCTGACACAAGAGCAAAGAACTTTGCAGATAGTCTCCGTAGTATTACGCAAGAAACTACCTTGTTGCAGATACAAGCTAAGTTTGGTGAAGATAGCGCCGAAGCTATAAACGAAGCGTTGGCACAAGAAACGCTGAACCGAAAGGCTGCTATTGACCAACGTGTTATAGCAGGAGACCTTGATGCTACTGCCGCTGCTACACTCAAGCAACAAATAGACCTACAAGCCGACCTTGGTGCGCAGATAAAGGCTGATGCTGCGGCAAAGGTCGATGCCGAAGCTAGAAGCGCCGACCTCCAAGAAAAAATAAACATTTTCCTCAGTGCGCAGCAGCGTATTAGGAATGAAAATGGCGCTAGGATGCAAGAACAGCTTGATCTTGAGCGTGACATTCATCAATTTGCGATGTCTCAAACTTTTGAGAAAAGACAACAACGTTCCGCTGCTATGGAACTGCTTAAAAATGCAATAGAAGTCCACAATAAAGAAAAAGCTATCCGTGAAGAAATTGGGGATGCTGCTGCTGAAGCCCTAAAGTTAGCTGGGGTTGATATTACAACTGGTGTAGATGCTGCTGCTAAAGCTGCTGCTGTACTTGCAGCAAACCTTGGTGTTTCCCTCTTAGCTGCACAAAATATGGTTAACCTACAAGGTACTAAAACCTATGGTGGTCGTGGTTCTGGCACTGAGTGGCGGGGTACTGGGGATTACCAGAATGAATTAGGTTACAAGGATGTAGACACTCTTATAGAAGAGTTAACTCCCAAGACTAAGACTAAAAAAACTGGTGGTGGTAAATCTCCACAAGAAGAGCTTGCTGAGTTCCTAACTAAGAAGAAAGAAGAAGCTGACCTACAATCACAGTTGGTCGGTCTCTTTGGTGAAGAACGTGATCTTCAATCTGAACTAATCAAGTTCAAGCAAGATTATGGTAAGGTTGCATCTGAAGCACAAACTGCTGAGTACACAGCCACACTTAAACAAATGGCAGCAGACAAAGAACGTCAGAAAGTCCTTGAGGAAGCTAACGCTCAACAACAGTCTATTGCTG
>OCVQ010001812.1_pt1 | contig 15412 bp, 16 predicted proteins | sample 1539061 | NCBI WGS metagenome assembly OCVQ01 (sample SAMEA3355526, study PRJEB22509) | marine metagenome | biome: marine; feature: river plume; material: water | place: USA | collected 2010-08-08 | depth 0.5 m | reverse complement strand
TTAATACTAAAAGTTGATTTAGCTGCTCTATCAGTATTATTTTCTAGTAATGTTGTTGTAGTAAATGTATCTATTGATGCTTTAAATTTCCATCTAGCAGGATCACCCCAATATGAATCAGAAGCCCATTGTATTGCTTCTACTATTTTGTTATTTTGTTCAACAAAATCAGTAAATATAATACAAGTATATGTTAACGTAACATAATCTGGGACAGTACTAATATAATATTGTTCTGAAGGGATTCTGTTATTTAATATATCAAAAACATCATACGCATTTCTTCTATTGTATTTTGATCCTACTACTTGATATAAATGAGCTGTATTGCCATCTAATTTATTGCCTATATTTCTATTTTTTTCAATATTTTCACGCTTAAACATTATAAGTGGTACCATTCCACGGCCACTATTATCACGGTAAAAGCCGTCTGCTTGTACAGACTTCCATCTTTCAGGTGAACCATACAATATAGGAACTGCTATTTGTTGTCCGTTTTGTACTACATTAGGCTTAATCACCTTTTCAAAATAATACATAATAGCGTTGTCAATATCTTCTAAACCAATACTAATATCCTTTACAGTATCATTCTTCATAGAATAATCTGTACCACGATTTTTAGAAAAAACAGTCTCACTAATCGGTTTTCCCTGATTAGAGAGGTATGGAGGATTAATTACCTGCTGTGTTACCTCTGACTGATTTTTCGGTATTGGTTTTAGTCTATCAGACATTATATTCTACCTTGTTTTTGCAAAATTAATAATTTATCTAAAGCATTCATTGCTTTAAACAGACTATTATAAAGTTTATTTATTTCTTTAGCTACAGACTTAATTTCAGGGTTAGATGAGAAAGTAAATACATCAAATTCCCTTTTATTTTGTATTACATCTTTTTTAATCTGATCTATTTTAGGTAGATTAATTACTTGAGATGTACTAGAGTCAGGGCGAGATGGATCTTCTATTGGGACCATTACAGTTCCTTTTTTCATTAATTGATCTAGTTCTTCAGGATTAAGATCAGCAATAGTAACCTCTTTACCAGGTTCTCTAGTAGCGTATACTTGCCTTGGTTTATCTAATTCGTTAATTAAATCAGTTAGTTTTATCATTGTTATAATCTTTCTTTTGCTAGTCCTAATTTTTCTGGGCGTATGTAGAAACATTCTACTATAATAGACCAAGATGAACCAAAATTATCGGTATTACCTGAGTATGAATATAGTGGATCTTTACCTACCACTAATTGATTTTCATTTACATTGTTTACTTCATAATAGTCATTATTCCATAAAACAACATCTCCAACTTCCGGTATTATATTATAATTAAATCCTAATCCATCTGCTGGCTGGTCTATACTTAGATCTATTCCTGCTAAATCATCTCTTAAGAAGCGGCATTTAATACTACGAGCAATATCCATTCCAAAATCGTCTGTTACAGGTTCTGTGTCGCCTCTTTCAATTAAGCAATTTATTAATACAGGATCATTATATGTTTTCTTAGATGATTCACCATACATGTTAGCTTGAGTCTTATCTAAATTTATCTTATAATATCCTACCTTTTGCTCAATAATATTATTTAGCAATTCTCTATTTAGATGTCTAAATAGACTTATATCTCTATTTGCTCCGTATAATGCCATTAATATTTACCTACGTTTTGAGCGGTTTTATATCTTGGAATAAATTGTAATAATCCTGGGATACGAGTTGTTATCATTGCATCTTTTTTAATCTTATCAATATCTGTTTTAGCATCAGATGTTACAAGATATTTCATATGTAATAATGAATATTCAAATTTATCTGTTGCTTTGCTGTCTAAAAATTCATTTTGTTCTACAGTAATAACAACAACACCTTCAAGTGCTCTTAACTGATTATAAACTTCTACTTTATTAATATTAGTAGATGTTTTAATTAATATATCTATTTTATCTAAGCTAACTGCTTCTAATAATATGTTTTCTAGTTTAATCATTAGAATATATAAATTGGTAATGCTACGTTTGTTAATGTTTTTTGCATTGATTCAGCTTCAGCAGCTTGATTTTCAAGTTGTGTTTTACGAGATGTTACATCTAACATTGCACGAAGTTGTTCTAATAATTTATCTTTTTCAGCACGAGCATCAGTTAATAGATCATCTCCATTTAATGTTACTTCAGCTCCTGGGATAGGGATAGTAGAATATTTTTTACGAACGTATGCTAGTGTTTCTTTTACTGCTGCTAAAGCGAATAATCTAATCCATTGTTTACCAATTGAATTAATTTCACCATAAACAGGATTAACATATGGTACATTACTTACATTTGTTACTAATGTACTTGAACCTGAATCATATGTCGGTGTAGCAGATGTTACATCATTTCTTTCATCTCGTTTAATATAGTGAAAGAATAATTTTTCATTACGGTATGGTATAGGGAATATTCTTAAATTATTATTAACTAAATCAAATGAATATGCTGACTTTCTAATTTGATCGTTTAATTCAATTGCTTGCAATTTTTGAACGTCAAAATATATAGGCATCAACAAAAAGTTAATACCAGGTGAAAATTGACCAAACCCAAATGTTTCTAACAATGATTGAATACCAGTACCTGTACCAGCATATGGATCAAAATAACGAACTATAGCTGGAGGAGCTTCGTAGAATATTTTTTTAATTTCAATACCACTACCTGATATTCCGTTATCAAGAGCCCATTGTTTTAAGTCGTAATCTTGAATACTAGCTGTCATTTCTATAGAACCAGTATAATATGTTGTATATCCACCAACACCAGCTTCTGAGGCATAATTTTCAGCTATACGAATAATTGTGCCTAAATTAGGAGTAATTAGTTGGTTGTTAAAGGTTGTTGTATCACTTACTACATTACCTTCCATTGAAAGATAACCTTCACGTATTTTCCATTGATAAACTTCATTACCATAGGTTGTGATAGCTTCTTCAAATGCAGCATAAAAATTTATATCTTGAAGTTCTATTTCAACAATAGGATAACCTAATCTTCTAGAACACCAAGTAGCAAATAATGGAGCTTCTTGTTGAAATTCTAAGTCATTATCATAAAATCCAAATGGAGTATTACCCCATACTGGGCCAGGATTGTTATTCCAAATTGCTATATTAGCCATCTAAATAGTATTTAACACGTATAAATATGTTAATCTCTATGATCGCTATACACTTTTAGAATATCTTCCACAATTGGATCGCGGTGATTTGTTTTTAATGTTATCACATTAAATCCAGGAATGTTAGTCAAATTATGACATATAAATCCAAAACCTGATTGTTTTTTATCTTTAAGATCGATTTGAGCAGTATCACCACATATTATCATTTTAGATCCAGTACAAATTCTACCTAACAATAGTTCCATTTGTCTATGGGTGATATTTTGTCCTTCGTCTACTACTACACAACAATTAGTTAAGTTACGTCCACGCATAAATGCTAATGGGATAACTTCAATGTTACCATCCATTAGGTGTTTATCAATTAAATCCTTGCGATATAAGCGATACATGTTATCGTATATAGCGGCTGTGTAAGGAGCAAGTTTAGCGTCTTTATCGCCCGGTAAAAAACCAATATCCTCCCCAGATGTAACAGCTGGACGAGTTAATATAATCTTTTCTACCTGGTGTGTAAATAATAAATCAAGAGCAACTTGAGCTGCCAACATTGATTTACCACTACCCGCTGTACCTTTTAATACGGAAATTTTTGATTGAAGGATAAGCGATTTTGCTTCTTTTTGTTCTTCATTAAGACTAACTTGGAACTTGATGTCACCCTTAGGGCGTCTTTTGTTTGTATCACTCATTAACTATGTTTTCAATAAATATAAAAAAGAACCCAGGCTTACGGGCCTGGGTTCAGAGCTATAATACTGAGACTATAGCGAAGATATTATACTAGATTAAAGAGTATTTAAACCAGCAACATAGATCTTACCATAGTAGTCAGGACGGATCATCTTCTTAGCGTAACGAGTCATCAAACCTTTACGTGGAGTGAAGGTATTTGGATCGTAAAGAAGTGGAGTCATGATCAATGGAACATAAGGAGCAAATACAGCACCACATTCCAAGAATTGAGCACCTTTGTAACCTAATAAGATAACGTTCTCAGTCATGTATGGGTTCTTGTAAACCTTGTAACGGCTGTTCAAGCTACCAATCTTCTGGATACCGAAGTTGTATTCCATTTTCTCACCATCACCATCAGCAGCAAATCCAGGAATTGATTCAAGGATTGTAGATACAGTTGGAGATGTAACTAAGAAGTTAGCACCACCACGTAATGTTAACTGATGGATTGTGTTAGAAACTTTCTGTAATTTAGTACCTAAAGTTTGGAACCAACCACCTTGTGTGTTATAGTAACCTAAACTTGTAGTAGCACCAGTAGAATCTAAAGATACATTATTAACTGCAGACCAACGATCAGTAGTATATGCATTTTGGATCAACATATCTAACAATTCCAAATCAATTTCCATTGAAATGTATTGAGACAAGATACCAGTTAATTCAGCTTCAGCATCTACGCTATGGTAAGCGTTAAGATCCTGAGCGAATTCCGGCGTCCATTGTGCTTTCAACTTACGAGTTTTAGCAACGATAGCTTCAGATTTCAACTGAACGTTAACTTCTGGGATTACAATTTGAGTTGCAGATCCATAAGTAGTACCTGTTGGGTAACCAGCATTATTAGCATCTTCAAAATCACCACGAGTTGTAGATGTAGGAGCTTCACTGTAATACAATGCTACAGTTTGTCCAACATTAGCAGAAATTACAGAAGCAGTAACTAAGAAAGAAGCTGTAGTTTGAGCAGTATTGATTGAAGTAAACTGTTGCAAGTTAGTAGCAGCAGTAATTACTGAACCAGAAGTAATAATGAAAGAGCGAACAGCATTTCCATCAGCACCTGTTGGTAAAGGAACATTGAATTTTTTCCATTGACCAGCAGCAGCAGAAGCTGAATAAGCTTGATCAAAGTTAAAATCAGCCCAACCCGCAGAACCGGTAACAGCAACTCTAGAAGCTGTAAATTGGTTTATTGAGTAACCGAATTTACCAGCACCATACAATGAAGATGAAGCGATATCAGTTGCGTTTGTAGTAGCATCAGCTCCATACATAGAACCATCAGCAGTAAATGGAGTTACACCAGTACCATATTTGAAATCAAGATAGAATACAAGACCTGAAGGTAAGTTCATTGGTTGTACACTAACGAATTCTTTAGCAGCGATTTCACCGAATACACGGCGAACTAATGGTAAAGCTACACCATTCCAAGCTTCACTTCCATATCCACCTGGGCTAGATACAGTACCAGTAGCAGAAGCTTCAGTTACTAATTGTTTTGCCTGATTTTCCAATAGCATAGCCATTGTGTTGCGATCAGTTTCGCTTTTAAGACCTTCTAAGAGGCCAGACTTAGACCACTTGGAGCTAAGTTTCTTTGCGTCATCAGCAATTACTTTGTACTGATTAGACGATTCTAATAATTGTTGTACGTTCATTTTAAACGATTTTAAGGGTTTTGTTTTTATTTAATAATATTTGCGAGTTTTTGCATTCTAGTAATAACATCGTTTGATTCAACGATTGCTTTTCTAGGCGCAACACCAGCTGCTTTAGAAGCAAATCCTAAGGATTCTTTAATTGCTTGTTTTGGAGCAGCAGTTGTTAAAGTAGCATTCAATGATTCAAATACAACTTTAGCTTCTTTAGCTGTAGTTGCTTTGTCAAATGAAGCAATTACTTGTAACTTTTGTGATTCAGATAAATTCTTAGCTTTGAAGATTTTATTAACATAAAGCAACTTAGCATTTAATAAGTTAACTTCATTTAATTCAGCGCGAAGAGTATTGATAGTAGCAATAGCTTCTTTCATTTCTTCTTTTTCTTTTTTGTCTTCTTTTTTAGATTTTTTAGCTTCATCCATAGTTTCTTCTTCTTTGGTTTCATCTAAAGCATCTAATTCAGCTAACAATTCTTCTAAATTGATTTCTTCTTCATCAAGAGATACTTCTTCTTCAGAAGCTTCTTCACCACCCATATCCATTGACATTTCTTCTCCAGCTTCTTCTTCAGCTTCTTCACCACCCATTTCTTGAGCGATTAAGTCTTTGATTAAAGCTTTTAAATCTTCAACAGTCATGTCGGCTACTTCTTCTTCTTCTGTTTCTGTCTCTTCTTCTTCTTCTGTTTCTTCTTCTTCAGCTTCGTTTAATGATTCTTCTTCATCTAATTCAGCTAAAATTTCAGAAAGGTCGAATTCTTCTTCTAATTCTTCTTCACCTTCTCCAATAGCATCAGCTTGACTTCTGTCATGTGCTGCTTTATGCCATTGATCATCAGTGCTGTAAGAATCAGAGCTGTAATCTCTTTCTTCAAGATCTTCTGTGCCTTCTTCGTAAACATCTTCTTCCATATCATTCATCTCGTTTAACTTTGCAGCTAACATAGATTGAAGTTTTGGAGTCAATGCTTCTTCAAGAGCGGCTTTTGCGTTTGCTAACGCAGCTTCGCGAACGGCTTTGGCGTCGGCGATAGCCTCTTTGAATAGGTTTTTGTTGTCCATAAAATGTTCTCCTTAAATTTAATTTCGGAAGTAAGATTATTAAGAATCTTAATAGGGGATAAATAATTACCAAGCTATCATGAGGATAAAAAAATGGATAGCTATTATAGGCTATCCATAAATATATGTAGATATTAAAAACCGCGAATAATTTTTAAACAGCGGCAATCTTTTGTGCTAAACTAATTACTTCTGATGATTTAAATGCTGTTAATCCACCTTCTAACCCAGCTACTACAGTACTATGTGCTTGTGCTGCTCCTAATCCACTGGAAATAGCAGCTGCTGCTAACATAGCAGCATAAACACCATGAGAGGTTTTATATAGTGATGAATTTTTATCTGTTACGTTTTGCCCAGCATACGTTTTTGGAAATGCTTTCATCAATATATCACCTATAACTTTTAAGTATGTTTCTTCTAATTGGTGACCCCATTTTTTAAGAGCATTACCAACTACAGTACCTTGTTTTTTATCTTTCTGAAATACTCCAGATATTACATTAACTCCTTTACCTAATAAACTTATTAATCCTGGGGCTCCTGCTATTAATCCTAAGGCTAAACCAGCAGCTTCATCTACTTTACCATCTTGTGGAGATGGTTTAATAGTGGATTCACCTGATTGCAGCATTGATAAAGCTTGTTTTAATGCTACTTGAGCATCTTTATCAGCTACCGGATCTAATTGTTCGGTTTCTTCAGTAATAATACCAGCTAATTTTTGCCAGCGTTTTGCTTCTTGTATTAACATAATGGACATACTCCTGTTTGTGAACAAATTATTTCTGTAATAAGTGAATTTATTTTACTGTAATCTTTAGTAGCTTTGTATTGCTTACTTTCATTCATAGCACCTAATTTACCAACTGGGTGCATATATGCCTCAGGTGTACTTGGTACTGATACTAGATCCCAGCATAATAGTTCGAAATCGTCTTGTACCTCAACTGTTTCACCTAATTGCTTTACAGAACCCATACCACGTGATGATATACCTAAAGGAATACCAGCGCTTACTAATTCCATTGCAATTTTACCTGACGGTGTGTTAAGTAATTCGAGATTACCCATTAGATTGTTACCATCCCACCATACTTTTTTAATATTGTGTGATACGTTTGATAAATTAATAACAGATGATTCGGGGTGATCTAATTCACCCATAGCATTGTTTTGTGATACAGGTCCTTTGATGTATTTTTCTACCTCACGCATTAATACTTCCTTAGGATATACACGGCCATTACCGTTTTTTACTTCGGCTTCTTGTAATTTACCAGTAAGCATCATTCTATTGCCTTTACTTTCAGTAAGGGTAAGTTTAGCTATGCTAAAGGGAATATGTTCTATTAATAGTTGTTTCATATTAATTAATTATTTTCATATGAACTTCCGTCTTCAGCACTCATTGCATCACCACCATAAGCTCCTGTTATTTCTTTAATATATTGGCTAATTTGTTCTGCTAAACGCGCCTCGGCACTTTCTGTTAATTTATTTAAATCATATTTACCTAAATCAACTTTTGGTGTTGAATGTTTAGGAGTTAACCTATAAAATACAATTCTACCAGTGTCTTCATCAAAATCAGTATCCATTTTTACATCATACTGTAATTCTAAAGCTCTAAGAGCATCAGCTGGTAATTCATCCCAGTATCCATATCTTAAAAATCCATCAGGATTAGATTGTAATGTAATTTCGTCTGAGTATTGTTTTAATGTTGGGTTATTATCAACATATGTAGCTATTTGTTGAGCTATTTTACCTGGTGTTTCTCCGGGAAAATCGTTCATACTTACTTCATTCATGGTGACTTTCTTCATTTTCTCACCAGTAGCATCCATTTTCTTTAATCCACGTACTGTTTTAGCTACTAATGACATTACATCCACACCAGATGTTTTATATTTTTGAGTAGTTGCTTTATCAGAATCTTTTTTAGCTTTTTCAATACCTTTTACTGGTTGCATTCCCATTTTTTTATCAACTACATTACCCATATTTTTGTCAAGGTATTGCATTTGACGTGCTTCTGGTTGAGCTGATTTTCCTCCAATGTATTCTGGTTCATATCCTTCTTCACCAGCCATTAAAGCTGATGTATAATAGATTGGGTTTTTCTTTAAATTTTTAATAACAATTTTAGTGGCTTCTTCTTTAGTTAATTCGTGATCTTTTTCTATTTCATAATCAATACCAATCAATACTTCTTGACCATTTAAATTATTAATTTCACTAAATTGATCATACATTGACTTACCACTTGTGTTAGTCCATTTACCCTTTTCATCAGCTTCAGATAATATACCTTTATTTTTAAGGATTTTAACTGAGTCATTAAATGAAGTTACATTGGTAATGTATTGAGGCATTGTCATACGTAAATTACGCATGAAATTAGCTTGTGACATTTTACCTTCTTGTAAATCGATGTATTGTTGTTTAATACTTTTCATTATATATTAATATTATATTTTTATTAATCTCCTGTATATCTTCCGAAAGGGGTATCATATCCACCACCTGGTCCATAGCGATCTTGCCATGCTTGTTTAGCTGCTTCAATTTCTTCTGGTGTTTTTTTAATTGATGGAATAGATTTTGGAGCATCTTTATATAGTAGTTCTAAAGGTTCTCCATCTATTAAAATATCACTAGCCATTAATTTTAAACGTTCACCATCTCTAGGTAATATTATTTTTCCACCACCAATAAAAGTAGCCAAATTTATCATAGGCATTTTAAATACAGGTTTTCCCTCTATAGTTACCTCAGATCCAGATTTAACTTTACTTTGAAGTGTTCTTAAAGTAGTATCAACATCAATTACTTGATTTTCCATTTCATTAAGTACTTCTTTAATTAGTTTACGTAAGTCTTTAACTTTCATCGTAATTATTATTTATCTTCCTTGACCGCGATATTTTTTTGGTCTAGGTGTATGTTTATTGTATGATTTTTTAGGACTCCCTGTTTTACGTCTGCCAAAAGTAACTTTTCTGGCCTCACTTGATCCTTTTCCTTTAGCCATTATTGGTTAAGATTTTTAATTTTATTATTTAAATGGTTTACCATTTCAGAAATAGCAGCTACTGCTTTATTTGTACGGTTCCAATATTGAATACCATCACCTTCACTTAATTCTGTTTTCATACGTTGTGTATATTCAACAATACGATCTATTTCTTGTAATTTGCGTTTTACTTCACGAATTGCTTTATGAAGTTGTTCAGCTTTAGTTCTGTATTTAACTTCGTTTTTGAACTTAGAATATGTTACTTCGTTAAGTAATTCTTGTTCAATTATATCGTTTAATGATTCGTTCATTTCGTATATTTTTACACCTTTCTTTTTCTTTCCAGTAAGTGTTTTATAATCGTATAGTTTAGAATCTGAAGGCATTGTAGTTTCACCTTTAGTTACTTTCCATCCTTCTTTTTCAGCATATTTTGTTGCAGCGTTTTTCTTTTGTCCTTTAGGGGAAAAAGCAGCAGGTGTCATATAACCAGGAACGCCAGCAGTAGTAGATTCTTCTTCTAACTGTTGGCGTACAAGTGATTTTATGTATTCTTTTAAATCCATTATTTTTGCTTACGGAATTTTGCTAATGCTTCGTTTACTGCTTGTTCGATTGATTCTGCTAATTTTAATTCTTCTGGTTTAGCATTTATTGATATTTTTCTCATTGGAGAATCTAGAGGGTAAAGACCTATTTCTCCATTATTAAATATTTTACCTACTATATATTCTCCATTATATGTAGTAACTCCATTACTAGCAGTATAAATAACTTTCTGTTCTGGTTTGAATTGGCTTTTTTTTCCAAATCCAAACAATTCATTTGTTTGTGATTCTTGTAAAGTCAAATTAGGTAATTCAGATATATATTTATCTAAATCTGCTTGATCTTTTTCTTCATATTTGTATCCACCACCAACAGTTGATTGAGTTAATTGATTAGGATCTTTTACTACTTTTCCTAAAGCTATAGCAGCTGCTTTTTTAAAGGCAGGTATTAATTTTTCTTCAAATTCTTTAGCTGTTGCTTCTTTATCTTTAGAATAATTATCATATTTTACCATTCCTTTTCCTTCTTTATTAGAAAATCCAATACTTAACATTACACCTTTAGGACTTTCTTTAGTTTGAGGAATTACAGCACTCATATATAAGTAAGGTTTACTGCCTGTATCAGTACTTGGTCTGTAAGTAACATCAATATCTTTTACTACTACAGTGTCTCCAAATATTTCTTTAGCTACTTTTTCAAATTCAGGACCTAAATCAGTTAATTTTAATTCTACTTCGTTTAACTGTGATTCTTTAATTATCCCAGCTAATTTTTGAAATCTTTTTGCTTCGTTAATTAATTGTGCCATTTCTATTTTTTTATTTTACGGTTTTTAATTCTGATATTAATTGATGGAATTGTAAAAGAGCAATAATATTATCATCCTTTACATTTTGGTTTTTATCAAGTGGTTTAAGAATATTTACTACTTCGTTAATTTTAATCTGTACAGTTTTATCTGTTACTGTTTGATTTAATCTATTTAATTCTGCTCTAATAACTGCAAAATGGTTATTAACGAATTCACGTAATTTAACAGTATTAGAAATATTGTTAATATATTCTTTTAATACAGCTTTCTGTGAATTAGACATATTACTATACTTACTATTAAAGCGCTCGAGTAATGTTTTGTACACTAAGATACGTGTACCCTTATCCATACTCATATATTCTTCCATTACACGATCCTTTACCTCTTCTTTATTAACTTCTTTACGAGTAATATGTTCGAGTAAAGTTACTTTATTTTCTATAACTTGAGATGGCTCAACAAACTCTAGTGAGTTGTGAGCCTCAATCAAATTATAAGCAGCAGCATATTGTGAATAATTATTGATCTTAGATTTAAAAAATTCTTCTAAATCATATGATTCACGAATATCCTTAATAATATTGTATTTTTCTTTGCGTAATGCTGAACGATTTAATCTTGAAGATATTTCAAGAGTTGCATTAATTAATGACTCAGCTTTACCTTCAGTTAATGCTTTAGAACTAACTAATGCTTGATATAGTTTATGTTCTTTTGTTAATTCTGATTTAGAAAAATATTTTCTAATTATGTTGATAGCTGATGAATCTTTACCAGATACTGTATCTGATGCTACTTGTCTGACAAGGAGCTCAAATAATATACCAGTATTTTTGAATTTGCTATGTTTAATTTTCATATAAAATAGTATACACTACCTATAAATATGTAGTTATTATATGTCCTTGATATTTTTTTCATCAAGTAATGAAGATTCCTGTTCAAATACGTTTTGTTTATTCACCATATCATTTTTTATACCTTTTAACATATGCTTGTAGCGTAATGCTTCAGCTAATGCTAACGGTGAACTTCCTTTTAGTGTACCACTACCTTCATCAGGAATATTTGCTGTATATATTGGTGAATTTTCTTTACTACCTAATCTATCTTTACCCATTGAATGATCTTGTGTACCAATAATAGATGCTTTCTCTTCAGGACGACCAACAGGACGTTTTTCATCATATCCTGGAGGGATAGGTCCATTTGTATCCATACCTGCTCTGCCCTTGCCATATAATGAAGCAAGATCATGTGGTGTACCATATGACTTACCCGATTTAGCCGGATCATTACCTTCGTTTTCAATTTGGGATAAGCGGAAGGTACGTTTCATATCTTCAGCTACTAAATCACGCAATTCATCGTATTGATCTTCACTAAATTGGAAGATATTATCGTATATCCAATCTGAAGGTACTAATTTGCTATCAGTTAAATCTTTAGCTAATGCAATCTTTTCTTTCCATAACATTATCTTTTCTTGTTCGTAGATAATAGAGGGAACTGTTAATGATAATTCAAAATTAGTTAAAGTAGCACCATCATATCCTTGTGTATACAAGTGTACTAATGCTATTTTATATAGTTCACTAACAACAATACGTTGAATACGTTCTACTGTGCGAGCAAAACGAATATCTTCAGCGGCTAATGTTGCTTTACCAGTCAAATCTTTTTCAAATCCAAAGAATGCTTTAGGTACCTTAAGAGCAGCAAGCATTTCATCGCGAAGAAAATGTACGTCATCTATCGCGTTGTATTCTAGGCCTTTTAACGTATCTATTTTAGTATTGCTGTTAGCACCACGTTGAGGAATATAGAAATCTTCCATGACATTCATCATGTTGTATTTCAAGTTATATTCACCTGTATTTTTATCTATATATGGTGTTTTCTGCATTTTCTGCTTCAAACGCTCCATGTATCCATCAACCTCATTTGGTGGTAAATTACCAATATCAACATAAAATACACGTTTTTCTGGGGCGCGAGTAATACGATGAAGTAACATAGCGTCCTTCATCAAAATATATTGTTTGTAAGTTTTGCGAGCAGGCTCTATATATGAGCGTCCATAAGGAAGATAGTTAGCGTCTGTTAGTAATCTGAAATGCGCTATTTCATAATTTTCAAATTTAATCTTACCATCTCTATCTTTAACACGACTATTGATACCACCAGCCGCAATTACCATTGGATCAATCTTAAAACATACATAAGATGGATTTTGAGGATCCATACCTTCTTCACGAATCATATCATAAACTGATAATGGTGTTACACTATATACACCAAATTTTTCAGCTATTTCTAGGTGAAGATAAAAATCACCATACTTACACATGTTACGAATCCATAGCCACAAATTAAATTCTACGTTTAATACATCATAGAATAAATTATAGAGGATACGTTGTATATTTTCGTCTGATGATCTAATTTGTAGTACTTCTTGGGCTTCATTCTTTAGTGTTGCTTCATCAGCTACAATATCAAGTGCAGAGGCAATGATTGATTCTGTGTCCATTGCTTCATAATCAGTGTACAACTGGATACGAAGTGTTTGGTAATTCATCGTTGGGTTGTATGGCATATTAGCGCCATAGCGATGAAGTTTAGTGAATCTGTCTATAAGAGCATTGGTTTTTACATTACCATATGCTTGAATGCGATCTACGTCTACTGTTTTTAGTTGATTACCTCCTACATTTCGTATTACTACATCAGTAGAGAATAATCGTCTTAATCGTGTAAATAGACCTGTATTTTGTTCAGCCATTTGTATTTTATTGTGTCAATAAATATTTATTAATTATAATATCCACGTAATATCTTCAGGACCGTACGGGGTATCTATTTGGTATGGGTTTGGTTGTCCGCTTGGTAATGTTGGTCTATAACCTTGTGTTGCATTAGATATTAAATCAATTGATTTTCTAGTCATATCCATACCTTGTTGGGCAAACTTAATACCGGTATCTCTAGTAAATAATCCAATTCCTGCTGCCATTACCAAATCGTCATTATATCCATTTTGAGCTTGTGCTTTACCATTCATCCAAACGAATACACGTAATTCTTCTAATAAACGCTTAGAATGAAAGATAAAATGTCTATCTCGAATATACGCCTCCATTTTGGAGATAACAAGTGGTCTTGTTTTTACTGATGTTGTAAAACCAGGTACTGTTTGATCATTACCCATTTTAGCCATCCATTTATCCATATGCATCTCACCATATGCGCGAGGAGAATAATATAAATTGGGATAACCTTTATCTATAATTGTATTAATAACATCCCATCCTACGTTAGCGTTTTCAGGTACAATCATAGCATTGTTATATTCTGATGCTACTGCTACTAGCATATTACCATATTCTCTAGTGCCTATTTGCGATTTATATTCTGCAACTTGTTCGCAGCTTTCGATATCAATGACGTGAAACGCCGAGTAGTCACTACCATCACCTCGAGCAACGTCAGCGCTAATGATATAGGAACGGCTATAATCAGGATAATTCCATATCCAAAAATCACCACCCATGAACCTACGTTCAACAGGATCTTGTATGTATGTTTGTTCATAAAAAGATAATATATCGTTTTCAACTACTGAATTACCTGATCCTAAAAAGTCACAATCGTATTCTTGAGCAAATTCTCTTGGAGACATATTTGCTCGTTCTGTTATTTCCCATTGTTCATCTCTATCAGGATGAAGATCCCATTTTAATTCTATAGGCCAGAAATCATTTTTACCTATTTGAGCATCAGTATATGTTTTATGGAACCAGTTTCCAATACCATTTGGAGAGGATAATGCTATAATTCCTCCACCCGTAGCAATTGTTGGTTTAATACTCGTATAGATTTTATCAATACCTTCGATAAACGCGGCCTCATCTATTAGTAACAAAGATACAGCGTAAGATCTACCTGCATCTGAAGCCGCTGATGTAGCTACAATTCTCGAGTTATTTGCTAATTGGAAGGATAATTTGTTATTAGCTATTGGTTTTTGATTACCCTTAAGCCAAGTAGGAAGATTATCGTACATAAATTGTACTTTTTCAACCATACCCCTTGCGGTTTCTTGCTTTGTAGCAATACAAAGTACTGTTTTATCTTTATTAAATAACATCGTCCATAAAGAATAACCAGCAGCTAGAGTAGAGATACCTAACTGACGTGATTTATTTACAATGGAAAATCGATGTTCTCTAAATTCTTGTAATACTTTTTCCTGGAATGGGTATAGGTGAAATAATATTCTACCTTTTGTTGGATGGGTGATATAGCAATATTTACGAAAAAAGTGTACGGGATCCATTGCACACTTTATATACTCCTGTTTTATTATATCTTTAATATCGG
>OCVQ010001807.1_pt1 | contig 15442 bp, 45 predicted proteins | sample 1539061 | NCBI WGS metagenome assembly OCVQ01 (sample SAMEA3355526, study PRJEB22509) | marine metagenome | biome: marine; feature: river plume; material: water | place: USA | collected 2010-08-08 | depth 0.5 m | reverse complement strand
CATTATATAATTAGAACATATCAACGAAAGGATATAAAATGCCAAATTGGTGTTATAACACATTAACTATCCAAGGACCTAAGTCTGAGGTAGATATGATTAAAGATAGATTGAATAAGCCTTTTACATTAGCACAAGAGACATTTGGTATGGGTGATATTTCTACTATGGGATTTCCTACTAAGATTGAACAGGTATCTTATTCTAATCCCGTTTTTTCTTTCAACAATATCCACTCATATAAAGATGAAGGTATTACTGATGAAGAATATGCTTGCCAGCCTTCTCGTGGCAACTATGATATTCAGAATGACCCCGATTGGTTTTCTAAGTCTGTTGCATTCGCCAAGACCCAAAAGGATTGGTATTCGTGGAATACATCTAACTGGGGAACTAAGTGGGATGTAGCCGTCCGTGACGGTGATGAATATCCAAATACAGAATTGCTTGAAGAGAAATCAGAAGGTGATGACAACTGGGTTGTATATAAGTATGAGACTGCTTGGTCACCTGCTGTAACTATCTTAACTAAACTAAGTAATCTTGTTCCTAACTGCCTACTTACATTAGAGTTTGAGGAAGAGACAGGTTGGGGTGGGGAATATGAGATTGTCCGTGGAGAAGTAAAAGAACTATTAGAATATGAGAATCGTTGCTATGCTTGCCAATCTTTTGATACATTATCTTATTGCGAAGATGACTGCGGTGAATTCTGCTCAGAATGCAATGAGGGTTCTTGGCAGGATGAAAAGGCTATGGCAGAATGTCAGACCCATAGTGTATTATTACCTTTGAAAACCTACACACAGGAAGAGGCACTAAATGGCTAGTTTCTTAGAAGATGTAAATCAAATGGTAATTGACGCTGTCTACCAAGATATAGCAGAACAATTACTAGAGGACTGGATTAATAATAATCTAGATGAGGGCCAGTACTATGCAGATAAACAATTTGCAGAAATGTCAGGAGATAAATTCATACAAGATGAGTTTAATAAGTTCTATGATATCAAAGAAGGAGATGAGGATTACTTATGTTAGGTTATACTGAATCTGATCTAAATAAGATGATTAATGCTGTACACGATGCTAAGTTGTTTTATCTTAGATACCCGTCCGATTTAATGGACAAGACAGAACTGCGGTCTGATTTAGAAATGGCTGTTAGTTTTATGCAAGGTCTATGGGCGGAGGGTTACTTTGACCACACAAACTAAATCTAGTAAATTCATAGAGTATATGAGAATACATCACATATCTTTATGTCAGGATATGGAAGCTTTATCTACAGATAAAGAGTATGAAATGGAAGAACTATTAGAGATTGCCGACCTACAAGGTAGAATTAATCAGACATGGGAATTATTGTCAGTGGCAACTGATATAATGAATGAAAACGAGAGGATATAAAATGAATTCAGAAGACATTGGGCTCCCGCCCCACTTGCAACGTTTAGTTAATGCAGGGGTACCTGGAATAGATATAATGCACGGGGAACTAAAGAATCTAATGTTGATTGCCGAAGAGCAATTGGCTTGGGCTCAGGCAATTGAAGATGAGACCGAAGAGGCAATGGATTCAATGGCACGTACAGAGGCGGAGGGACGACTAGATACTCTAGTTGAACTATATAAACTAACATATGATTTATCATTTGCTATAGGAGAAAAGGAAGGGCAAAAAGTATGACATACGAGCCAAGCTTGGAAATCCTGGAAATGGAATACTCTTGCTCACCTGGAGGAGTAGATACATTTGAGGTGTATGATAAATCTGATATACCTTTATCTGTCCCAATATATGAGACTGAGTCCTTGACGGATGCCGTGCTCTACTGTTACAATTTAGGGAAAGACTTTACTGTCAAGACATTAGCGGAATGGAATGAAAGGGAGTTAGCATATGAAGCCAGCCGATAAAGATAAACTCAACGAATGTTTAAAGATTCTTGATTCCACCGACCTTGGGTTATCCTTGGTTTGGTTGTGGACTTGGTCCACCATTAACAACATCTTTGAAGATGAGACCTACAAGCAGAACTGCACCATAGATGAAATGTGGGACCACCTCTGTGAGGCCGTGGAGGCGGGCCAGGGCTTCTCCCTGGAGTATGGGGCGGAACAGCACAACGAAGACGTCCTTGACTGGATGATTAGCCGTGACTACATTGTTGACTCAATGTTTGAAGAGGAAGAAGAAGAGGACGAAGATGAAGATGAGTGACGTGTACATCAATGATCAATTAAACAAAGCCCAACAGCTTTTGTGGGGTGGATCTGAAACAGAAAATATCGAGGCCCATAACATCATTAGTAAATTAATCAGTGATCGTATGGAGCAAGTAGATCTATGAGTAAGTATAAAGTAGTTGTTGAATTAGTTGGAGGAGTTGCTACAGTTATTGAATGCCCACCTGAAGTTGAAGTTGAGATCAGATGGATCAATCATTGGCAGAAGTGGCGACAGGAACAAAAACTAATTAAAGATAGATTGTTGAAAAAATAATGAGGGCCAAATTTGGCTCTTACGATCAAGTAAAATAATACCTGGAAGCTATTTACAAATCCGTAAATAGTTGATATAATAAATAAAACATCTCTTGAAAGGGGATTCAAAATGGCAACAAAGCGTGAATATCTAAAGTCACAAGGCATTACCGTAGGTGTACGTGGTCGTTTCTCAGGAGCTGCAAAGGTAGCTCTAGCGGAGGCAGTAGCCAAGGGCGTTACATTTACAGCAGAAGTACCTTCCAACAAGGCTAAGTAATCTAATATACATTAGGGCTGGCCAGATGTCAGCCCCATATGATATAATCCTAATCAAGAAAGGCGGACTATGAATACAAAAGAAAGCAAAGTTGCGGAAGCAATCGCTAACGCAATCGAAGACCACTACTTCAACCCTGCTTCAGTAGCCCGATACTTAGCAGACCAACCCCATTACACTATCGATAGAGTTATGGAATTGGTCGTGTGGATTATTGAGAAGGAAGCACGGAAGCAAGAGTTAGATTGGGAACACGGAACTTCAAGTGAAGGTCTATTCCTAGCCAAAGAGTTAGACAATGTGGTAAACAAACTAACTAAGAAGTATGATTGGCAAAATCTAAAACTTCCACAAGAACCACGGCGGGTGCTAAAGAAAGAACAACCAAAGCGACAAGGCTTTGGCTATATAGAAGATAAAGATCCATTTACATAAAGACATATATGATATGAAGCATGTCTGGTCAGATAGATAAACATATCTAGCCCAAATTATCCACAGGTTATCCACAGCCTGTGGATTTTTTGTGTGTGGGAATGTGGGCCAAATTTTCCTTTTACGAAAGCTATATAAATGTCCCTGGAATCTCAGAAAATGTCTGCAGAATATGTCAGAATAATCTATTATACATTATAAATGTCGACAAATATAGCAGAATATATAATCAATTCAGCATACATTATGGCCAAATTGTTATATAAAATCTATTGACAAAGTGGGCCAAATATGCCATTTATGAGGCTATTGACAAAATCCCTGGAATATGCAGGGATATGGATTCATGTGGAGCAAAATGGAGCATTACGGGGCTAAGTGGGGGAACGCTCAATTACATGTATATCTAAATACATATATATAGATAGTAATCACAAGGGAATTAATAGTAATAATATTTGCTATCTGATCCTAGATATGGCTCAAATAAGCTCTTAAAGGGGTGTATGAGAGGTGTTTAAATGCGGGGGGATATAGGAGTTAGCTGCATATTATCTATGTGGATCAAGCTGCATGATATGGGTAAATATGGCTGTGCCTGTGATCAAAATTGATAGATGGATGTATAGGCAGAGTATCTTGGATATAGTACCTATTGGTCTATGTATGGTAATTATTGTATCTTCCTTGGTTCCGCTCATGCTAAGCAAGTTAAGCAGACAAATGGCTCATCATCAGTTTTAACATAGAGTTGTTGACATTCAGAGCAAGCTACCTTGTATGGCTCAGTTTTGGCAAATTTGCTCCAAGATGATTCGAATTTATCCATTACTCTGTATCCTTTGTGTTTCTCATTTGTTTGATCATACGATATATACCTGCTATGGTTACTATTATACCAAAGAGTAATAACCATCTATCTGAGTAGTCATAATTCCAGCAGTCCCCGCCTGTAAAACAATTTGGATCTCTTCCTAATATACTCATATAATCTTAGTCAACTACTTTATATTTATTTCATTAATTGGTTCTTTGGACCAATGTATGTATGATCTAATATAGACTGCTGCGTATGCTATTGCTGATAATATAAATCCATATTGATCAGTTATCAAAGCATAAGCTATCCACAAAGCCTCATTAAATAATAAAACCCACCATCCCCATATTGTCTTTCGACCAACAAAGAATATGCCAGTTACACCTATTACTGCTAATACATATGACCACATCATCGATTAGGTCCTAAGAATGGAGTTATCTTATTTTTGTTATTATCCTTATATTCATCAAAATCTTTTAGCTCATCATATCCGTACCCAGATTCATTTAGCTCAGGTTCATTGTATGTTCGTCTAGGCAACATATCGTCATCCATTGCACCACAATTAGCACATGTGATTTGACCATCAAGGTCTAGTTGATAGTCACATCCATATTTAGTGCACATTGCATCGCTCATTTTAGACCCTTGGATACTAGATACTTGTCCATAAGCTGATCAAAGACTTCTTTGCATTTCTCATCATTCCAGCCATTTTCCATGCCAGTAGTTGATACCGCTTCTCTTAATTGTCTGCTATACCAGAATAGATTGTTCATTAGTATCCACCCATACATTCATTTCGAGTATGATATAGTCTGATCTTATTCATAATCTTCTTACTAGGAGCATAAAGCTCTTCCCCACAGCAAGCCGTCTTTAAATGCCATTCTCTAGCAAAGTAGTCATAGACCATGCCCTTAAAATTGGCATACTTGTGTGCCACAAATGTAGCAAATGGGTCAGGTATCTCTAAGCTCTGTAGCATATATTTATTATAGCATTTATGTCAGGTACTGACAATAGGTCTCTACCGCCGCCGATTTCACTAATTGGGGCCTATATTAGGATATTAATCCTTTAAATGAATGACGTTCACATACGCCTACCATTTGATATGATTGTTCAATTTGAGCTATATCGTTATACTTAGCCAAGTTCTGACAGAAATAGCATGACTCTACTTTGTCTGCCTTTTCCCAATAAGCTTCAAGGTTATCTAATATACCCATATTACTTATTCTTTGGGATGATTGATTGAGGCCCTTCGGTACCGAACATAGACTTCTTTACTGGAACACAGTTAGGAACTTTTCTTCCGCCCTTGTCCTTCATTCCTACTTGCTTATATCCAGACCAGCAAGCCTTTTCAATGTTGTCCCATTTGTCTTCATCCTCATTTTCTGAGTGATATGACTTGGTGATCTCTTCATCAGTTAATTCAATATTATCGTTATTATCCATAATCTGATTATAGCATTTCTTTAATTTCCTTGCTTCATGATCCTTTTGATCTGATAGCAACAATCAGGGCATTCTCCTATATGGAGCCATTTACCTGACTCAAGGACTACTATCTCATTTATCTTCCCCACCACATTTTTTTGGCATAAAATGCAATAAGCGCTAACCGTTATTGTCATCTGCTTCTCTGAGCCATTGATCTTCCCATAAGCCCATTAAGGATTTGTTTCCAATATCATCAAAGTAATAACGCTTGGCGTTACTATTATATGTCCAGCCATACCAAGTATCGCCTTCCGACCATGTTAGATTAGTTGGTCCTTCTTCTTCATGTTGTTTAAGAATTCGTAGTAATTCATCGTTATCATGAACAACCGCTTGAATTGCTTCTCTGAGGCGCCTAGGACGCATAATGTATCTTTCTACTAATTCATATAGCATATAGTTAGTATACTATATCTGACGGGGACCGTCAATGGGCTTCTACTTTTCGCCGCACTAATTGCGACCAGTATTATTCATAATAAGATATAGTATCATCGTATTCTCCATTTTTAAGCTGTCTCCAATATGTACGATCTGCGTGACAATTTCTGCAAACTATCTCACACTTATCCATCTCCGCTTGTATTTGCTCCAAAGACTTGTCTCTGGCCCCATTGCCACCAATTGTAAATAACTTTTTATATTCAGGCAAATGATCAAATTCCATTTTCCAATACGGATAATCTTCTCTACAAACAACACACTTCTTGCCCTGTTTAGCTTTTCTTACATATGCTGCAACACGGTGCCTGCTCTGCTTTTTTCTATTATGTGTTTTTTCTTTTTGGCCTTTACCAATATGATAGGATATTGTGCTTTTAGCACAGCCTAATTGTTCTTGAATCTCACTATATGACATTCCCTGATCGTATAACTTAAAGATCATTTCTTTATGAACTGATGGTGTTTTATTCATTTATCTCCTATATAAAGTAAAGTGCCCTATATGTATATAATACTATATAGGGCACTTATTGTAAATAGTTATTCTGCGTTTAACTCAGCTAACTTATCCTTAAACCACTCAGGGGCTCCCTGCGTGTCTTGCTCGACCCATTCAAATGGAGCTTCTCCATTTTCTGTGCCTTCTGAATCTTTTCTAACAAATCTTTCATTAGATGAGTCTACTTCCCAAGTTCCTAGGTTGTCCTCAAATGTATCTGTAACGCTCATTGTATCTCCTTATTACGTAATTGGATTTTGTACCCGTCGGCACAATATCATTATACAGCATCTAACTCTTTTAGTCTACTGTCTCTTCAGGCTTATCAAAGCTCTCTGCCTGCTTTGGATCTATTGTTCCAGAAGAACTAACTTTTTTATGACTGTTGTCACAAAATGGATAATTCCTAGACATATTACAATGACACATTGCTGGCATTATAGATCTTCCTTGTCTATATCTTCTGTAAGATTAAATTCCTCAATCTTGGGAAACATCTTGGTGCATCTTAAGCAAATATCGTATGAGGCCTGTGTGTATGGGCAGGATCCAGCAAATTTAATATCGTGGCCCTTAAATAAACACAATACTGTTTCAATTATTCTTATCATGTCTTAAGTATATAATTTATTAAAGTTTCTGTCAACCATAATTTCAATTAACTTGGCTTAGTCAATTGCATTTAGTAAACTACGATTGTATAATAGATTTATTATGAATAACCTTAACCCTTTGCAATGGATTGTTTTGATCGGTGCAGCCGCTTCTGCAATGGGATATCTGTTTACTAAGGTTTTTAAGCTTTTTGGGACATGGTTTAAGTTCATAGAAGACTGGTATGGTTCTGACGAAAAGCCTGGTATTACTCAAAGATTAAATGAGGGTCAAGAGCATTTTAATAAAATAGATATTGAGCTTGCAACAATAAAAGCTGAGCTATTTAATAACGGCGGATCATCGCTTCGTGATTCGATTGATAGAATTGAACAAGCAGTTACTAAAAAAGATTAAATAAATATACTATCTTCTGACTCATCTATAGAGTCATCTATTGTTCTTCCGTTATGTTCCTTAGAACAATTACCACAACTTTTACACATAATTACCTTAATATGAAATTCCCCCCTAGTTTGTAGGGGGGAATAACTTTATATATTATACTTTTTTAGGCCGAGTTTTTCTTGGCTCTTTTGGTACTAAAGAAGTTTCTCTACGTATACCGTGTCTGTTTGTATCTACTTTTAAACCTTGTCTTGGTTGTTTTCTAGTAGCTTCTCTACTTGTTACTGCTCCCGAAGGAGTAGAATTTGGTGGAGGAGACATTCCAGTTCCATCATCTTTTTTAAAATTACTCATTAATGAATTGTCTTGTCTGCTCTGGTGTTGAAGTCATGTCTAGTGTTAGACCTGATTCTCCATCTCTTGATGCATCAACAATTGTTACTGGCTCCATATAAGCCATTCCAAATATGTTACATCCGCATTCTGTACACATTAGTTGCAGTTCTCACAATCTTTTACTGCACAAGCATCTTCGCCTCTTGTGTCTCTTGTGCACTCAGATCCAGATTTAACTGAAGCTTTTGGCGCTGCTGGCTTGATAGGTTCTGCTACTACTGGAGCAGCAGATTCTTCCTTATTGTCAAGATCCATTTTACTTTGGGCCCTGTGCTGAAGCTTGGTTTGATACATCTGTTGATGGGAATGCAGCCTTTGGATCTGCAGCGTACTGCTCTCCAAGGTTATTTGTTTCTGATGGCTTTACTGTTGCAAAACCGTCTAAGTTTAATCCGTCTGACATTTTATTTCTCCTATAGGTTATTATATTTAGATGGTTCTAGAAATCCATCCATCCACCTATTATAGCATTTAGTTGATTAAGACCTATAATGCTGATGCCAGCATTCATCACAAATATCTATAATCATTCCTGCAGGCTTAGCAGCAATCCTAGTTGCCTTTTTCCCACAGCCGTTCCATTCACACACATCGTTAAGCATTATTTAGATGAGCCTCTAGCCTTTTGGCCACGGTACCCTGTTTTCTTTTTATTCATGGATCCTGGCTTTTTAAATCCAGCTCCACCAGGAGTAGAAGCAATTCTTTGCTCCAGAGCCTTTTTAATTTTATCGTGGTGCTTACCCATTATTTAATTCCTTTTTATTCGAATTTGTCATATTGTTCTACTATCTCCTTTATATTTTTTAAGCTATCAACCGTGCTTTGAACTTCTTGAATTGGATAATTTTCTTGTGAACTATTGGTATCTAGTGTAAACGAATTATAGTCCCCATAAAAAGATATAATATTGCATCTTATTCCACTTTTTACTTCTAAAACTTCATGAGGCACATCTATATTGCCTTCAAAAAATATAAAGGTTCCAGCTTTCGGCTTTATTTTAAAGTCTTGTTCTGGAAAATATATTTCTCCGCCTTCATAATTATCTGTTAAATAAAGTAAACCCGATCTATCATACATGTTGTAGGGTCTTGGTTTTAATTCTTTATTAAAGTTTTCATACCAATTGTCCATATGTAGAGTATTTTTTCCGCCTTCAGTCATCTTACTCCAAAACATACTTTTTAAATAGTATCCGTTTTCATAATGATTTGATATTGTTGTTTGTGTTCTTTCTGCAAGGCCCGCCATTATGTCTACACCAACATTATATGTGGATGATTCATAGTAATTAAAATAATTTTGTCCGTCAGATGATCCAGAATCCATTAGTTTTTTGCTAAAAGATGGGCCACCAGTTATGCCTCCTATATCTGTAGGAGAGGTATTAGAGTCGAAGCATGTTGATAAAAAATCACAAGTGTCTCTGCTTATATAGTCTTCTATTATAAAAATCTTATTTTCTATTGTTTTGATCAATTTTCTTTTCCAATATAGCTAATGATATACCTTAGTGTTACTTCAGGAGTCCATGTAGGAGGTATAGTAAGCGCTAAAAGACTTTGAATTATCTTATCACGCACTTGCTGCTCTTCTTCTTTTGTCATTTAATTCCTTCTATTAGATTAAAGGCTGGGGAATTACCCCCAGCCTTTAATAAACTACTTCTTTAGTGCAACCTTCAACTTAGGGAACTTTTTGTTCCACTTAGTTGCCAAGGCATTGTACTCCGCCTTGTATGTAGCCTTAGCAAGATCTGCTGCTACCTGTGCTGTTACTGTTGCTGCCTTTGCTGTTGCAGTTGCAGAATCTGATGCTACCTTATCGGCTGCACGTCCTGCTTTTTCTGCTGCAAGTGCTGCATTAGCTGTTGCAAGTGCTGCATTAGCTGTTGCTAGTTCTGCATTCTTTGCTGCAAGTTCTGCTGCAATATCACGAACTACAATTGTAGCACTTACAGAACCGACTGGCGCTGATAGACCTGTTACGGCTGTTGCTACTGTTGCATACGCAACTACTGTTACTGAACCAACTGCAGGAATTGCTAGAGTTTGCTCTTTTGTTCCAAGTGTTGCCACTGCTGTGTCTGTTGTTAGCGCTGTTGCTAGAGCTACTCCAGAGCTTGAAACCAAAGTATTAATTGTGGCTCCGCCCTTTGGATTACCAAACACGTCAAATCCAGATACCTTAAGCACCTGTGATGTACCTGCTGCTGCTGATGCAGGAGCGGTTAGTGTAATTGAGTTCAAAGCACCTGCGGTACCTTGTACATAATAAACTGTTGTAGTTCCAGCACGAGTAATCGATACTGATCCTACTGCTGTACTTTTAGTATATACATAAAAGTCTGCTGATGTTCCAGTTCCTGTTGCAATTGATAGCGTTGAGGTTCCAGATGATGCTGTTACTGCTGCACCAGTTGCTGATAGTGCAGGAACAAGTGTTGCATTTACTGCAACTGCTGTTACTACTGTTCCAGTGTCTACGCCTGTTACGGCAATCTTTAATGCATCTGCTGCATCTACACTGTTATCTGCTGGTACTGGTAGTGATACAGGAGTTGTTACTACTGTTCCACCTGTTGCTGCAGTTCCCGCCACCGTTAGGGTGACAGTTCCAGCGTTAGCGTTAGCTGCTGGCGATACAAGCATTGTGCTAGTCAGGGCTGCAGCGATGATTAGCGATACTTTCTTAAATGAGTTCATTTAATTTATTCTCCTTATTTCTTCTGCTTCTTATATGAAACAGAAAGTTAATGTAATTCATGTACTTTTACATGAAACGAGCAGGGATCTCCGCCTTCATCCCATTCTTGCATTTCTTCATCTGACATTGGCGGTGCATCATGTGTATTACAAAATACATCTGAAACCCATCCACGATCATAACCATTCTTAAGCCATATTTCAAACTCTACGTGGTTAATGTATCCTTCGTCAGTTTCTAATTCATCCATTCTGATAGCTCCTTTAATAAAAGGTGCTTAGGCTTTGCTCCTACAATAGTCTTTACTGGTAGACCAGACTTAAATAGTACCATACTTGGTATAGAAGAGATAGAGTATTCTGATGTTTTGTTAGGATTCTCATCAATATTTAACTTACCGACGAGTAACCCAGACTCTTTAGATATTTCATCTAGGATTGGTGAAACCATTCTACATGGCCCACACCATTCAGCCCAAAAATCAATTAGGACTAAATCATTTTCTGACAAGATGCTGTCAAAAGAATTATCTGTGACTATCATTTATCTTTTAATTCCTCCGCTGCCTGATTAAATCGATCCATAAAATTTTGGATCACAAAGAATGTTGTTTCATGAGCATTTGAAGATAAAGCTGAGAATGCTTCTTGATTTCTTTCATGCTCAGGAAGAGCAGCAGACCATTTATTATATAGGTCTGTTGCAACTTCCTCAATAATTCCTTCTAGAACAGTTTGTTTACTGTCCATTAATGGCACCAGCCAAATCAAACAACCTTGCACCCTTAATTTTTGCTCCAGGTGCCAACTTAGATGTCTTTATAATTAAATTATAAAGCTCTGCGTAAGAAAGGGCAGGTTTTGCTGACTGAAGTGATATCCAGTCTGCTGCTGCAGTCTGAACTGAGGCTGATGTTCCAGCAACGTTTACAACCTTGCCTCCAGGAAGCATTGCAGTGATATTGCCTTGAGAAAAGAAGTCTGTTAATAGTGGGTCATAGTTTGTATACAAAGTTACTTCGCCACGCTGGTCTGTTGCAGAAACAGCAATTGCTGATGGTATACACGCAGGCCAGTTGATTCTATTAATAATTCTATCGTTACCCGCTGAAAGGAATACTGGCACTCCGCTTGAAGAAAGTGCGTCAATTGATGCCGTTACTGTAGGAATCTTTACACAGTAATCAGACAATTTTGTATTTCTAGACATGGATCCTTGAGCCATAGAAACAGCCTTAATATTGTATTTCTCTTTGTTTTTTAATACCCAGTCTAGGGCACTTGAAATTGTGCTGTCTGGAATAATCTGTCGTCTTCCATCACTAGTGTGTCCAACAATTCTAATAAATACAATATTCATATTAGGATTTCTTTGTACAGCAATTGATGTCATTTGTGTTCCATGCTCAAATCCGTTAGACGTAATAAACTTTGGATCTATTACAGCAGAACCGACTCCCTCTTGAAAGCCAGATCCGTTAGGGCATGTACTCCAACCAATCATACAAACTTCGTGTACAATTTTACCGCTAAAAATTGGTAGAGATGTGTCTAATCCTGTATCTAGGATAGCTAATGTAGGTATACTGTCCGTGTTATTTTTAATTGAGGAATTTCTTGAAGCCTCGGCGGACTGTGGAATTGCTATTAGTAATGCTATGGCTACTGCCATTATTTTTTTATTCATAGACTCATTCTACTAAATTGTAAAAAGCCTGTCAATAGGCTATTCTTTGGTCTTGTTATACCACTTGCCAGCATCTAAAGACTCATTCTCAATCTTCCTGATGTCTATTAAAGTTAGTAGTGTTTCTGATAAAACCTCTAGGTGCCCTTTAAGTCCAGCAACCTCTATTTCTAGTATTCTTATTCTGTCTGACTTTCTCATTCTGTTATCTCTCTGTCTATTGGGGTTGGGGCAGTTGCATAGCTTCCGCAGCTTGCACACTCCATGTCTATAAAATACTGTGCGATCTCAAAATTATCAAACACTGCTTTAACATTCCAAATTTGAGACCCGCATACACAAACATGTGTTGGGGTTCCTCTTAGGTCCATTGAGTTATCTACTGGCTGAGATTCCTCATCGATAATATCTTCTTTGTCTGCTATCAAAATTATATTTTTACTAAAAAACTCTTGAGCAGCTTTAAATCCAAGAAATGCAAGTATTGCGCCAAAGCTCAAGGTTATAAGTTTCATAACACAATTATACACTAAACTTGTATGTAGGTATAGGGCCCAGATACGCTCATATTAAACTCAGTTGCAGCTTCTAATGCTGCCTTTAAGCGCAAGCGTGGATTCTTTTGGTTCTTTGTAGCATACAAAGCTCCAAGCGCTATCATTCCACCACTGCCTTCAGCCATATAGTTTACGAAATTTTCTCCTACATGAAAATCTTCATCAATAGTAAAAATTCTTCCGCATACTCCAACTATAAAAATTCCACCAGTGTCTTCTTCAGAAGATGATCCAATACTTCCGTATCCGTTATCTTTAAATGCAGACTTAACTGAATCGACAAACTTAGTTCTCATAAACTTATCTAGTCCAGAATTTGTTTTAGTTGGTGTATACTTTGGTGGAGTCCACATGTATTGCAAAATCTGGCCCATTCTAAATGAGTCTGTAAACGCAACACCGTATTGTCCTACTTTAAAACATTTTGGTTCTTTACGTGCAAGTATCCAGCCAGTTTTTTCATCGGACGCAGCGTGATCCGATCCCATATAAACAACACCATTTTGAGCAATAGCAACTATACATGTCATATTACTAGTATACTATTTTTAAATTATTAGCTCGGAAGCTGTAATTTCATCGCCTAAATAGCGTCTTTTTAATATAAAGTCTCTTACGTGGTCTGGCCCATTAGCTCTTCCAGCCAAAATAACAACCCACCTAGGCTCAATTTTAGAAGAAATGCATGTCTCGCACATTAATAAATTAATTGATAATAAAGCAGAAGGCTTTAAATTTAATTTATTCTTCGATTTGTTGCAACAGTAACATAATATTTTTTCCAATTTATATTCCTTTTCCCAGTACGTTTCGGCTTGGTACGCCTTCTAGTTCACATCTTACTCCGTAAGATTCAATTACCTTTTTAACTTTTTGAAGATAGTCAATAACCATTTCTTTTTTATTTCCAGTAAACTGAATAAAGTTGTCTTCATATAACCTTAAACAAAGAAATTCTGGATACTTTATAATATCCATTTGTAAATTCCCTACTGGCTTCTTTATACCTCTTACAGCAAGAGACATCTCTTTGTTGTAAAATACTGGCTTATTAGGCTCTCCAGTCCAGTGGTTTATGCCATGCTTAAAATGGTCTTTGTCTTTGTCTAGATAGTTAGCCATGCAGCACCTTTAGTCTTTTCCAGACTTCTTTTGTCTTGTGTGTGTTTCTAGTTTTATCTACAGAGCCAGAGTTTAAATAGACCCCGCCCCAAATTCCATGCTCATTATTTTCTGTTCCAGATTCGTAGCACATTTTTATAACTGGGCATCCCATACATGCTTCGTCAATGTTTTTTGCTATATTCACATCTGCTTCATATTTATCATAGAACAGATTAGTATCCATTCCATTGCACAAAGCTAGATGAAACCATTGAAAGTCATCTTTATCGACTCCCAGATTATCTAAAATACTTGACATACTTTTTTGACAACTTCCAGATTCCCTGATCATTAATGGATATCTTATCCATTAAGCCCCATGAATTATTTCTGAAAAGTCCTTTGATGTTGGTAAAACCATTGTTATTTTTATTCCAAATAACTAGGTCGTAATTTTCCCAGAAAGACTCTTGCAAATTGCTTCTGTATCTTTTCATAAATACATCAACACCTTTTTCGGTGAGATTAAGCACTTATTTTCCTATCACTCAGTCCGCCTGGTATAACTATTATACATTGTTTTGATGAGGTTTGTCAATGATTATTTTTCAATAATCTTTACTATGCCAACCTTTTTAATTTCATCATCGACATTAAATATATCCAATAGATACTCTTTTGCATCATCTTCGTTAAAAGCTTCTATTTCAATATCAACAGATAACTTGATTAAATAAGTTTTCATTATCCTATTATATCATTACTTAGAAGCTTTTTTATCGACTGCTGAAAATGCTGCATTAATTTCTGATACAGTTAATTTACCATCATCCAGGAAACCTCTTGCTAGTCTTTCAACTACAGTTGCTACTCCTAGAGTTCCTGCCAATATTACTGCCTTATAGGTTTCTATTCCTACTATTGCTCCTGCTCCAATTACGGACAATCCAGATGCTGCAAATACTGCAATTATTCTCATTACAATATTATTAATATTTGCAATTGCTCCTGAACCTACCTGTGTTGGCTCTTCAATATACGCTTTTGCCATTTTTATTCCTCATTTCTATTTCTGATCGGACTTGTAATTATCCAAAGAGCAGTTGTTGCTATGATTCCATAACCAACAATAGTCTTTGCGCTTCCGTCAAGAACTACCCAAGCAATAAACATACCAAGAAGGGTCCATGCTTGGTCAACCATATCTTTTAGGATATTCTTTATTATTCTTACCATTTTCTTCTTCCTCCTTGACCTGGTGAATTAGCTCCTGAGCCTCCACCAGAATTTCCTCCGCCTCCTGTGCCACCCCCTGTGGCTCCTCCTGCTGCAACTGCTGCTGCGTTAATTGCTGCACCTGCTGCTACAACTGTTGCTACAACCATTTCAGTTGCCTCTTCTCTTTCGCCTTCTGTCATATCTGCACCTATGCTTCCCAAGGCCTGTAGGGCTGCTCCTGGGTCATTAAATAACTCTTGTGCAAAGGCTGCTGGATCAGATATTAATTCTAC
>OCVQ010001804.1_pt1 | contig 15450 bp, 18 predicted proteins | sample 1539061 | NCBI WGS metagenome assembly OCVQ01 (sample SAMEA3355526, study PRJEB22509) | marine metagenome | biome: marine; feature: river plume; material: water | place: USA | collected 2010-08-08 | depth 0.5 m | reverse complement strand
TAAATCTTCCTGTTTCATCTAAATAATCAAGTACTGATTCGGCAAAACCTAAACCAACGTTCTTTTCTTGAAGGTCTGGGTATAAAGCAAGTACCTTGGTCATATCAACGTTAATTACTTGGACAGCGTATTTCAAGCTATCTGTATAATTAGATACTGTTGAGATGTCTTTGGTTTCAATAACATCCTGCTCGGTAGTAGTTTTCATAGAACCACAACCGGCTAATGTCATAACCGCCAAGGTCATAAACTTATTGAACCATTTTTTCATACCTTATTTTATTTTACACCAGCCCAGACAAACTTTTCCAAAGGTAATTTTTTCGATAAAATTACAAACTATCTTGCTTACCATGGATCTTCTTCTTTAGGTTCAGGTTTAGCAGCAGGAGCAGGAGTTGCAGCAGCAGGCTTTTCAATCACACGTTCTTTAATGACTGTGTTAGTACCTCCACTAGATTGCTGTTTTTGCTGGTTAGTGTTGTTGTTCTGTAAGTTAATCACAACAGGTGCACCAGGTGCGGCCTGCTCTGTCTTAGCTTCTTCTTTAGACTCTTCGCCACCGCCTAAGTGGGTTGCAAACCAGGCACCGCCGGCTGTAACAGCTGTAGTGATAGCTCCAATAATTGCTTTTTTGGTAGCTGACATTACGCTTTCTTCTTTTTCTTCTGACATATTAATTTTATTTATCGAGTGTGCTTGATAATGAAGTTCCGTCTTCTTCGTCAACTTTTTGGATTAACATTTTATCTCTGTCTTCAGAATTGAACCAGTAGTCAACAACTTTATTTAAGTTACCAACGAAGGCACCTAACAAAATCAATAACATTTCTTTCCAATCTTCTCCGATTGATGCACCAATAAATACTGCTGCATTAATGCCGACAATGATTAAAGTAAATAATCCTAAAACGATGGCTGTGATTTTCCATCTGTTAGATTGCATCTGTTGTAGCATATAATAAAAACGATTTTTATCATCTACCTTAACAAATGCTTGGGGGTTAGTTAACCCTACTGCGTTTTTTAATGTTTCTTTTAAGCTCATTTGTTTATAATTATTTTTGAAGTTGAAATTTTATTATCTGTTTTAACTGATAAGAAGTAGAAACCATCTTCAAGTTTAGTTAAGTTAACAACATACTTGTAGTCTCCAGCAGGCATTTTAGTGTTTAACACATCCATAACTTTTCTTCCTACTAAGTCAGATACTAAAACTTCTGTTTGAGATTCTTGTTCTACTCTAAATTGAAGATTAACTATTCCGTCGTTTGGATTAGGAAATACAATAATGTCTTCAAGTTTGCTTAATTTAACAGGCTTGTTAATTCTTCTTACTTCAATTACACCCATAGCAGGAGTAATATTCATGTCACGAGCATCATTACCACCAACAAATTTAGGTCCAGTCCATATTGCAGCACTTGACCATTCAGCTTGTGGTTTTTTCGCGATAAACTGCATTACTAAAATTTGTTCACCATCATTGATTAACTGATTGCCTTTTAAGTCAGCTGCACCGAAAGCAACAACACCATTATCAGGGTTAGTGTATGAAGTCCAGTTCATCATTTTTTCAGTCAAGTCAATTTTCTTGAACTCAAGTAATGCTGTGTCGTATTTCAACTCTAATTGAACTGCACCTAATTGTTTTCCGTTAGTAAGCATTTTAACAGGAACGTTAACTAAGTTACCTTCGTCAACTTTAATTTTAGGCATGTTAACCTCAATAGTTTCAGTTACGTTGTCGTATTGAACTGTGTTGTCTATAATGTAGTTTTTAGCATTAACAGGGTTGATAATCTTAATAGGAGTCAAACGAGCCATTTTAAATCCGGTATTATTTGCATCTCCTTTAACTGCTACATAATAAGTGATTGAATCACGACCATCAATTGAATAATCGAAGTTGTTGATTGTAGAATAAGTTGAAGTTAAGTTAGTAGCTGATCCGTTAATTGAATTGTATTCGGCAACTGTAAAGAACATTACATCTTTTTTACCATTAGGCCAAGCTGTAAATCTACCTGCTAATCTTCCATATACTGAATAAACGTCTGCAATGCTGATTGAACCGTCAGTTCCGTTTACATCCATTGTATAGTAATCAAATCCTGAAGGAGTGTATTGAGCTAGGATAGATTGGTTAATCTTCTGTGCATCTGCAGTTGAAATAACACTACCAGGAGTCATTGTGTCTCCTTTAACTACCATTCTAACATCCCAGTAAGTAGTATCTAAGAATTTACGGAATACTACAACACCACTAGAGTTAGTTGATTTGGCTTCTACTTGAGTCCAAGATCCTGAAGGTGCTTTCTTTTCTAAAGACACCCACAAGTTCTTAGCATCTGAACCAGTAACGTTTTTAAACTTAGCAGCAAATCTTAATACTTTCTGGTTGAAACGACCACCATAAGAGTAAACTACCAATGTAGTATCATTACCCCAGTTAGTAGCAGCTTTGTTAGCAAATGATTTAACACCTGCAACTTTCAAAGTCTTAATAGAATCTAAAGTGTTCCACGTTGCACTACCAGCATGAGTGAAGGTAAGATCAAAAGTAGCACCGTTTGAATAGTTGAATGTAGAACTGGTTCCTGTGTAAACCAAAGTAACAGTTAAAAATCCTTGAGCGTTACTATCTACATATTGAAGGTATTGGTCAGTAGCTGAGATTTTTAATGAAGGAACTGCTGCTGTGAAGGCAGTGTTATCATAAAATACTCTGTACTGCATACCTGTAATCTTTTCAGATGTAGAAGTATTGTAGAAGTGTAATGGGGCAACAGTTTGTCCAACAGTAGTAGTGGCTACTTGATAACCAGAATCAATTACTACCCAGTGCCCTGTTCCAGGTGAAGTTGATGATGATTGTGCCGATACTCCGAAAACGGCTAAAGCCGTTAGTAAGAATGCGATTATTTTTTTCATTTCTGTATGTTAATTAATTGAGTTATTGCATGTTCTTTCAACCAAGGTTCAGGATTTTTAAGCTTACTAATGAAATCAAGCTCATACCTGTAACACCATGCCTCTTCTTGTTCAGGAAGAATAATGTACCCTTTTTGCAAAACATGTAAATGTAAACTCTCATGAACCAACACTACAGCGAGGTTGTTAATCGAATTTAATTTCACATCTTTAACAGAAACTAAGATTGTTCCTTTCTTTCCATAACTTCCTTCATTAGAAGAAAAACCAGAAATCCAGAAATCTACTTTTTCACAAACACTGTCGATTAATTGATATTTTTCAATATCGGTTTTTTTAATCAACAATAATGCTGAGTCTACTTGTTTGTTCCATCCATCACCGGCTTTACTTACTTCAATTTGAGCGTAAGTAAAACAAGTTAGTGAAAAACTAACAAGTAAGACTAGCATTTTCATCAAGAATAAATATGTAATTTAATCTTTACTTTTGAGGTTCTTGTAAATAACTATAAGATTGGCTATAATAGCAACACAAATAGAAATTATTGTAAGCGTTGTTACTGGGTTCATCATAGCTAGCCCGGTTGCTCCTAAAGTAAAAGTATTACTTACTAAGGTGTCTTTATCCATGAGGATAAATATAAGGTTCTATATTAGAACCCCATATTCATCTCAGGACTTTCTTCTCTTTTCTCATCAAATACTACCGACTCACTAGTCAAAATAGTACTTGCTACAGAAAGAGCATTTTCAAGAGCTACCCTTGTTACTTTTACTGGATCTAACAATCCACTTTCATATGCGTTTACAATAACTCCTGTTTTAGCATTGTAAGTGTTGTTAGAAGACTCAACCAATTTTTCAATCATACTGTCATTCAAATCCAAACCCGCATTAGACAAGATTTTTAAGAAAGGAGAACTAATACTTGCTTTAATAATGTCTTCTCCCAAAGTAGAACCATTTAATTCAGCAGCGATATTATACAATGGCCAACCTCCACCTGGAATTACACCTTCTGCAATAGCAGCTTTAGTAGCATACAAAGCATCTTCTACTCGATCTCGTTTTTCTTTAATTTCAAGATCACTGTTGCCTCCTACACTAATAATAGCAACTCCTCCACTCAAACGACCTAAACGTTCTTGTAGCTTTTCACGTTCAAACATTGATTGGGCGGCATCGATTTGGACTTTCAATTCTTCAGCGCGAGATTCTAAAGTTTCCGCGTTACCTTTACCGTCTACAATGGTTGTAGTGTCTTTAGTTACTGTAATCATACGACAGCTTCCCAATGCTTGATTTAACGCTTCACCACTAATTTTTTCTAGTTTGTGACCTTTCTTAGGACTCAAAACGACACCACCAGTCAAAATAGCCATGTCTTCAAGAAGCAAAGTTCTGCGATCACCATAGTCAGGAGCTTTAACAGCACATACTTTAATTGTACCTCTTGCTTTGTTTAACAACATTACAGCTAAAGCTTCTTCACCAAACTCTTCAGCAATAATAACTGCAGGTCTGTTTTCACCACTAGCTTTTTGCAATACAGGAACCAAATCAGCAGCTGCTGCAATAACACCATCATACAACAAAATCATAGGACTTTCCAAAACAGCTTTCATTGTGTTGTTGTCCGTTACAAAATAAGGTGACTTGTAACCACGATCGAACTGCATACCTTCTACAATGTCCAATACAGTTTCTCCGGTTTTACTAGATTCAATAGTTACAATTCCTTCATAACCTACTTCTTTAATAGCTTCACTAATCAAATAACCAATTTCTTCATCGTTGTTACCTGAGATTGTAGCTACATACTTAATTTGGTCATCACTTGTAACTGGTTGAGCCAAATCTTTAAGTTTTTCAATTACATTTGAAACTGTAGATTCCATTTGTTTTTTTACTTCTACTACGTTTACTCCTTTATTGATCAAATTAATTCCTTCTTCAATCATAGTAGTAGCAAGAAGTGTACTAGTGGTTGTACCGTCTCCAGCTTCGTTAGCTGATTTAATACTAACTTGTTTTACAAGTTGTGCTCCAATATTTTCAATATCGTCGTCTAATTTATGAAAACTTTTGGCAACAGTTACACCATCTTTAGTTGCTGTAATAGTACCGTCTTCTTTTTGAATCAAAACGTTTCTTCCACCAGGTCCTAAAGTTGAACTAACACTATTGTTTAGTTTTTTAATTCCGTCAAGTAACTTACCTTTTAATTCGTCTCCAAATAATGTTTTTGTGCTCATGTTATTTTATAATTCCTATAATATCTGTTTCTTTACATACAATAAAATCTTCTCCGTCTACTGAAATGACCTGACTGCCCATTCTAGGAACCAAAACCAAATCACCAACATTAATTTCAGGACTTTTGTAAGAGTCCGTATGGAAATTAAATGTAGAACATACGTCTACTACCTCAGCAATAAGACTTTTTTCTTTACCCAAATCAGGCAAGAAAATATTCCCTACCATTTGTTCACTTTCTTCTACCTGTTTCAAAACAACATGTCCATTGACAGGTTTAATTATTCTTAGTTCTGTACTCATATCTTAAATTTTTCACTAATTTTTGCCATAATTTCATCATAGCGTTTCAAAAAGTCTGAAATTGTGGTTGTTTTTTGTTCATTTACAAGCATTTTTGCAACACTTTTTAAAGCACCATCTAACTGAGTGTGGTAAGTCAAATTTTCATCTTGACCTTTTTCTTTAGGTTTTACTACTGTGTAGCTAAAACCATCAAAATAAATTACATAAGGACTAATAGCCTCATCTTCTATTTTTGTTTGAGATTCTTCTCTAGACTGTTTTCGAAATTTATTTTCATTCATAACTATAATATAATAAATTAATTTGAAAAATCCAAATTGTACTGAGTGTTTGGAATTATTACTGCTTCAGACACTTCATTTACAAACCAATAATTGCCTTGAGCTTTAAAAACATGATCAGTACCTAGTTTATATTTAAACCACTTTGGATCAATTTCATTGTGTTCAGGAATAATCCTAAACACAGCATAAAGTTTGTCGTTGTTTTTAACTAGTTTGGGGAGGGTTATCATAACTTTTTGGTGTTTGCGGAACTGGATTAAATGTTGGTTTTTCTACTTTTATAAATGGAGATTCTTGTACTTTAAACTTACGAACTCCTTTTACATTTTCAATACTTTTTATAACTTGGTTATGTACATCTGGTGTAAATTTGCCTCCTAAAGGATTTGGATTTACTTTTACTACTATAGCTATTTTGTTTTTATCTAAAGAACGAGTACTTAAGGTAACTACACCTTCAACCGCACGAATGTCATCATAGATTTCTCCATGAGTTTTTTCTGTGTCACCTGTACTTGTAAACAAAAGTCCTTTAATACTAGATAATTGCCTAGCCATATATGATAAATATATTACTCACTTAGTTTTACTAAAAAATAAGTACCTACTGTTTCATCTTCTGTAAATACCGTTTTCAACAAACCTTGGTCGTTGATTTTTGCTTTTCCTGTTGCTAATTTATTTACACTAAGTATTTCTCTAAATACGTTAGCACTAAATGGCATTTTATCAACACCGAAAGTAAACTCAGCATTTTGTCTAAGTTTAATTTTATTAGCATAACTAGCACTGTCTCCTACACACAACTCAATAAATTTTTCATCATTTTCAACTTTACATTCTACTGTAAAGTAATTAGGTTTATCTAAGGCATTATGGGCTTTAATAAAGTTTTTAATAAAATCTTCATCAATGTCAAATTCCACATCATATTGCTCGGGTTCGTTAATGTTTGGAGCAGTTGGAATTAAATCTTCACTAGACAAATAATATGTAAGATCAAAATCGTTGTCTTTTATGCTTAATTGGTATGGAATATTTTGACTGCCTGTAACAACATCTGCTGTCATAAAAGTGTCCATAACACTAAGAATTTTATTGAATTGTGAAGTTGAGTAAATACAAATATCATGTTTTCCAAAACCAAGATCTTGTGTAGTTTTAATAGTTCCAGCACAATCCTTAGTTTGAGTAACAAATTTTACTGAAAATCCATCACTTTCTGTGCTGTTCCATTTAACTGATTCTACTAAACCATTAAGATGATATTTGTCTATAAATTGAGTAAGGTATTTCTTCTCCATACTAATATTATAATAAAACCTTTATTAAAAAACAATTTTAAGAAATAACTTTACCAGCAGTTCCAGGAGGTACTCTATCAATTTTTGTTCCTCTGATGTCTAACGTTCCTCCTACTTTTAAACCAGGAGGTAAAGTTAAATCAGGATTGTTAGAAACGTTAAAATCACCTGTTATAGTTAAGTTACTAGGAAGTACTTTAATACCTGTTGATGAAATATTAGCATTACCTTGAATAGTAGGTCTAGCTGTTTCAGGAATATTAATGTTACCTAAAATTCTAATCATTAACCAGTTTTTATAAGCTTCTTCAGGTAATGTTTCTTTACTAAGAAGATTTTGTCCTTGATCACTTTTCTTACTTGCTAAAAACTTCATTAAAGAGCTATAAGGATACTTTAATGCTTGTTTAGCACCAGCTTCCACACCATCACTAGTTTTCAATAAACCTGTGTTAGAATCATAATAAACTAAATTGTTACTTTGGTCAGCTCCCGTTTTAGCATCTATGTAATATGCAGGTCCTACTTTATAAATAGGAAATCCATCAACTACATCTTCTTTAAATTTACTTAAATCTAAGTCAAAAGCCATTGATTTGGAAGGTATTCTACCTTCTTTATCTAATAAGAATTGTAAAAATTCTTTTTGAACAGGACCGTTGTAAGATCTAATTTCTTGATCAGATTCATCTTTTAACTGACCTGACTCATAATGTAACTGATATTGTCTTCTTGTATTCCAGTTTTTAAATAAGTAGTAAGGACCATTAGATAAGTAACTATTGAACATACCTGTGTTTCTAGTACACCAAGTTACTCTGTATCCTGATTTAGGTGCTTCTTCTTTTTCTTTACTAGGAACAAATCGTTGTTCTTGGTCTCCACATCCTGTTATTTCTAAGTATTTTCTATAACAAGCTTCATCTCCTTTACATTTTTGTGGAACTTTATAAACAGTAAAACCAGATGGTGTTTGTCCTAAAACAGTAATAGGGGCAATAAAAGCTCCTCTAAGTTTTTCAGGTCCAGCTTGAACTTCTTCTGCTCCACCTTCCATTTTTGATTTAGCAACACCAATTATGTTTTCAAAATCTCTTAAAGTCTTGTAAAGATTAATGTCTGGTTGAAAACCATCTATATTTAACTTTTTAATTCTTTGTTTATTTTTATCAAAGAAAGGCAACAGTACTTTTACTTCTTCATTGTGACCATCGTCAAAAAATCTTTTTCTTTCAGTACGATCTAACTTTACATAGCGAGGTATTAACCAATTTAAGTAAGTTCCGTTTGGTGTTGAATCTATGTCTACTAACGCCTTAAATTCTTTATCACTGATCTTATTAGGCTCAAAAGTGACCATTCCTTTTGGAACATCTTTATCTACGACTTGTACAAATTTATCTCGTAGTGCTTTTTCCTTTTCTGCAGATAGCGCCTCAGCTAAAAGATTTAATAACTTCATAATATACTATAAATATTACTAAAAACTAAAAAAACGTGCTACATTTTCATTTAAGCTGGGGAATGACCATTTAAGATCTTCATAAATTCCTTCTAGCTTATTCAATAATACATTGTTAAATCCACTGTCGGTGTCAGCAAATTTTTCTAAAAAATCACAAATAAATTGAGGGCTTTCACTTGTAAAAGCTAATACTTCAATTCCATATGGATTCTTCTTTAATGGAATAAACTTGATTTTACTTCCTTCAGTAATAGCAGGATACTGTTTATCTAAGCCTTTAAATCTTAACAAGTCATTGTACCATATAGCACTTTTACTGTTGATAGGACACTTGTTGCCTAACTTACTAAAGATTTGACCTGCTGTTGGAGGAGCTGCTATGTAGCTTTTTATTTGTTTTACTCCTGTAGGTTTAGCTAACTTTGAATAGTGAGTTAATTTTACTTCTTTTCTAAAGTCTTGAATTTTTTTATCTATTTCTTTTTTAGGTTTACCATACATAATGTCCATCAATAATCCTTTACCAAAAGTAGCATACATTGGAGTCATGTTACTTTTCATAATGTCCATTCCTTTGATGTCTAATTCTTCAGTTGGAACACCTTCTTTATTTACAATAAATTGAGCATATCTTCTTTTACCAGCAAAATAACCCCGTTCAAGTACAACCTCTTGTTTTAATTCAAAATATTCATTATCACAATTAAATTGTGTTTTACACAAGTTTTGTAAAAATGGTTTTGTTTTTTCTTGATACTCAGCAGTGATTTCAAGTGCAACTGGAACTACTTGTTCTCTTGACTTAATGTCTATATCAGGATTTCTGTGAACAATCAAGTCTTTCATTTCAAAAAACAATGAATCTGTATCTGCTGTAACAACATAGTCTTTATCCGTACCTAGTTCTGTGTTGATTTCTTTATTAACAAAGTTAATTGATTCTTGGTCTAGTCTTTGACCAGTTAAAGTAATAGCTTTACTAATAAATAAGTTACCATCACTGTATCTCCAACCATTTTGAGCATAACAACCATACAAATCATTCAACTTAATTTTCATTGCATGTTGTCTTTTATTGTAAAATTCACCAAGTTCAGGATCTTTTAATACTTTGTAAGCTTCCTTCATTTTGTTTTTGTAAGCTTTACGTTTGTCAAACCAATCATTTAAAACGTCAGCTACAATACTATTTTTGTCTGTTCTAAACACAGTACCATTAGCAGCAATAATCATTTTCTTTGTTTCAATAAACTCAATAAAAGCACTAACCTCCATTTCCGTTGTTTGAACTTTTCGGTCAGCTGTTACTCTTTCAAGTTGAAGTACTTGTTGGGGTGGAAGTTGTTTTAAGTCAGCTAAACCCCATTGATTATCGTATTTGTCTCTGTTTTTGATTCTACAAACTAAAGTTTCAATTCCCATATTTAAGTTACGAATAATTGAAGGATACAAAGAAGTAAAATCTAAGTCACTAACCCACTCATATAAGCCTGGAACTGGGTCTTTCAAGTAACCACCAGCATATTCTTCATTTGCGCCTTTTAATGCGGGATTCATTGTAGTTGGCTTATTCGGTGAAACGATGTCTTTACGGCGCAAGTATGTGAGAATAGCGCCCTCATTTAACGCAGTTGAATAATATATGTTCTCGTAAGATGTATGACACAAATGACAAATATTTTTTGTCAATTCAATAAACTGAAGTTTGTTGTCTAATGCAATTAAGATTTCAACGTCTCGTAAGTTATATTCAATGAACTTGTTTACGTCTTCTTGAAACAATCTGTCTAATGATCCTTCATATTCTATTTTTCCTAACTTAACATATTTTTCACCAATAGCAGCAAGTGCATAACTTGGCTCCTGAGACATAATAAATTTCTTGTGAAGTAACATGTAATCGAGGTGGTTGATTCCACTGATTTTGATTGTTTCTTCATCGCCATATCCTGTTGGTTTACAACGTTTTAATGGACTTAATCTGTTAGCGTGTTGGTCTCCTAACACATTACACATTCTATAGTACAAGTAAGGAATATCGAAAAACTCACTATTCCACCCACTTATGATTGTTGGATCACATTCTTCCCATTTACTTAAGAATCCTTTTAGTAAGTCTTTTTCTGTGTTATATGGGATGATTTCTTTACCTTCTTCTTCTACTCTGTTGAGTTGTTTTTTTTCGTCAAGAATCAAACAATAGTATTTCTTCAAAGTTGAATCATAAAGAGCAACTGAAGTAATTTTCATTGGTGCTCTCTTAATGTACTCTACTGTCAATGCTCCACCAATTTCACACTCAATGTCTAAAAACACAACATTGTGCCATTTTGGTGTGTCATCACTTTCTTTATAAATGTCTACTAAAGCATTAGTTTCTGTTGGAATGTCTATTTCATAGAACTTAGTTGGTTGGGTTTTATCCATTTCGTGAGTTGGACTTACTCTCTTACCATCTAAAGTAAAAAATTCCCCATTATCATCTAATTTATAATATGTTGGTTTGTAGTCTATTTCTTGCCATCCTAACTCATCATCTCTAACAATAACCTTTTTTGTATAATAATTATAATCTATAACTTGGTACATATTAATAATATAAAAAAAGGCTTGGTAAATACCAAGCCCTTTTACTTTTATATTTTTTTAAAATTAACCGTTAAATACCATTAAGTATTTTGAACCACTTGCTGAACCAACACCACTTCCAGATAACCATAAAGATCCGGTTGTTGCAGGTTCTGTAGTAGGTAAGTTATACATGTATATAAGTTCGTTCAATACTTCAAACTGAGTATATTTTGTAACTCCGTCTCCTGTTTGAATTGCTACTCTAGATTGACCAGCTGATCCACTTCCAACAACAACTGCTGATTCATAGTTTGATCCTGTTTTAGCTTGAAGAACAACACCTACAGCACCTGCGGCATTTCCTGTATTTCCAACAATTTTAAGATTTTTAGTAGCTACAATGTAATTATTATCATTTGTTCCTACACCAAACGCTAGAGTAGCATCTCCATTAGAATTACCATCTTCTCCTCTAACTTGTACATTAGTAGTAGCAGCAAGTATAATGTTTGTTGATGATGAAGCAAAAGTACCTCTAGTAACTACTTGTTGGAATGTTGGAATATAACTTGCTGTCAAAGCTGTAACTACATAAGAAGCAGTACGAGCATTAGTAGCCAAAGAAGCAGTTCCAAATACTGAACCAGTTAAATTACCTGTAATAGTACCTGCTCCAATTGTTAATCCACCATTTAAAGTAACGGTTCCAGCGGCAGTTAAGTTAGTTACATTTAATGTGCCAATAGTAGCTGTACCAACAGTAGAACTTGAAATACTGGCTGACCAGAATGACTGTGAAGTACCTGTGTAATACACATTACTTGAGTCTATGTATGAAGCAGTTTTGCTAACACTAATAATACTGTCAATTGAGGCAGTTAAATTACCAAAGTTAGTGTCCATTTGGGTATAGGTTAACGCTGAGCCAGTAGATAACCTAGAGGTGATTGTGGGGTTCGATGGAAAAGTAGGCATTTTTATTAGATTTTTATCAGTAATAAATATATGATATTTTTTAAAAAAATAAAAAAGTTATTTAATTTGGGTCATTGTAACTATAATAGATGGAACCCCTACTCCACCGTTTGTTGGTCCAGCAGCTTCAGCAAGAAACAGAACGCTACTACCTCCATTGAGATATGCTACAAGTTCTAGAAAATCACCTGCTACCAGGCTTTCAACGAAATTCCAAGCAGCAACCTGTTTCTGGTTTGAGTTCTGCATTACAACACCAGTATTAGTGTTTGCTATATTAGTTCCATTTTTTCTTAACCATATATGAACATCAGGTGACCCACCGCCTGGAGTGGATAACTGTGCTGAGAACTGTAGGTTGTAGATACCGGTTCTAGTTACTGTAATTCTTGAATTAGAGGCCACAGTTACTCCATCTTGAATAACTGCCGTGTTTAAGGTAATGGATGCTGAAGCACCTGATAATATAGTTTGAGTTGTTGTATCGTAAAATGTACCAACTGATAGAGTTGATACTCCGTTACTTGCATAAGAGGAGGTTAAAGCATATGATGCAGAAGTTGCAAATGATGCTGTCCCGGTAATATTACCTGTTAAACTACCAGATAATGAACCTGTAATAGAGGTAAATACTCCGTTTGAAGCAGATACTGTTAAGCCAGTTCCATGAAATATATTAGTTGATGGATTAAAGTAAGGTCCATTATTATTATCAGCTGCTAACTGATGAAAGTTATTTAAAGCACCAGGGGAATTTTTAAATACTAAAGTGTAATCAACATTTGATGAAGTATTTTGAGCAATATAAATTAAACTAGCAGAAGTTGAAGCTGAAGCATAACTAGCTGAAATAGTACTAATAATACTAGAAACAGAAGACGTCATAGCATACAAAGCCCAAGAAGCCGTTCCAAAAAATCCAACTCCAGGGTAATCTGATATTACTTGGCCACTAAATCTAGCCATACTGCCTGTCAAACTTCCTGATATTCCTACATTAGATGTAAAAACTTGGGGTTCTGTAAATGTATTAGATGAACCAGTGTAAGCTGCTCCTTTAATAACTTCTATAGTTTGGTAACTGGCTGAATTAAGACCATACCAGTTATAATCCATGTTATCAAAGGTTAATTGACCATCAGAACCACTACCGGGTGCATTAAATCCATTATACCACGGACTTGTTTCTTGTCTGTAAAGTATGCTTGCTGTGTTTGGAAAAGTAACTGACATAATATAGTATAAATATTACACTATTAGTAACTTTTCTATTTCTTTTACAGCTTGTTGTTTTGTTAATATAATTATTGTTTCTTCAATAATACCTGTAGCTGTGCAAAATTTATAAAACTCATCTACTTGTTCTTCATTAATATTAAGATTATTAATTTTTATTAAAGATAATATTTGATTTTTATGAGGTATTGTACTTCCCTTTTTACGATTGCTATAAACAAAATCTAATAATTTATATCTAACTTCTATTTGAGGTTTATCATGTAAAAGATACTTCATTTCCATGTAACTACCTATAATAAAATATCCATGAAATCCTACACCAATTAAAATAATAAATTCTAAGAAAAATGTCATAAACACAAACGCTATGTCATTTTCTTTATTTTCATTTAATTGAGTATCTTGTTTAGCTCCTAATTTAATTTGTAATGAGCTATCAATTAGTTTTATTTTTTGGTCTCTTTCGTTTTCTAACTGTTTGATTTGCAATTCATACTTACTAATAAGTTTTCTCTGTGCTCTATTATAAGTACCATTAGTGTCTGATTTTGTTAGTACTTTATCTAACTGAGACTGATAAATAACTATTTTTTTATTGTATGGTTGAGCAATTGAATCTAAGGTTGAAGACTGTTTTGTTTCAGTAGTGGATGTGATTGTTTCTGTGTTATCTATTAATCGATGAGCTCCATTTAAACTTAAGTAAAAACTACCTGCTATTAAACCAACACAAACTAAAGCACCTAAAAATGTGTTTACTGTGGGTTTTTTGGCTTTTAATACAGAAATTACTAATTGTTCTAAGGCATATCGTTTAAATAATTCATATCCTGTTAAAAACAAAGCAACAAAAACTCCAAAAAATACAGCTTGATTTGCGAATAGTGGAGGAATTGAGTCTGTTACATTTTTAATAAAGAAAAACCCAAATAGAATAAGGAAAATGTTGCCTAAAAAACTAAAATAGTACAATACCTCTTTTAAGGTGTTAAAACTACTTTGAAAAGGCTGAATTTCTAGTTGATTTTTAAGTTTAAAATATTTACTTAATTTCATTTAAATTTAAATTTTTTGTTTAGGCTCTTTTTTCTACGTGTACACCCACAATCACGTTTTAAAATTTTAGTAAAAAACCAGTTCGTTAGAAGGTCTAGTTTAGTGTAAAAAGTAATCATAGCAATAAAATCACCTAAACCTTCTAACTTTTGATCTGGTTTGTACCGTTCCATTTAGTAATAAATATTAATAATTTGTTACACCTTGGAACTGACCGTTGTACAGCTCATCTGGGATGGGGTTTTTGATCATGTAAAATTGACCAACTCGAGCATTTTGTTCGATAAGAATCATGTCTGTTTCTACGAACATGGTAGTTCCCATTACATCGGTTTCGAATCCTGGGTCCCAGATGGGGCTATTGATTTTGGCTCCACCTCGATAAATCGAGGAACGAGATGTAATAAATCCAGTAGCAGTTTCTGGAATTTTTACTCCCTCGTTAAAAGTAAGGGCATAAACGCCTTTGGGGAGGCGATAAAAGTCCTTACCATCAATTTTAGTTGTTTTTACTTCTTCGAAGTTCATAGGGTCTACAACAGTTTTGTCTTTGTAAACTACAACTCCTCCAAAGATTCGCTCAACTTTAGCGACTGACAAATCTACACCTACCTGATTAATTTTGTGATAATCAGTTGTCAGTTTTAGGTGGGGTTCTATTTGTTTTCCTGTAAGCAACATATTCTTAGATTTGGTGTCCTCCGTTATTGATTTTAATTGAATCGAAGAACTCTTTACGTGCTTGATTAGCATTGTCCATAAATACTCCACTTGCTTTAGTAGTAACCATTGAAGCGCCTTGGTGTTTTACACCTCTACAAGACACACAGTTATGGCTCGCAACAATTGTTACAATAACACCACGATTACCTTCACAAATTTTATCTACTGCTTGGTGAATTGCTGCAGTAAGTTGTTCTTGAATAGCACCTCTACGTCCGAAATGTTCTACAATACGGTTCAATTTACTTAAACCAATAACACTTCCACCTTCACCTACTACATAACCAATATGAACTACACCTCCAATTGTTTGGTGGTGATGTGAACACATTGAA
>OCVQ010001801.1_pt1 | contig 15455 bp, 14 predicted proteins | sample 1539061 | NCBI WGS metagenome assembly OCVQ01 (sample SAMEA3355526, study PRJEB22509) | marine metagenome | biome: marine; feature: river plume; material: water | place: USA | collected 2010-08-08 | depth 0.5 m | reverse complement strand
GGTCGAAGGATGAAAATATCCCTTCTGTGCGATGATTTTAAGATCGATCATCGCCCGACTGCCGTCTTTTGTGAGCGTTTCAAGGAAGGTGATTAGTTCAGCCTTGTCTTCTGGCGCATCGCTCCGAGTGTTGAGTTGTTTGATGATGTGGGAGAGTATGGTGTTCTCGTGGCTCGACCACATGAAAACGGTGCCGTCATTTGCAGAAAGTGCGACCTGCAAGGCGCGCGCAAATTCGTAGTTCGGAAAATGCCCAGCTTCTGCAAGAAGAAATTGATTGGTATGCTTTAATGAACCATCCTTCTCCAAAGTGTGATGGGAAAACTGAAAAGCTACGCTCTCATATGGGTTCATGCCGATATGAAATGGGAGAGCTGAAGTAGATGTTTCAAAGTCAATGAAGTTTAACGGATAGCTCCAACGAGACATCTCTTTTGCCATGTACTCATGATCAATGAAGAACCCAGCAGATTTAAGCTCTTCGGAGATATTATCGGTTGCCCATTGCACTTGCATCCATTGCCGTGCGGAGTTGCTTAGACCTTCATCGCTGGGAGCATAATTCAAATGTTCCTGTGTAACCTCAGAAAGTCGCCTGATGCCGGCGCCGACGAGCTTTTGCTTGCCTCGATAGTTCCACAAATCCAGCAAGGTTGGCGCAGTAAAATCATCGTCCGACCAGCTATTTGCCTCCTTCCAACATTCGTGGAAGCCACTTCTCAGATTGTCATTTGGTGCAGCCTTGAATTCACAACTCGCGCACTGGGCACCTATTGGTGCGGGGATTGCAATATCTTCAGCGTAGGCCTTCGCCCAAACAGCAGCCATATCCTCCATACTGCCCGTGCCGTTTGGAAAAATTAGACCGTGCTCGTGGACCAAATCAACATAGTGATCGACATTAAATTCATGTAGCAGTGACTGATCGAAAGTTATGGCTTTAGCAGCATCGTCCGTGACCACTTCACTTTCCGCACCTACTTTCTTAACCTTAAACAACTGGTTCATCTTGTCTTTGACGGCAGTTTGGGTTTTATCAGGCATGAGCAGGTAACTTGTGATTTTACACTCTGGATAGGCTAGTCCTACAACATATTTTTGAAACGCAATGTCCTCAATATATGGCTTAAACGCTGATTTAAGTCCTCCACGCCCCTCTATCTGGTGATCATCGGATTTGATGGATTTAGCTTTCACCTCAACCAACTTGATTGAGTTTCCAGTTTTTATGAGAACGTCCACCCTCACAAGATAGGGGCCATGTGCAATGGCAGGCTCAAAGAGCGTGACGTTCTTTAGCTTCATCATCTCGGCAGTTTCTGCCAGTGCTTCTTTGTTTCCCTTTTGCAAAATCTCAGTGCCATCAGGATAAAGGCATTTAGCAAGTTCACCAACTTGGAAACCGCCGTCCGCTAATGCTTGGAGAAAAGTGTCCTCGACCTTATTGTCACGGTACAAGTCCTTCTTGCCCGCGTAGTAGAGCTTACGGGGGCATTCAACCGCCATTTTAAAACGTGATTTAGTGAGGTATCTCAATTTATACATACTCGACATTTAGAACAAATCTAACCCTCAACTAATATACACTTACGCTTGGAGCCACCAAGCTATTGTCACTTATTTGGGCTGGTGTAGCAAGTGGCTGCATAGCATGTGCGCGCGCCTATTCTGAGCGAATCCGTCACTTGCTTTTTTGTTAGGCAGAATAGACTGTAGGTTACGATTAATTTTCTCCAGCGTTGGGTTTTTCTACTTTTCTATCATACTCTGCGTCCTAAGGCGCAGCTTGCCAAGCCTCGGCTATTGCATTTTGTATCCAAGAAAAAATTTCTCCTCCGTCAATTCCAATAACCTCTGAGGACTCAGCTGCAATTTCTCCCTCTCCAAATTGCACAAGCTCATAAATTGCATGACCGCCAAGCATTTCAATTTCGAATTTTAAATGAAATAATCCCCCTGATTCCTGAAGGTATTCATCCACTTCTTCATCGCTGAATTCTATTCCATTATATTCAGTGATGTGTTTTACGGTCATTTCATCGTATGTTTCTATCCACTCCCCAACATCTTCATATTCCGATTGTGTCGCCAAAACAGTCGTTCCGTCAGGCATTACAAATGTGGTTTGTCCATCACCATCAAACCAACCTGAATCTGGCGCACATTGATTAATGAACGTAGACAGAAGCGACAGCACACCTCCATCGCTCGTCTCTAGGGCGGTGGAGGAGGAATCTATACCTCTCGCGAAAACATCGATTGCGAGTTGATCGTCACATGCATTCCTAATCGAGTAGGTTTCCCCGCCGCCGCGGTCAATGAGGACCAAGTTAAATGCATTCATTGGCATCTCGAATAACTGGGCGTCTTCGCCTTCACCAACGGTGCCAACTAAAACCCTATCGCTGATGATGCGAAGAAAATCCTCTATTAGACTTTCATCGACATTCTGCACGCCGTCTAAAATTACGGTATCGCCGTCTTCAGTTTCCATCAGCGGCGCAATGTAATCCATATAGTTGGCACCTATTTCAACTTGGATAAGTAGAGCACCATCTCCCTCTAGGTTGCAGAGCAGGCTATCAACTAGCTCGCCATCGGTATCCTCAGGAACAAAGATTGTTAGCCCAATTGCGCCAGCAAGTTGCTCCTTAATCGATTGAACAATGTCGAAGGCAGTGGCCGAATTTAGAGGTTCTAGAATACTGGTTACCTCAAGAAAGGATTCGTAATCCTCCCGCGCAGAATTGATTAAGCCTATCTCGCCAGCGCACTCGATCCGGCCGGAGTATCTCCATGTGTCTCCTTCACTTTCAACCCATTCAAGGAAATCCGCCAATGAGATACGGATATCGAAAAACATCTCAACTTCGACACTAACGATTGCGACAGTCTCGTTGTCTTCGCTTGGCTCCACCCTAGTGACAGCAAATTCCGGCGAATGATTCGAGAAATGAGGGGCTACATCAAGAGTGCCGAAAATGCGTTCCACACCTTCTTTGTCATCCACATTGTCAATGTTGAAATCGAAACTGAATGTCGGATTTGAAATAAATTCATCACGATCACTTTCGGTTTCAAACTCGTACTCACCCTCATCAACGCAATAGTTTACCTTGATCCGTGTCATCCCGCCAGATTGAGCATCTGCAGACGTTGGTTCAATTTTACTCATAAATCCTGCCCCTAATTTATTGCTTTAATGTCACGCAAAGAACGTCTCTTGGCGGCTAAGTCAGCTCTTTTTTAATTTCGGATTTAAGGATAACACTTTTACTGCTCCCCGCTAGCACCAATGGCACAGATTTGATCTTGTTATTTAATGGGTGTTTTGGGTCCATCGTTGCTTGTCGGGATTAGAGCCTCGTTCCGCATTCCTCAGGCAGTTCGTTACCGATCGTTTGATCCCAGTATTCTTGAAGATCTTCAAAATCTCCATTTCCCTCCTGCGAACGATTATAGATTATGTTGCTGAAGGACGCGATGAACCCGTGATAAAAGTCGCTGCTCACCTGATAGCCCTGTTCATCATTGAGGCCCTTCAGACGATTGGCAACGGTGCTAGAAATAATTCGCAATTGGGAATGTGTAATTTCCTCCTGCCAACCGTAGTCATAAACGATCCCTGCCGCCTCAGTTTGATCGGCGATTTCACCCCTAAACCATTCTGCGGCAGTGTCGGTGTCCTCTCCCTTGCGGATTGCATTAAAAAAGAAATTGAAAGCACGGTCAGCGGCTTGGCGCCAATCTACAATCTCTTTGCTCACCATCCCTTCAGAACTATCAATGGCAACTTCACCGCCTCCGCCGACTGGCGCATCGGTTAATCCGATGGAGGCGATAGGTGCTTGGGTATCAACCTGTGGTTGAGCTGGATTTGCAGGAACCCTGCCAGCTGGCGTTCCGCACTCGGAACAAAACTTAGCTTTCTCTGGCAACTTGGCATTGCATTCAAGACACACACCTTTTGGAAGCACCTTCGCTCCACACTCGAGGCAGAACTTAGCACCAGCGGGTAGATTTGCGGAGCATTCTGAGCAGGCGACCACTTCCTTAACTGAGTTAGAATTCTTCGGCTTGGGGTCGGCTGCGATCGACTTGGACGACTTGCTTACTTTCGCTGGCGTAATATTCTCACCAGACTTACTCGCAGCATAAGCCGCTTTCAGGATACCGATGACAAAATCATGATCTTCTTTGTCGATTGTGCTCAGCGTTACAAACAAATTACCGCCAAAATAAATGTCAAGCGACCCCAATTTATTGCTTTGACTACTCACGCTTCGGATAGAAGAAATCTTGACCGACTTGATGTCTCCAAGCGTACCTTTTGCGTAAACATAATTTTCACTGATCGCTAAACCGTCTTTTGCGGAACCAAAAAGCGTATCGTCTATGAGGGCGACAATGGGCTCATTCCTTGTAATGTATTTGCTTTGGGCATTGACCAGTTTTTTTGCAGGAATGTCTGGGGCGACAAACACGCGGTTACGAAAACTCCCTTCCGTAAATTTCATTATCGCATTGTAAACTATATCTGATTTCTTTGCCATGTGGTCATGCTCTTCTTTCAAAATTTCGTAAGACTATGACACTATCAGCCAGCAGTTCAAGGATTGACTTTAATTCGCATTTGACGAGAATTTAACCAATTTTATTGGCATGTGGGCTATAGCCTCTCCGTCGGCAATTCCGAAAAGTGGATGCGCCCATGGGATGAAAAATCCTTCTGGTTTAACGCCAAACGGAACTCAGCCTCTGACACATCAGCTTCAACTTTGAAGATACGCTCTGGACCAAGCTGCACAAAAGTCGATTCATCGCGCGCTGACCAAGAGCCGACATCATCACGCTGCCAAATTTGAAGGCCATTGTGCGCTGCTACAACGTTCGTAAATAAGCGTCCGCTTCCGCATCTGACATTCCCCTTTGAAGCAGTTCTTCCTTCAACTCAAGGAGCCCCTTAGAACCTTCTGCGAAGCTGGTTTCGGCGCTTTCTGCTGATTGGAATGGCTCTTGCAGAGTGTTAATAACTGCCCTCACCAACACTTCCTGCTCCTGTTGCGCTGACATTGGAAAGGGTGGACATTGACGCTTCCTCGTCATTGGCTGCTTGGCCTGACCACACGACCAACGCAATTGTTCTCCACTGGCTGGCGTCGAGGTAGCCTTCCTCATTCAGCCAGTGATAGTGGTCTAAATCGCCTTTCTCCTTATCCCACCTCCAAAAATCGATTAGAAGATGGAAAGCTGCTTGGTCGAGACTGATGTTTTTTCGCGGCACATACCCAATCGGCAGCCAGTCCCATTTACCCCAGTTGTCATCGTAGCTGTAAAGCCACAGCATCCAGTGGCTTCGTCCGCGGCTTATATAATATGCGTCGACGCGATTATTCATGCGCGACCATGCCCACTCAACTTGTCCAAGATATTCTGGGTTGCTGGGCCCGTTAGCCAAAACGACGCCGTCAGGTTTTTCGTTCCAGCCGACAAATGCATCAAAAGGATTGGGGCGGGCAGGGATCGACGCAACTGGGACTATTCGCTGTTGAGGCAATTGGTCAGGTGACATTGGGATGGATGGATTTTTCATTTCCGCCTCCATTTTTAGCTGCGTATTTGAAGTCGATGGCGAAGAGATGTTCAGTGAGAAGCTCGCGTATGCCTTCAAGTTCATCGTGTGTGGGCGGTGCCAGCCTTTGATAACCGGTTCCTGAGAAGGTGAGCGAGTGAGAGCATGGACGGTCGATCAAGCTGGTTGATCTCTTCTCGAGTAAACACCTCAAGTGCAGCATCACCAACGAGTACAGATGGAATTCGAGCGGTAGTTCCGTTCGTCATTTGAACAGCTAGGTCGTAGCCCGCGACGGCATCAACCAAGCCATCTTCCAGCCAGCTAGCCCACATCGCTCCTGTAGCCTCCATCATATTGCGCCACAGACCTTCTATCAACTCGAGAGCAATGGCTCTGCGATCTTCGCCCGCTGGAGCAACAGCGATCACAAGCTCACGTGAACCCTGAATATCGTGAGAACGAGCTGTTAGAATTTCAACGTGGAAACCATCGATATAGGTAAGCCAAAAATCGATTGGCCAATAGAAACCCTTTCCTTCAGTTGTCCATCTGACGGTGCAAACCGGCGTCGGATCGATTAGTCTATTGGTGGGGATACGGACATTCCACTCTAGCGCCAAGGATCGGCCATTCTCACCTTGCGTAGCCCACTCGGGTAACTGTTGATCGATGTGGTTTGAAATTAAGCCGGCTGCCGCAAAGGCAGGATCGTCTTCGCATCTGGCATGCAGATCGATCTTTCGAACTGCCTCCTTCAGCGTTAGCTCCGAGTTGTTCCCACCAAGATAGGCTTCTAGGATTGCGAGCACCGCTTCTGGGTACTGCGTAGAGATTGATACTTTACACATAAGCTTCTCCTTGCGTTTGCATCACAAGAAGGCTCGACTAGAAGTTGCGGGAATTGCGCTCTTTATTGCGTAATCCGCCACATCTCGCTTTCGCGTTACCACCTTACCGAGCAGGCAGGTTGGTGAAGGACTTAACCTTCTCTTGATGTTTTATAACTTTAGTAGATGTTTCTGGTCCTGTAAATAGATTGCGACCAATTCACTGATCATTGATAAGCAGAGATGGCTCGGTTAGGCTTTGATCAGCTCTTAAAGGACTTTGCCGCCAATGCGTTTTGAAATTCTGCTACTCATACCGCTTACTGCTCTCTTTGGATGCGGGGAACCGACATACGAAGGATGTGTCCGCGAAGCAGTTGAAGATGGCCGGTCTGAATATGGTATTCAGGTGCTCACAGACCTTTGCGATCGAGCAGAGCAAAAGAAGCAGCAACAATCTGAGAAAGGGTGCTTCGCAGCACTAACAAAACAATATGGAGAACCTGCGGTGCAAATTTACAGGGACTCGCTCACTGGTCGAACCGGCCAATGTGAATTTAAAGCCGATTTATCGGATGAAGTAGCGGAAGCAGCAGCTCAAGCTGCTATAGATTCGGCTTACGTCGCTGCCGATGCAGCGGTAGCCAATCCGGCAGATCTTTTTGCTGCCGACGCTGCTGCAGAAGCGAACAGGGGCGAAGGAGACGCAATGGACCGGCTTGTGGATGAAATTGCAAAAAGCAAATAGCCCCCTGTTGCTAAGCCTTAAAGATGCTTGCACGATGGTACGTTAGATACGCCTTCTGAGCATCATTGAAGGCGCCTACATCGTTCTTTCCAATTAGCTGCCAGCATCTCCACACCTCATCCGGCATCTTGGCAGATTTCAGGATACTGCCGTCATCATCAAAGCTAATATATCCCTTATCGAACAGGCGATCGATGTGGGGAGAGAGTAGCAAACCATTACAGCCATCAAGCTTTTCACGATCATCGCTGAGCCGCCACGGCTTTATATGGCTCGCAATCAGGAACCGTTGATCAGTTACTCCAGTGACCCGACATGCTTTTTCATTCAGCCTCACGTTGGCCCTAAAAATACCCTGTCCGCGACGTGCTAAGACCATCTGCGCCTTTTGAGTTGCGCCAATGTCTGTGCGCCCTTGAATTGCCGCCTGAGCATGCTCCTCAGCCGTATCGGCTGCGATGGCCTCATCAGATATCAACGTAGGGTCGAGTGTGATGTCCATTCTCGCCAAAATTGTTTTGGTGAAGGCTTCTGACACCTCTGCAAGGTAGACACCTTGGTTGCCATTGCCATTTGGTTGCAGCGGTGCGTATTTGGCTGCGAGATAGGGCCTTAATTCGTCAATGAAATCCTTTGGCCTCATCGGGTTTGAGGCTTCTTCAAATTCTACTGGAACATACCAACCATCATCATCCCACTGTTTGCCGACATTACCAAATTCGGGTTTGACTGCTGATTGAGCTGACCCTTGAGCAATTCCAATAGCTTTGATCCGTGTGTCGCAGAACGATAGAACAATGTCGCCCGCTTGGACTTCCATCATGTTGTCATAAAATTTGTTGCGGCTACCGTCTTGTGTGCGCTTTGGCGGCCATAAGAAGCCACCTTCAGTTTCGTGCTTGTAAGTCTGGTTCTGATTAACCCACCAATATCTCATAGGGATAGCTCTTGCCTCACTGGAAGATTACTTAAACACACTCTGCCAAATTTACCAAATTGTCTAGTTCCGTACGCCAATCGCGGCCGGTCGCTAGGCCGGCACATCATACAAATTCTGGGTTACAGATAACCTTACAGACGGATCATTCTTCGTTGTTGATTGCCCTCATAGGCGATGGGGGCCTCTCGTGCTGAAGCCTTCGCACTACGCCTAATATCGCAGAGGCGGGTGCTGAATGGATGTTTTCGATTATCCTGAATGTTCAAGGGTAGCGAATATGAACTGAGAATGTCGTGCTCCAATAGCCACGGCTCGTCATGTTCAGTCCAGCAGACAAGTGCGTTGGCGCACATCCAGTCATCTAACGACTGCTCACCAAGGTGAGTGAATGTCATGCGCCGACCACTGCCAACCCGACGCAGGGGGAAATCACTGTTTCCAGCCAACAAAGTTCCAAGGGTAAGCCTTAGTGTAGAGCCTTCGGCATTCCCGCGATAATGGTATGTGATGCGCTTCCTTAAATTCTGCCGGCTTGTGGCGTTTTTGGGAGATATACCGACATACAAAAGGGTCAGGTCATCTCTCACGTTACAATCATCGATGGGTACGAACGGAGGGATTGATCGAAAGTACCATGCATATACGCCGCGCGCTGCTGGGATAATGTCTGGGCGCGACATGATTTCTGCTCGTGAGAACAAAGGTGCGTCGTTAAAAAATGCCATAGCAACTCCCCCGTTGATCTACCCTATGATCGGGCTAAACAGACCAGATGAACACAGCCTTTTCAACCCTTGAGCGTTTCATCCGTGACGAGATGAGGATGTCGCACATTTATCAACCAGTCATGCTACTGGAATTGCTCAAGTGCCACGGGAGAGCTTCCGTCAGTCAGATTGCAAAAGCACTGTTATCCCATGATGAGTCGCAAATCGAATATTACGAGCAGATCACCAAAAACATGGTCGGCAGAGTTCTAACTAAAATTCGTCAAGTCACTGATCGCGATGCAGGTGGGTATACATTGCGAGAATTCAGCAACCTTACGCCCGAACAGACCGCCACACTAATCGCGATGTGTGAAGCGAAGATCGAGAGATTTGTGGATAAGCGGGGGAGCGCAATATGGTTGCACCGGAGCAAGTCGAAGGGATATATCGCTGGGACATCTCGTTATGAGGTTTTAAAACGAGCAAAGTTTCGTTGTGAGCTTTGCGGAATCTCAGCCGATGAAAAGGCTCTTGAAGTTGACCACATCCTTCCAAGAAACTGTGGCGGAGGAGACGAAGAACATAACCTTCAGGCGCTTTGTTATTCTTGCAATGCCACCAAGCGGGACCGCGATGACACGGACTTTAGGGGAATGGCGGAAGCCTATATGGATCGCAGCCCTGATTGCCCCTTTTGCAGTCTCCCGCCGGAAAGAATGGTAAGTGAGAACCGGCTTGCTCTGGCCTTTCGAGATGGATTTCCAGTCACAGACCACCACACGCTTATAATTCCCAAGCGACATGTTTCTGACTATTTTGATCTGTTTCAACCTGAGCGAAATGCCATGCAGACACTCATGGAGGAGCAACGCGCAATTATATTGAACACTGATACGACGGTCACCGCCTTCAACATTGGCATAAATGCCGGAGCAGATGCAGGACAGACAATCTTTCATTGCCACATGCACCTCATTCCACGTCGTAATGGCGATGTGGAGGAACCAAGGGGCGGGGTGCGCGGCGTTATTCCTTCAAAACAGAAATACTGAACCCCACGTTCCAGATACACGCCACTCTTCTCGCCAAAGTAGGTGCAGAGGGACCATCATTTTCTAAAAATTTTTGGAACGCGATGAATTTTGTTTAGTCTGCGATAGAGAGAGCAATTGCTCATGGTACCGTAGAAGTTGGTGCCCGTGGCCCACACCACGTATCCCCCCTCTGGAAAGCTTCTTGCCTCCATCGATTAGGAGTAGTCGATTCTTGCAATGCATACGATCGACGGCCAGAGTACTTAAATGGCTAAAAGCAAAGCGATCCTGACGCTGAAATCAAATCCAAGCGGTCCACCAGAGCACGGCCCAATGGATGCGTATACATGGCGCATGATGAAAGATGATGACGGTTACAAGATATCGATCAACCGAGCGGGTGAGGACGGTACAAGACAACGCAAAGTTTTAGGGCTCAATGATAAAACAGCAGATAGGTGGCTTCAGCGTTTGAGCGGCGTACGCATTTCGTTATTGCCCAACATATCGGATTCATGTGACGGAAGTTATTACACCTTCAAGTTTCAAAGTGACGGCGTTGGCATTGAGTTGTATTGGCACAATACCCCACCCGAAGGAGCCGAGACGCTTGATCAATTCGTTGATTGGCTTTGGAAACACGTGCCAGATGACTGGCAAAACGTCACAGATTAGTGGATGCAGGAGTTACCGATGGGAAGGATACGGTTAGTATGAGCGAGATCACCCCAATCTATCGGACGGTCAAAGACCTTCTCCAGAGCCAATCATTCGCGATTGATGAGTATCAACGGGAATATAAGTGGGAAAAGAAGCACATTGATGAGCTGATTGCCGATCTTCAGACGGCATTTTCTAACAGCTACAAAATGGGTGACGAAACGAAGCATGTCAGCAGCTACAATGAATATTTTCTCGGATCGATTATAGTTAGCAAGCGCAACGGCAAAAAGTATCTTGTCGATGGGCAGCAGCGCGTCACCTCTTTGACGCTGTTGCTGATCTATCTCTATCGCACAGCCGCGCAAGCCAGCTTGCCTGTAACACAGACGCTTGCACCGCTTATTTTTAGCGACAATCTTGGTGAGCCGAAATTCAATCTTGATATTCCGGAACGCCTTCCGGTGATCGAATCCCTTTTCAAGGGTGAAGTATTTTCCCCTGACGGGAAGGATGAATCGATACAAACGATGTACGCACGCTATGGCGACATCGAGCAATCCGAGCTTTCCGCTGAGCTGGGAGAGGCGCTGCCGCACTTCGCCTATTGGCTGATGAGCCGCGTCGGCTTGATCGAGATATCGACCGATAACGACAACCACGCCTACGCCATCTTCGAGACTATGAATGATCGCGGCAAGCCGCTTAGCCCCGTCGATATGTTGAAGGCTTATCTTCTAGCTCCCGTTGAGGACGTTGAGCGTCGGAATGAAGCGAACCGCGGCTGGAAAAATCATGTGCTCGGTTTGATCACGTGGGGTGGATCACACGAGCAAGAGCGCGACGCTAACTGCATAAAAGCGTGGTTCAGAGCGCAATATGCCGACACCATCCGTGAGCGCAAAGCCGGCGCGAATGATAAGGATTGGGAGCTGATCGGCACAGTGTTCCATCGATGGGCACGCGATAATTCCGGACGTCTCGGGTTGGGAAGCGAGGCTGGAAATTTGAAAATGATCTCTAACGAGTTCCCATTTTTTGCCAAAGCGTATCAGCGCATCCTTGATGCTAGCGAAAACTATCGCTCTGGACTGGAGGCAGTTTTCTACAACGCGCACAATGATTTTACATGGCAGAACACGGTGCTGCTTGCCCCACTGATTTCAACGGATGATGATGAAACCGTTCGCCGAAAATTTGCAGTGACAGCCTCTTATCTCGACATCTGGTTGATGCGTCGCGTCGTGAATTATGTTCGCGTCGGCTACTCATCAACGTCTTACGCGATGTGGCTTTTGTGCCGTGAAATCCGTCAAAAGTCTCTGGATGAGTTGATCGCGGTCCTCTCAGAGAAATTGGCTGAGGATGAACAGGACATCAACTTCACAGGCAGCGCTGCTCGCAACCGCAGCGGATTAGCGCAGCTATCGCTGAATCAATTCAGCCGTCGCTATATCTATCACCTGTTGGCGAGATTGACCGCCTACACGGAGATTGGATCAGGCCGAGGCGATCCATTCGCAACCTTAGTCGATAGGACGAAGGCTAACTCGTTCGACATCGAACATATCTTCGCGGACAAGTTCGGAAATTTCGCGGACGAGTTTGGGAATGAGCATGAATTTCAAGAGTGGCGCAATCACATCGCATCACTCTTGCTGCTTCCGGCGGATGTAAACCGCAGCCTTCAAGATAAGTCATTCACGCAAAAAGCGCCGCACTACGCGAAGCAAAATTTCTACGCAGCCAGCTTGGATGCTTCTGTGTATCAGCATCAACCACAGTTTGAAAAATTCCGCGCAGCCAATGAGTTCACCTTCGAGCCGTTTCAGAAATTTGGTAAAGAGGAACAATTAAAGCGCCGTGCTCTTGTGGAGGCGCTGGTGCATCGAGTGTGGTCGCCAGATCGGTTGGAAGAGGCCGCGCAATGAAGATCGATGCTTTGAGCCAGCGCCCGCGGATCAGGGTACTGGAGCGGGTAAGGCGGGGGTGATAGCAGCATGCTCGTCTGCAGCGGCGTTGGCGGCTGCGTTTCTGGTCGAGTAACGATCTTATTTTTTAAATTTTTCAGATTTGATTTTCTGCGCAGCATCCGCCTGAGATAGGCCAGATGGTACCAACAGGTTTGTGCCCCCATGCCTTTACCACGTCTCCCCCCTTCGGCATTCAAGTCTTTTGATAGCAGCAGTGAATTTAGGTACGCCGACATCAGTTTCTGATTAGTTCCAAGCTGTATGCTCGACAAATTGCATCCCGCTTGCTGATGTCTTTGTATTCCTGAAACGTCATTACATACTGAGCGTTAGTATGAGCTAGAAACTCGGCCTTTAATTTTCTAGCCTTTGCTCCGTCCGTCTTTCTTTTTCTGTCCTTTGGCTTATTCCTAAGCTTACCTCTGTTTTCTCTCAGCCATCTAATAGTGTCTTTGTTTAAGTACATTTTTGAGTTCCTGAACCTTGGTGAAGATCTTCTGCGGGCATAGCTTTGCCTGCGAGACAGAAAGGCTTTCCTTCCTGCCTTGGCAAAGCCACGTTCCTGAACCTCGGAGTTAGTCCACAGGTTTAGTCACAGTTAGATCAGCGGCACCTGTTAATGGTGGGGGTGGTCATGCTGTCGCCCGATTACCCGCTACTTGTTGACGCAGAAAACGTGAGCCGATCTAATGACTATCACGCTTCTTATGGGTTCCTGCAAAGGATTGCCCACTCACACAGCCGAGGCTGCTTGCGGCCAGTCAACTTGACTGGCTGGACAGGTCACCCTGCCCTCGATCTGCTGTCGCCTCACTCCCATGTCTTACCTCGGCGGGCTGGGAAGGCGGCCCATGGGGGGCGGGATATAACGCCCCCACTGCAGATAGAAGCGAGGACAATTGAGAAGATAGGACTTTTGGCTCTTATTGCAAGCAAAAATACCAACTAAAGTATTGAAAAAACTACATAAAAATATAGATCTCTGATACATATGAATGTTTCTTTATGTACGCAGCGCACCCCACTGACAGTCGATTTAGACATGGCAATACATTGATTGATATGCGCTTTTGAAAAGCGCCACTCACCAGCTAAAGCTTTAAACTTATGTATTTTGATGAAGACAAAGAACTCTAACTTTTTTGCGTTCAAACGATTTTTTAAACTCAAACGATCGCCGGTCGAAGTTCAATGGAACAACTTTATGATCAAGGCTGGCGCCTCAACGGAAATGTGTAGGCGTTTCAACCCGATGGCCGACATTCACAAAGAGGTACAGTTGGCGGGCCTTTCAGATACGACTTATTTGCGCTGCTCGTTACCTAGAATACGAGCCCAGCGAGTGCTTTTTCAGCGTCGCCTTGGACTAAATGTCCGTAATGACGTTCGATCATGACAATGCTGGTGCCTGATAACTGCGCTACCGTCAGGGCGGGTACGCTCTTCCTAATGAGTTCGGTTATGACACTATGGCGCAATGTGTAGGCGCAAACACCTGTAGGTAATCCGCTAGCGAATACGGCTTCTTTGATTGGCCCCTTCCAAGCATCCTTGTTCCAAGGCCTTCCGTCACGCCGTGCGAAGATTGGTGACGTGGGTGGCCTATCTTTACAATAAGGCTCTATAATAGAGGCTATGTTTGGAGGTACGACCAGTTGTCGGGCACCACCGCTCTTGTCCCGCCCAATCGTTAGTGTTCGAGTTTTGGGATCAAAGTCTTTCACTTTTAGCGCCGCGAGTGCCCCTGCTCGTAGAGGCAAAAAGCATAGGCCGCGTAAGAAGCCTTCGATTTCCTGATTAGCGCAAGCCACCAATTTTTTCCGGTCCGCTTCGTCCAAAAACAAGACGCGTCGTTTGTCGGCGTTTCTATAAGGCCTCATCGCCTCTTGCCACGCCGCATCGGTATTCGGGGCACCCTCCGATAAGACCATCCGCAAGGCTGCCCGCAATGGAGACATGTCTCTGTTAACGGTAGATTTGGAGCGCTGTTTAGTCGCGATGTTCGTCTTATTTCTGGAAATGAGAGCGGGGGTATCTTCCAGCCTTTTTCTCCATCGTTGCAAATGGTGGCGCCGTAATTTTTTTAGCTTCACGCTTGCGATTGGATCATTGAATACCGTCCGCTCTAAAATACCCAACTCCGAAGGTTGTTTTGAAGCGGCATAAGAGCGGCAAGCATCACCGACTGTGATTATGTTCTCGGGTCCCGTCCCACCACACTCTATTTTTGCGGCCCATTGCTCTGCGTCGCGCCGTGCTTGGTTGAAGACCTCATGTCCATTTAGGCTGGGATAGTCACCTAGGGCGGCGCGCTGATACTTCCCAATGTCGGCGTCATAAGCACGTGCAAGCCACGCGCCTCTTCCTCCACGCTTCGAAGGACGAAATCCTACGTAGCAGCCGTTCATGATGCGCTGCCAATGAGGCTCGTCTCCCCTTTTTGGTTTCAAACGCTCCCGCTCGCCGATTTTACTGAGGTCTGCCATTTAGTCACTCCATGAAACACGCATGAAAAACATACTGCTGCAACATGAAACGGCGTCGGAAAAAAGACTTAATTTCAATGCGTAATGGCGTAGCTCAGGGGTAGAGCACAACCTTGCCAAGGTTGGGGTCGAGGGTTCGAATCCCTTCGCCCGCTCCAATGATTTCAATGACTTAGGCGATGGCGCCTTTGCTGCCCAAAGTGGGCTTGCAGCCTGCGTTTTAATCAGCGTTCTGATTGGAACGCTCGCGTAAAAATATTGGAAATTCAGCGTTTAAGTCGGCCTTGGATAGCACATTGCAGGTTTGCTCGATTGGCACTGCGCTCATCTTTGTGTTGAGTTTGCCCTTAAAAACGGATGAGCGAGCTCATCCGTAACGCTTTGGGACTGGTCCGCGCAATCCCAATCCTGTTTATGGTGCCTCGTTCACGCCGAGAAGAGCACATACTTCACGTTCCGAAACGACTTCGGCATATTTGGCCTGTAGGTCGAACAAATTGGC
>OCVQ010001796.1_pt1 | contig 15481 bp, 23 predicted proteins | sample 1539061 | NCBI WGS metagenome assembly OCVQ01 (sample SAMEA3355526, study PRJEB22509) | marine metagenome | biome: marine; feature: river plume; material: water | place: USA | collected 2010-08-08 | depth 0.5 m | reverse complement strand
AGCTAATTTCTGCATACGAATAAAAGATTCATTCATGATATTATATTCTTTATCGTTTGCTTCTGCTTTCTTTTTAAGTTCTTCTTTTTCTTCATCTGAGAGTTCCATTTCATCCATAGTATATGTTTCTTCAACATATGTTTCATCCACTGCATCTGCTGCTTCACCAACAGGCTTTTCTTTATCTGTTTCAGCGTCAGTAGTTACTTCTTTGCCTTTGTTTTTCTTAGCTTTAGCTTTTTCAAGCTTTTCTTTAGTTTTTTTAAGATCTTTTAATTTCTTTTTAAGCTCATTAACTTTGCCTTCATCTACTAAATCTTTAATTTCTTCTAAACTTTCAGCTGAAGTAATTTTAGCTTCACAAGTTTCAATAGCTTTATCATACTCAGCTAATCTAGCTTCCATAGCAGCAGCTTCAGCTACAGCTTCAATTTCTTTAATATGGTCTTTAACTGACTCTCTTATAAAGGAACGTAATTTTTCTATTTGCATTTTATTAAATTTTTGTTTGTTTATAAATATGTTATGTTTGTTAAACTATTGCTTTTTCTACACTTTGTGTTAGTTTGAAATTTTTAACACCATCTATCTTTCTAATATCTGATAGCATGTTTTGGAGGGTTTCATCTTTAAAACCACCGTCTTTCATGAATGGATGTGGATCAACTTTAATTTTTAATATTGAGTAATAATCTGGGTTGCTAAAAGCTGATGAATTTGGGTCATAGTCTTTACTTGAGACAATGGTAACACCAGGTAATGCTCTAATGTCAGATAATATATCTTTTTGAGGACGTCTAACAGTGTCTGTTTGAAGTAATCCTTCAAATTTATATTGAGTGGATTCTTCAGAAATAACACGTTGTATTTCTTCTTTAATTATTTCTATTAAACGAGAACGTCTCACTGTTTATTTATTTTTAATTTTAAAGTACCATTACCTTTAATGACTCTATGCCATTCACCGGCTGGTATAAATATGGGTTGGTTTATAGAAGTTGGTAATTGGTTTTCAAGTTGTACTTGCCAATCTGTTTCTCCTATAATTTCTACTAAACGGTTTTCTCTATCACGATGCCATTTAAGTTCAATAGGATCTATATTTTCGTCAAACTCACGAATAATATATTGGTCTGTTACTTCTATGTCTTTGTAGGGTTTCATTTTGTTTTACCCCATTTTTTACCTTTACCTTTTGTTTTACATTGAGCAGGTGTAGGACGACATGAAGGATATTTAGCACGTTTTTCACCTTCTTTTCTACCACAAGGTTTACATTTGCCATCTCTACAAGTGTTACAATCTACCCATCCACCTTCTTTACCAGGTGTACCTTTACGTTTGAACCATTTACGAAGTGATTCATCTTCATTTAATGGATATTCTTCCCAATTATCAGCTAATCCTTCTACAAAACTCACAAACCAATCACTTAAATCATTTATGTCTGCTTTTTGCCAACGTTGGTTAAATTTAAGTTTATCAGTATCTGTCATCCAACCAGAATCAAATATATCAGCTTCATTATCAGTAAATAATTCTATCAATTGATCTATTTGATCATCAGTTAATGGTTCATCATTTAAATAATTAGGCAGTAATGATTTATAATATGGTTTTGTTTTAATTAAATCATTTTGAATATGATCAGAATCTAAATTACCATCTGTATCTATATAGCTATTTTTAGTAGTTAAATCCTCATATTCTTTTAAATCTTTCCAGATTTTACCTTGACGACATCTAACAATTGCTCCTGATTTGTAAGCAGAAGGTTTATCGTATTTGCGATCAGCAATACGTTTGCATCTATCTTCTTTTTTTTCTAAAAGAAGTTGAAGGAGTATGTGTGTAAGTTTCATATTACCAGTATCCTGAAAATGTTGTTTTAAACCCTAATAATTTAGCATAACGAGGCAACCTACAACTCCAGTATGAAGCTTTAGTTCTGTCTTTCTTTTGCGGACAATTATGACGTTTAGAAAAAGCTGATCTAGCTTTAGAGTTATTAAGTTTAGCTCTTAGTCCACCACCTGCCATACCAAATGATACTTTTTTAATACGTTTGGTTTTAGGATCTTTAACATAAACATAAAACTTTTTAGAACCACCACGTTTTGGTTTACCTAAAGCAGGTTGTTTCTTTTCTTCTTCTAACTCAGCTTCAGTTAATTTATCATAAGTTTTTCTACGTTGTAATACTGCTTTTTCTCTAGGATGTAACTCACTATCATTACCTGTCCATTCAAAATTGTTATACAATTCCATTTCTTTAGGCCCAAACTCATTATAGATTTCTTTAGCAGTATTAAACTTAGGCATATATTCTTTATTATAGAAAGGTCTAGATTCTATAAAATCCCATACTTTATTAATACTAAATGATGAATCTCCTTCAATTTCCATTAATGGTAAATCAAGTGGAACAACTTCACCTTCATATACTCCAAAACGACCTAAGTCTGTATTTTCAAATAACTTTTTATCTTCACCTTGTAATTCAATAACTCCTTTTTTCCATAATAGGCGAGCTTCATGGATTAAATCAACGTGAGCTTTAGAGCCGGGACGAAATGTGTTATCATGGATAGAAATTTGTTTATCCAAATGATAACGCATGTTTTCTGATATAGGCATACTATATTGTTTAGACTCATTCAACATAGGAGCATCCATACATTTATCACAACCACAATCACATTTTTTCTTTTTGGGTTGTTCTGTTAATGCTTTTTTAATTATTTCTATAAGGCGTTGTTTCATAATTAAGATATTTTGATTCCTGGGGTGGTGATGTATAATGCTTTTCCGCTCCATCCACCAGATGCTCTGGTTCTGATAGTTACAGGCATAGTGATGGATTTTAATTCAGAACCTATTTTAGCTTCAAAACTAACATTAAATGTTTGAGAATCACCACTATATGTATTATTTATATTTTTTAAATTTTTAGTTGAGTTTATATCTACAACACTTTTTAATAATTGATTTCCAGATACATCTTTAATTGTTGATTTTGATTCAGAACCTATTAATAATTTATAAGGACATGGAGTTTCATTTTTAATTTGATCCCCATATGTGTAACTGGATATTGTATTTAAAAAATATTTTAAATTTTGAGGATCATTTAAATAATCAACTAAAGATTTAATTAAATTATTTCTAAAATTATAATAAAAATCTTTACCAAAAAAATCTAATTTATCTTTTTGGAATTCTAAAGCTAAATCAGCGAATGCTTCTCTACTTTTTGTTTCTGAAAATTTCTCGTTTTCAATTTTAAATTTAGTAATTGCTTTTTTAGCATTAGGGGCAGATGATGAGATTTTTTTAGCAGCGTCATTCCAAGCTTTATTAATCAAAATTTTAACTTCATCAGCTCCTCCTTCATTTAATTTACTAAAAAAAGCTACTATATTAGTATTAAATTTTGGAGTAGCATCTTCACCAGCAGCTATTTTATTTGAATAACCTACAAAACTACCATCAGACAATTGTATAATAACATCTGATGGATTTTTAGGATTTATGTTGGCTGGTTTTTGTCTTGGGGTCCAATATAAGTTTTTAAATGATTTATCAGGTAAATCTTGTTTAATAGCTTTAGCATTATTAAGACCAATTTTAATATCTCTATCAGCTGATTCATCTCTTTCAAGCATACTAATTAATTGAGAGTAGGTTACTTCTTGACCTTCACCAGTCAATACACCTGTTCCTCCATCTTTTTTCTTAAGATCTTCAACAGAAGAAAATTTTGGATTAACTAAAAAATATAATGATAAGAATTCATTAACATTAGATGACGCTGTTGAATCTTTTCGTGTTTTTTGCCCATAGTGAGCTGTAACTTTATTTTTAGGTATAGATATAAAAATATTTAGAGAAGTATCTTCATCTTTAAATAGTTCAAAAGGTTGTTGACCTGTAGATAATATAGGTTTGGTTTTAGCTTGTTCAACAGCTTTGTATAAAATATTATCAGTTAATATTTTTTTATCTTTTAATAATGTTTTAACTTGTTGATCCACTTCAGAATCTATAACATAGAATGGATTAAATACACCTTTTGATTGATACTTTGGTGATACAGTTAACTCATTTAATTTTATATCCTCACCTAATACCTCACTCACTAAATTTTCGAGCAAAGAAATATCCTGTTCATTATTCATGTCAGGATATCCTTTAGAAAATTTATGGGATATTTTATTTAAAAATTTTGATATTAAATCCATATCATTTAACTTCAAGCTTTTTCAATTGATTAGCAAAATCTTGCACTAACGCATCATTGCCTGTTTTTATAAGATTAATCATTAAATCAGCTAATATTTTATTCTGTTTAATATTCAAGTTAGCACCTTGTTTAACATAATTTATTGTGCCTACAAGATCTTTAAGTTCAACATTTAATCCAGAAGCTACTTTAGAAAAATCAGCACTACCTTGAACTTTTTCTTTTTCAGCTGGGGCTTCTTCTTTTAGGATACTATTAATTTCTTCTCTAATAATTTGTTTTAATTCTGAAGTTTTCATTATCGTTTATGTTTTAGATTTATTGTCCTGGTATATCTTTAGTGTTTGTTTTAGCTGATTTGAATTTATTTAAAATAGCATTTAATTTAGTCGCGTCATCAGTAGTTAGTAATGCTTTAACTACACTAGCTAAAGCTTTATTATCTTCATTACTTAAAGGTACATCAGATATTGTTCCTTTAGGTTTTCTAAATTTATTAAAAGCTTGAATTACTTTAGGAGCTAGATTATTTGGTACACCAATATTCACAAAATCTTTATCCTGCACACTAAGATTATCAATTGATTGGGTAGTTTTTTCTTGAAGTACCTTAGTAACTTCCTCTTTAATTATTTTTATTAATTGTGATTTTTTCATAATTTAGGCAGGTACTGTTGGTTCAACTTCAGCTGGTTCTTCAGTTGGTGGGGTTTCTTCTCCTTCAGGAGCAGGTGTTTCTTCACCTGTAGGGGCGGGTTCATCAGCGGGTGTTTCACCTCCTGTAGGTACTTCAGCTTTTTCAGGTTCTGCTTTACCACCGTATCTTAAGATACGAGCAATAGATTCAGAAGCTTGTTCTTCTTCGTTTATGTTTAAAAGATAATATTTTTTACCTTCTACTTGAGCAATCCATGATCTTTCAGTGTAGATGAAGTAAAAGAACTGTCCATTAGCTAAAACAATTTTAAATGTTGTAGGACGTGGAGCTACCCATTGTATATCAGATATAAACATCTCAAATTGATCTGTTAGTAAATCTGTCACAACTTTTTTTAATATTGGGAATTTGGTTAAAACAGGAAATGTTTCATCATCAAAATTAACATCATCAGGTGTGACACCTAAAGTGTTATCTTTAACTTTAGAAGCGTATACTCGCTTAGCTATAGTTTGAATTTTATCTATTAACTCCTGTTTATTAGCCATTATATAGTGTATTCTAATTTTTCGTCTGTTGGACCTTGTTTAGTATTTTGATAGCCTAAATACTGAGTGACTGAATTGAGGTAGTCATTAGCTTTAGTGATTTTACTTTGTACCCAAGCTTCTAACTGAGTATCATCATCTAAAGAATTCATTAATTCTTGAGCGTTTTGGATTAGATTACGGAGTTCAGACTTAGCCATTTCACCCTCATAATCAGCTTCTTCTTTAAGTTCTACTCCACGACCTTTTAAAATATCAGCTTTAGTTACTTTACCATCACCAGTTAAATCAGGGAAATCTTTACCTTTTTTCTCACCTAATTTACTTTTAATGATTTCTTTAAGACGATCTGTGTTTTTCATTTTAACTTGTTTTTTAGCTACATTTATTGCTCTACCACGTAACACATCTTCAGCATCTGCCCCATAACGATCTACAGCCTTTTCTAAAGCGGTAGCTTTCATCGCTTGATAAATATCTTCAGCTCTGTCTTGAATTGCTTGAGATGACTTGCTTGACTCTTCTTTAATATTGCCTTTTTCAGCAGCATATAAAGCTCTCATATATTTTTTAGCTTTACCAACAGAAGTAGAACAGCCTTTTTTTTCACCTGTTTCTTTGTTGAATATACACTTACCTTTTCTTTCGTATGGCATATTAATCAATTTTAAATAAGAATAAGGGGGTCATCCCCCCTTATAACTTATTGCGGTTCATTACTTTGCTTTGTCTTCTGCGACAGAAGCCTTACGGTATTCGGTCACTAACTTTTTTAGATCACCAACTGCCTTACGGGCTCTACCATGAGCAGCCTTAGACGTTTTAGAGTGTTCATCAGAAAACTCGTTCCATAAACCTTGCATTTGTTCAAATAACTCTTGAGTAGTCATAGATTTTATTGATTTTTGATTAATATAAATTATACTTGGCCTTCACCTCCATCCACTGGGATTTGGGTTTTCATGAAAAATAAGGCTGTATTTCCTATTTGTCTGATTAATTTATTTTTATTATCACTATCGGGCATTTCTTTAGCAGCGTCTAAAGCCATTTGTAAACCTTGTCCAACACGTTTTTCAGCAGAGTCACCTCCACTTAAATCCATATCAACTTCAGGTGCTTCTTCAGCTGCTGGTTCTTCAACAGTATCTGCTGTGACATCTATATCAACATTTTCTTCAGAAGGTGCTTCATCTTTCTTACGCTTTTTCTCCATAAGAGAAATCTCTTCTTGAATTAATTGAGATATTAAAGTATGTAGTTTTTTTTCCATTTATTGGTAATTTATGATAAATATTAGCGATTTTTGAGTTTGCTTAAAACTTCTTTAGCTAAATTAGCTTTACCTAATTCTTCAGGTGTTTTGAAAGTGTTTTTAGCATTTGGGTCAGGAGTAGAATCAGAATCTGTAGATTTGATTTTATCAAGAACTTTTCCCATACCATAATCCATACCTTCATTTGGGTTTACAAACATGTAGCGTTCAGCCCATGTATCTAAAATGTCAGTTATTGTATCATCATCTAAACCTTTTTCTTTAAGGATATTTTCTAATTCACCAAACTGTTCACCTGATATTCTTTTACCAACATTGATTTTATCTACAGTGCTTGGAATAGCACTAGCAGCTTTTTGAAAAGATGATGGGTCAACTTCAGTTACTAATTTATATTTATATGCCATGTTAATTTAAATATGAAAGTTTATATAATGTTGATTTAATTAACTCAGTTATAGTATCAATTTGATTTTCTAAATAACTATCATCTACCATTTCATGAGCTTGATAAGCAGCTTCACATAATGTTTCAAGATAAGCTATAACTTGTTCTTTACTAGTATATTGTTTTAAATTAAAGTTAGTATAGTCCATTATAATACCATTTTTACCTTGGTATGATTCTACTAAACCATCAATTAAAAGAACAATACCCTCATAATATGCTTGTAAAGCAATATGCTCAGCATATGAAGGTGTTTGTAGATGAAAAATATGAGTTTGTGTTCTTGAATGGAACAAATATGAAATAAATTTAGAAAACTCCATTGTTATGATTTTTTATTAGATAAATAACTACTCATTAGGTTGCCTATAGCACCTATTTTCTGGCGTATAAATATCCATTCATTTGGAGTAAATTTATGTTTTTTACCTACATAATGAACTCCCATAATCCCAATTATTCTATTGTCTAATCCTTTAATAGCGAATAAATAAATGGATTTACAACCAGGACCATCAGTTTGATATAAATCAAGACCGTATGTAGGTCCAACATTCATATCTTCAATAATAATTTCTCCTTTTTCATATAAAAGAGAGAATTGTTTACTAAATAATGATACAGGAATGTTTTGGAATAGTGTTTTTAATGAATTAGTCTCTGGGGTAGTAATTTCATAGAACACTGAAAATTTTTGGATGGATTTGCCTGTAGGGTAAAAATGTCCGCCGTTATGGAATTGAGCGATATAGATTTGATCACAATCTACTTCTTGTAAAATCGCGTCAAGTTGTTGCTCAATGATCTCATTATGCTGTATAGCATCTCTTAAAGGATCATTATTAAGTTTATTGATAAATTTTTTTTCAACCCATTTTACTAGTAACGGACCAAAAATTGAAGTTGTCAACGCAATAATGATCGGAACAATAATTTGAATTTCACTCATTTTTTTAAACTTTGTAGGTACTTAATTGTTTCTTCTTTATTTTCAAGCAACTTCTGCTTTGAAGAACCTACCCAACGTTCAACATCACCGGCTTCAGTGACATATGAGGTGTTGGCTTCGTTTATTTCCTCATCAATCCAAATATTAAAATCATTTATAATACCATCAATATCTGAATTGAGGACAAATTTTTCATACTCTTCTAATAAACCTTTTTTTCTTAAATCTAACTCGAAATCAACCTGACAATTAAAGCATCTTTTATATTGTAAATAAAATCGCTTATCAAGATGTGGTTTCATTACATTACTACAACAAGGACAAAAAAGTGGCAAATTGATTGATTCTTTTGCTTTATCTAGTTTAGTAATATTCTGTTTGATTCCATTTTTGATAGTCCATGAACGATCATCTTCTTCCCAAACATCTCCTTCATCATGAAACTCTTGTTGTTTAGTATAACCGGTTCCGACAATGGTTTTCTCCCCGTATTTACCTGTCATTAGGTTACGGAGGCGTTGCACGTCCTTTTGTTGGAACTCTTTTTTTAGAACATTATCAGCCATTAGATTGCTTCTTTTTCTGAGAATTTGAATTTAATTTTAGCGTTATCTAAAATTGTTTTAACTATTTTTTTAGTCACCTCTTTAGATGGATTATTCCCTTGAGGAAAAACCAATGTGTTATTTTTAGGTACCCAAGTTAATAATCTAGTTTTTTTATCTTTTAAAAGATTTGAATAGAATTGGTTTTCCATGTCTTTAGTTACAGGTGGTTTTTTACCTGATCTGCGATCATACACAGTACCAAATTCTTCTTCATATTCTTTTTTAAATCTATTTCTTAAATTAGACATGTATATCCCTAAAAAGTTAGGGTTTGTTAATGCTTTTTCAACATCTTCTGTAGAAGCATTAGATGGGGTTAATACTAGGTCATATGATACTTTCCCAATAGAAAAAGTAGCATCATCATCCATGTCCGCTTCCATTAAGCGTTTTAAACTATACTTACTCATAATCCTAATTCTTTTAACTGTTTAATTGTGTCAGAAGCAGAAGTGTGAAGGATACCTATCCCTCCCTTACTTTTCCATTGCTCTATATTATCTACTCTATCGTCTATAAGTATTTGGTTTTCACCAGAAAATTGCTGTTTTTGGGAAGCAGGACGTAAAATAAGTTTAGCACCTGGGATGTTTTGTTTAATCCATACTCGTTTGCCTATTTTAGATGATTCTTCTTTTGATGGGGCTGATAGTAAAATTGGGTTATATTGGTTTATATAATTCCATAGTTGTTGTCCATCAGGCATCCATTTTAATCTAATCCAAAATCCTGCTCCTGCTTGATGAATAGGATCCCAAAATGCTGTTCTACCTTGAGCATCAGCTTCTTTAGTAGTCATACTAGTAAGATCTTTATAACCTTGATCAAAGTCAACTAATACACCATCCATATCACAATAGATAGTATACTTTTGTTCTTCAATTTCTTTTAATATATCTGTGAGTTTAATCATTCTCTAAATTATTTTCCCAACTTCTAAAACACATATTACCCTTACTATACGCTTCTAATTCTAGTTCTTTTAAATACTCATCTTCATTTATGTTTTGACCTTCAATACCTTGAATTCTACCTTCAAGATTTTGCATATGATGAATCATTTCATGAGCGTATGAACGTAATATGTCTTTTGGGTGTCTACTGTGAGTATATAATGTGATACAATTAGTATTAGGATCATAGTAAGCAGTACGTCCTAATATATTATCCGCGTTTTTCTTATCGTCTTCTATAAAGATAACGTCTGGGAGTGGTTCAATATTTAGACCATTGTCTATCATAGATAAAGTTAAGGATACTAATTTATCTCTAAATTCAGAATTATGTTCTAATCCTTTTTTAGTGATGTTAGATACTACAATTTTATCTTTATGTTTATCAACTTTGAAATCAGATGGCACTACATTTTTGATATGATCCTTATAGTAGTCAACTCTGGATGATTCTGAAGATGTATTTAATTCTATATCTTGTAGTGGTTCAAAAAATTTATCAGTAGAAGATTGTTGAGGAGTATTATCATGCCCACATTTGTGGCAGATGTATAAATCATTTCCTCCATCTTCTATTTTCCATGTCCAACCACAATCATCACAAACTATACTATCACCTTGAACTTGTTCAGAAAAACTAAATGTTTTTTTCTCTTTAGGTTTCATTCCAGGAGCAAGTACAGTTGTAGCTAATATTTTACGTATATTATCAGATACAAATGGTATGCTAAATCCAGTATATTCATCTTTAGCAACTATAGCAGGTTTTGGTTCTCCAGATTTGCGCTTACTAATTAGTTCTTCAAATTCATCTTTAAACTCATCTTTTGATTTACCTAATTCTCTGAAGAAATCTATTAAGTCTTTTTTATCAGCTCCACGTTCATTAGCTCTTCTAATAAAGTGATCATCACCTCCCACATTAAAAACAACATCTGTTTCTAATTCTTCATCAGCAGTTTGATCAATATCTTTTAAATCTTCATCATCAATTTCTTCATCAATTTGACTTGGTCTTAGAATACTATATATTTGTTCTTTATCAGAATCTTCAATATTAGGTAAATAATTAAAGAATTCTTCTTTATTATCTAGTACTGCTCTAGCTTTAGTACCACTAACACCACCTGAGGTTATAATGTTAATAGGTTCAATATTTGTTTTACCTAAAGCAGATTTAGTACGTTTTTCAAAATCAGCAAAATCTTCTGGTTTGTCTTCTCTAGAACCTAAAAACCATTTAATTTGAGCATCAGGTTCATCTTTAGCATAAGAATAAATAGATGAAATTGGGTTAGAAGATGGAATAATATTTACTTTACTGGGTAAATAGTTTTTATAGATATTCCAAATTGCTAATGACTGTTCTTGAGTGATATCTGATCTGCCTCCACCTGTACCTACATAAAGATTAAATTCAGTTAATTGAGGATACATTTCTAAAGCTTTTCTAACCACTTCAAAGTGGCCTTTTGTTGGGGGTTGAAACCCACCTCCGAATACACCTACAACTTTATTAGATTCAGGTATATCAGCTTCAGATAAAAACGGTGTTATAAGTGATTTTACTAATGATTTCATCCAACAAATTTTTTAACTATGTTAGGTAACTCTTTACTATCAACAGGATTTAAATTAACTTGAATACTATTGTAAGTATCAGCTATTTTATCTATACTTTTATCTAAAGTAACTTTAGTTTTAGCTCTGTCTTTTTCTCTTTTTTCTAATTCTTCAGGTGATAATGTTGAATCATCTTTTCTAAAGGTTGATTGGAATTGACCTGATGATAATAGGTCTGAGAAATATTCTTTTAGTTTACCTTGCTGATAAGCTGTTTCAAAATTATTTATTTCGGCTTGTTCTTCTTCAGAGGCAGGTGTACTAACTAAAATAAAATTATCACCAAATATATTCTTATAATCAGTTAATAGATTATAAACATTAACCCATGTTCCTAAAACACCAACTGCTGGTACTTTACGTTCACGTTTATAGTTTCTTAAAAATGATACTATAGGATGAGCATAAACCATTACCATCATGGTTTCATATCCATTAGCATTTAATTCATCTAAAGTAGGTTGTAGTGTAGATAAATTAGAAGCTGTAGTATCGTAAATAAGGTTTTGTTTGCTTGCTATAGCGTTTGGTAAATCTTGTTTTCTTATTTGAGATGAAGCAGCAGACAAATTACCATACATTGGAGAATCTTTATCTTCAACATACTTGTCAGCATTCAAATCAATAAAATCTTTAAGTATTGGTTGTAAAGACTTTAGTACTGTTGATTTACCAACTGATGCTCCTCCAGCCATTATAATAGCTTTTGGTTTGCTTGTAATTTCTTTTAATAAATCAGTTAGTTTGATCATCTATATAAATATAATGCAGAATGTTGGCCAAGCCAAGCTTCTTTATTATAAATATTAGATATCTTCCCGTTTTGCAGTTGTTCGAAACGATTCAAATGAAGGAGAAGATGTTGGATTTTCTAAATCAAATAACTTACGTACAGTCTTGAATATTTCAATATTTTCTTCAAATGTACGTTCTGGTTCAACTATTTCCCATCCTTTACCTTGCATTTTATCTTTTTTAGGACCACGTTTAGATGATTTTAACCATAAGATACCATTATGTTGAGCTTCTTTTCCATAACACTCTTTATAACATTGAGTATAGACAGCTGTTTGTAGCTCATATGTAGTCTGGATTTGGTTTGATGTTTTAAAGTCTATAACCCAAAGTTCATCATTAATTTCACAAACCATATCACATGTGCCTGCTACTTTTAATTCATCTGAGAATAGATGTACTTCGGTTTCAATAAGTTTAGGTTTATGAGTCTCCCAAAATTCTACAAATCGTAAAAACATTTGCCATACATCTGGTTTATATTGTGGGTGGCCTGTTTTATCTAAAAACTTTAATTCAGCTCCATTTAAATACTCTTCAATCATTTCATGGACTTGAGTACCTTCTTCAGCTGCTTTTTTAACAATATATTCTGAGGCGTATCCTACTTTTTTAAGCCAATCTTCAAAAAATTTACCTTTTGGGTAATAACTTAATACATAAGTTACAGATGGATAATAATTACCGTTTCGTCTATAAAATCTAGAGTCAGGTAATGTAATTTGTTTATGGTCATCTGATATTTCTAAAATCCGATCATAAGAATGTTTGATTGTACTCATACTAGTTCTAGTTTTTTCTCAAATAAGTTTGAGAAGGTTAATGGTTGAGTGGTTTGAATTAACTTAGTAAAGTTTTCAAAACCCATTTCACTTGGATCTTTGTCTTGTAACTCTACTAAATATACTTCTTTACCCTCGTTTAATAGCTCTTCACAAAATGTTAAAGCTTGTTTAATAGCATCTTTATCTAATGCTATATATATTTTTTGTACCTGTGAGGTAACTAGTTTTTTCTTTAATTTGTCCTGAATGTTTTTGCCTAGTAATGGTATAACATTACGTTTAATAGCCATCATATCAAATGGGCCTTCACATAAAATGATAGGTACATTCCAATTTATAAAAAATTCAAATGGAACAATGTTTCTTGATACATTTGGATTCTTATATTTGGATCTAGAAAATTCTTCAAATCCTCTAGAAGTAAAATAATTTAAATTACCTTTCTCATCATATGAAGGTATAACAATCATATTAGAATAATGTCCATGTTCACAATAACCAATTTGATATTTTAGTATATCATATTTAGTAATACCACGGCGTTTTAGGTAAGCTAAAGCGCGTCTACCAATGAGATTATTGGATGTCACATCAGTTAACGGAATAAATTCTTCAGGTAATTTAACCTGCTCTAAATTAACTTCTACATGTTCTGATTTTGAAGTGCCTACTAAAGAATGTAATGCTTGAAGTTTATCTAATGGTACTTCTACATGTTTAAATAAACGAGTTAATTTTCTACCTTTAGTATTACATACCCAACAATGCCAAGGATTGTCACCTTTAGCATTTGTATCCATATTAACCTCAAGTTTAGGTTTATGATGTTTACAAAATGGACAGTGATATGCTCTGTTATTTTTAGAGGTATTTTTACCTTTACCTAAAACAGAGTCCACTAAAGTTATTAATAACTGATTTACCATACATTATAATGTATGAAGGAGAGCATTAGGAGCAAAATCTTTTTTGAAAAATTTACCTAACACATTATCATTGTAACTGTTTACAAATAATACATTATATTTACACTGGTAAGCAGTTTCCCAATAGGTAAGTTCTTTTTTAGTTCTTACTAATTTAATGATTTTTCTAGTGAATGCTAAATCACCTTTGGATTTTATTTCTTCTAATATTTCTTTATTAGAACCCCAATATGTAGCCCAATCAGATTCTTTTTGTACTCTTTTAGTAGTTGCTTTCCTACCAGGACCTGATTGTTCAGCTAGTTCTTTTTTGGTGAGTTTTTTCTTTACATTATGATAAAGACTTTTTTTACCAATATAAAATTTACCTGTTATTGTGTTAGTGATTTTATAAATAAAACCAAAACTATTTTCTGGGAAATCTTCTATTGTTTTAAATTCTTTGATTCCCATGTTTTTATACCAAAACCAATTATTCATATTTAAAAGTTTAAACCTATTTGCATTAATAACTCATTATTGAAGTTTTTATTATATGGTCTAGGGAGTTTGGCTGTTGCCATTAACTCATTATCATCATTATATAAACCAACAGTTGTAATATATGTTTGAGGATTGCTATACCAATCTTTATTAATTATATATCCTGAACTACCTGAAATAAAACTGGGGTTCATTGAATAGTTATATTGGTTGTTTTTAGCTCTTATAAAAACATGGTTGGTTGGGGTTGGGTCTAAACTACAAAGTGAAAAAGTATTAACAGGGGGTGGATTGAATAATCCAGCGGTGTTTACTAATATTAAACCAACATCAGGAAGAAATAATCCAAGACCTGGGGAAGTTCCTTTACCATATGACCATCCTCCTCCAGGGAGTAAGTATCCAAGAACTAAAGCATAAGCTCTTCCACAATTTAAAATTCGAGGTTGATTCATATTACTATCATCAGTGAAAAGTGCTCCAAAAGATCCAAGTCTAAGAGAGCCAGGGAGTAAACTAGATTTAAGTTTTCTATTAGCTATAGATATAACATAAAATCTTGTTAAAGCAAGTGGAGTTGGAGTAAATAAAGGAATATCCGCGACAGCATCACCAACAACTATATTACGAATAGCCCCATAAATTTTTCTTGAGAAAGTAGTATCAGCAGCATTTTTATCTGCTAAAGTTATACTAAATTGTGAATTAGCAGGATTTCCAATATAGTAATTAGTTATATCATTAAATGTTTCTGTAGAGAAAGAAGGAGTTGTTTCTGTGTCTCCTACAGGATTACCATTTTCATCTCTCCAACATGATGTTGAAACAGCATCATTATTAAAAATAAAATCTTCAGGTGCTATTCTTGTTAATGACATATTATCTATCCATATTAATAACTATATTCATATCAACTGTTCTACTTGTAGGTATAGGTTGAGCTAATTTTCCCACAGCTAATAACTCATTATTTGTATTATAAAGACCAACTGCGGTCACATATGGTGAAAAAGATGATCCTGTTACAAAATCAACTACATCTCCACTAACATTAACTGTTGAACCATTTGAATTTACTGGGTTTGTATATTCAGATCCTGATAATAAAGTTGGGTTTAGTGAGTAGTTAAACTCATCTGGTCTAATAGTACATTTATATTGGGTTTCATATATTGTTCTCGCAGAA
>OCVQ010001795.1_pt1 | contig 15491 bp, 12 predicted proteins | sample 1539061 | NCBI WGS metagenome assembly OCVQ01 (sample SAMEA3355526, study PRJEB22509) | marine metagenome | biome: marine; feature: river plume; material: water | place: USA | collected 2010-08-08 | depth 0.5 m | reverse complement strand
ACCCAAATATTTCGAAATCTGCCATCGAAGTTAGCTGGGCTAAGCACCAAGACGAAGTAAGAGAAGCCCAAAGGCTGCGTTATGAGGTTTTCGGAAAAGAAATGGGTGCCAGGTTGCCAGAAACCGTGGCTGGCCACGATATCGACCTTTTTGATGACTATTGCGAGCACCTATTGGTCCGTGATGGTGTTTCGGGTGCCGTAATTGGTACTTACCGTGTTTTGACGCCAGCCCAAGCTAAACGAGTGGGCGGTACTTACACAGACACTGAATTTGATTTAACACGCTTGAGATTCATGCGCGAACGCATGGTGGAATTAGGCAGAAGTTGTGTCCACGCCGAGCACCGACATGGCGGCGTCATCTTGGCCTTGTGGGGTGCCTTGTTTGAATTCATGGCACGCAACCAATTAGACACCATGATTGGCTGTGCCAGCATTCCTATGTTGCACAACGGCGTTGTGACCGGCGATGCTGCTGCCAGCATGTGGAAGCAGCTTTCGAAAACGAACTTGGCGTCCATTGAGTTTCATGCGTTGCCTCGCTTGCCGCTTCCGATCGAAGAACTAGACTCAGACTTGCCGGTAGAGCCGCCCGCTTTAATTAGAGGCTACCTCAGATTGGGTGCCAAAATTTTGGGTGCACCTGCATGGGACCCTGACTTCAACACGGCGGATTTGCCCATGTTGATGCAAGTGAAGGACCTTCCAAATCGCTATCGCAAGCTTTTTGCGGTGACATGATGATGTTCAAAGATGCTCAGGACTTTATGCATGGGGAGAGCTCCCCGACCAAGCATTACCGTGCCATCTTTATTTCTGACCTTCATCTTGGAACACCAGGTTGCCAAGCTGAAGCGCTGTTGGAATTTTTAAAAACACACAGCTGTGACACTCTTTATTTGGTGGGCGACATCATTGATGGATGGCAGCTTAGGCGCAAATGGTATTGGCCTCAAGCACACAACGACGTGGTACAAAAACTGTTGCGAAAGGCTCGCAAAGGTTGCCGTGTGATTTACGTGCCAGGCAACCACGATGAATTTGCACGAGACTTTTTAGACCACTCCTTTGGCGGTGTTGAAGTGGTGGAGCACGCAGTGCATATGACCGCCGATGGCAAAAAGCTGTGGGTGATTCATGGCGACTATTTTGATGGTGTCATTCAATTTGCCAAATGGCTTGCCTACTTGGGTGATACTTTGTATGACTGGGCCCTCAAAGCCAACCGCCACTTGAATTACATGCGCGGACGTTTGGGAATGCCCTATTGGTCTTTATCCGCCTACCTCAAATTGAAGGTCAAAAAAGCTGTGAATTTTATTTCTGACTTCGAAGTGGCAGTGGCACAAGAAGCGAAAAAATTGGGTTATGACGGCGTCGTGTGTGGCCACATCCATCATGCTGAAATTCGCAACATTGACGGCGTGCTCTACTGCAACGATGGTGATTGGGTGGAGAGCCTAAGCACTTTGGTAGAACACCATGACGGGCGCTTGGAAATACTGACGTTTGATCCTTACTCTGAAGAGAAAATTGCCGTTAAACCCACGACGCTGGTCAGTGCTTGAGGCTCTATAGGGCCACAGAGCCCATGCAGAGTTTTGTCTCATTGTGAGGCTGGTTCAATTTATCATCTTCAGCCATTGCGGCAATGCCATTACAAAAAATGGAAACCACGAGAGAATCACGGTGCCAATGAAAATGGCCAGCAGCGCAGGCAATACAGATTGGATAATCTCTTTCAATGGCTTCTTAAACACAGCGCTTGCAAAATAGATATTCATGCCCGCCGGCGGACATAAAAATCCCATTTCCAAATTGGCAAGAAAAATAATTCCAAAATGAATGGGGTCAATGCCATAACTCATGGCAAGTGGCAGTAGCAAAGGTACCAGCACAATGATGGCGGCATAGATTTCCATCAGTGCGCCTGCAAAGAACAAAAATATGTTCAGGGCCAGCAAGAACACATAAGGGTTGGTCGTAATTCCTTGAACCCAGTCCGAAGCCATGTCTGGAATGCCAACGTCAATCAGATAGTTGGTAAGGCCAAGCGCCATGCCCATGATGAGCAAAATGCCGCCAATAATTTGGGCTGATTGATAAAGGCAATGTACCAGTGTGTCGTATTTCAGTTCGCGGTGAATGAAGCCTTGCGTGATCAAGGCATAAGCTACTGTGATGGCCGCGCCCTCTGTGGGGGTGGCAATGCCTGAAATCAAGGTGCCAATGGCAATCAAAGGTGCGACAAGCTCCCACTTTGCAGCCCACATGGCCGTTTTCAATGGAACAGCATTTTCCGAGGGTGCCGCATCAAAGAGTTTGAACTTGGCAGCTTGATTTGAAGTTTGAGTCGTTCTCAAAAATCCGCCAAAAATTAACAGCGATACAACCATGAGAGCGGCAGGGATCAGGCCAGCGACAAACATGGTGTTGATGGGCACCCGCGCCATGATGGCGTACATGATCAAGGGTACCGAGGGCGCTAACAAAACACCTAAGGAGCTTGCACTGGTAATCAAGCCAATGCTTTTTGATTCTGGATAGCCCACTTTGAGCAGAAGTGGCAACATCAATCCGCCCAGGGCAAGAATGGTGACGCCGCTTCCACCTGTTAAGGCCGTGAAGCAACTGCACAGACACGCAACCGCTAAAACGCTTCCCATTTGTCCAGAGCCAAAGAGGCTGCTGAACAATTGACTAAGGCGCTGTGCAGCTTGGGTGTTGGCAAAGACAAGACCCGCCAGCGTGAACAGGGGCAGTGCGGGCAAGGAGGGGTTGACTGTAATTTGGTAGTGCGACAAAGCCAAAGATGCCATGGGAATGTTTTCTGATGAAAACAAAATCCAGGACAAGCCACCCAAAACCAAAAAAACAGGTCCACCTAAGGCGAGAAAAATGAACAGCAACAAACACAGCCAAGGTGTTGGAATGGCGACAGAAGCTAGCCATTCACTGGCCTGCCACGATGCGCCTAGGACGAGAAGAGTGCCTGCCCATTGAAAGACAAAATGATCGTGCCACTTTTGACCAAATTTGAGCCCCAGAATGCCGAACCCTAAGGGCATGGCGCACAAAAATAGCCAAGTCGGTAACCCGTATGCGATGGTATGTTGAGCCTCAATCTCAGTCATGACCAACTCATAACTGGCTTTTGCCAACACCCCACAGATCAGTGTGGAACCTAAAAAGACCCAGGCTTGCGCAAGTTTTTGAACTAAAGGATTTTCAAGATCACGCCATAAAGCACCGATGCTGGTCAGATGACCGGTTCTTTCAGCATAAATGGCACCTGCCAGCGAAAATAGCAAACCCAAGTGCTGAACCAAAATTGGCGCATTGTCGATGCCACTGCCTTGAAGGGGCCGCATTAAAACTTCTATGACGGGTATCAAAACCATGCCGCACAGGGCCAGTGCAGCAAAAGCCGCATCCCAATTTTGCAGGAGATGGCGACCTGGTGAAACTTGCTTCATGGCGTTTTTGAGGCGCGATAAGTCTTGAGGTGCGCAAAGACTTCATCGAATGTTTCGGCCGGTACCATCTTTCCCCTGATGCGAGGGTAAAGGGTTTCGGTAAATGCGCGCCATTCTTTCATTTGTTCTGCATTGGGCTTGTTCACTTGCAGACCTCGCTTCTTCATGGCGTCTACAGCTTCTTCGACTTCCTTACGTGCTTGAATGCGAATCACACTACCGGCCTTATCGGCAGAGGCTTTCAAGGCGACTTGCGTTTCTGGCGACATTTCATCGAATGATTTTTTGGAAATCACAAAAGCACCCACAATGGGTGCCCAGTTAATTTCCAACATATGGGGTGCCGTGTTGTAAATTTGGGTTGCCAAGGCGAAGTAGGGTGTTGAGGGCACCACATTGATCATGCCAGTTTGAATCGACGGCAGAATATCGGTGGGTTCAAGAGGAACGGGTGTGTAGCCGATGCTCTTCATGATTTCTTGTTGCTCAGCTTCTGCGCCCCAAGCAAAAAATTTCATTTTTTTATAATCGTCTGGGCTGAAGGCAGCTTGTTTGGAAAAGAAGCGAACCCAGCCAGCATCTCCCCAAGCTAAAACCACGTAGCCTTTGTCTAGGAACTTTTTTTCCATGCCGGGTCTCATCTTCTCGCGCACATAGTCCAATTCTTCCCACGAGCGAAATGCCAATGGCAAATTTTGAAGCGCGGCAATGGAAGGCTCAATTTCTCGCAAACCTACAACAGACAGCAAAGCTGCTTGCAGTTGACCGATGCGCATCCGGCGCACCATTTCTGCTTCACCACCTTGGCTGCCATCGGTGAACACATTGAAGCGGGATGATCCTGGTTGGCTCTTTTTCCAAGCTTCTCCCACTTCCATCAGCTGACGGTGGTAAAGCGAGTTTTTGGGAACCAATGAGCCAATTTTCAGTTGGGGATCAGCTGCATCAGATGTGACGGGAAATGCACAAGCCAATGCCAATACAGCAAACAGTTGGGCGACTGATCTTCGAAGTTGAATTGAGTGCATAGGTTTTGCTTGAAATTAAAAGAGGTTGTCAGTGTTGTCAAGCAACCATTGAGCTCTTCGCCGCATGACAGTATTGGTTAAATCATTTTGAGAGCGAGCAAGCTCTATGGCCTGATTGAGAAGCAGCTTAAAGGCTTCTTTATCTTGTGTTGCAACAGCCCAGTTTTCGGCTTTAGAAATCAGGGGTGCAACTTGGTTGCCTCGCCACTCAATGGCAAGATTGAAATATTTTTCTGCAGCTTCTGGTTTGCCACCTGGCTTTGCAAGCTCCAAGGTACCCATCATGCTGGCCAATGCGCCGTGATCAAATTGAGGATGGGCTTGCCATGCCAGCTCGGCCATGCGCAATACTTCTGGCAAGTCTGCAACCACATCGGGTGAGTCTTTGGACAAGGAAATGGCACCCGCCCATGCCGTCATAGACCAATAGACCAAGCCGGCATCTTGCTTTTTAATCTTGATGGCTTGCTTGACCGATTTTCCTTGAAGGTGATCCTTCAGATCTGGGTAATGATGGGCCAAGCTTTTAAGGCCCACTGTTTTTGCACGTGTCATCATCTTGGCTGCGCGAGCTCTGAGAACACTTGCTTTTTGAATACTTTCCGATTCAACGCGGTCAGCTTCATCCATCAAGAAGACGAATGCATACTGTGTGTAGCCACGTGCAACAGCTTCTGCGAGTTTGATGTGATCTGGAATCTGCTGCAGCAAAGATTCAGACAATTTCAGTTGGTACGCGCTGGCGTGCATCAACAACTCTAAGTCATCGTCAGTAGAACTGGTCTCTGCAGACAATAAGTCGCCGGCGCGATTCAAAAGTTGATGCTGTACTGAGCATCCGCTCAGTACAGCAACCAACAAGGTGCCAGTGAAGATGACCTTGAACAAACTGAGAACTAGATTGTGCAAGCTGGCACCTTGTGACTCATCATGCGTTTCGATTGGACATTTGGAGCAATGCCAATTTTGTTTGATCTCCAAGCCGTTCTACTTTGGCCAAAAAAGCGTTGTAAACAATCAAGCAAATCAAGGCAGTGCCAATACCAATCGCGGTAGCCAGCAAAGCGGTACCAATGCCTGCGCTCACACCTTGTGGGTCTGAAATGCCAGACTTGGCCAATGCGGTGAAGGTGTCAAAAATACCCAGAATGGTTCCGAGCAAGCCCAATAAAGGTGCCGCAGTCACAATGGTATCCAACACCCAAAGGTGTTGGTTCAATTGATGTTGCACACGGATAAAGGCCTGCTCGGCTACATCGTCAGCAAGCTTTTGGGAGGCTGTGGGATGTAGGCCATTGGCAAAGGCATGGGTGACCACCTCGCCCACATCGCCTTCTTTAAATTCAGGCAATGGGGACTTGGTTTTCAATGCATGGAGAAGGCTTTTGATTTGCCCACTGGCGTGCGAGTAAAAAATCGTACGTTCAATGGCCAAGAAGACAGCCAGCCCTAAGGCGACATACAACAAATACAGCGACGCATCGTGCAAAAAAAGCATCATGCTGATGGCCTTAGAAGTCTGAACGCAGTGTCACGCTTGTGAAGCGTGGTGCACCAATGTTGTAGGTTGGGTTTGAGCCTGCCAAAGTTCCCAATGGCAAAGAACGGGCGGTAAAGCTAGAACCGCTGGGTGAGTTAATGCGCTTGTATTCAGTGTTGGTCAAGTTGTCTACATTGAAGCGAATTTCAGGTGACTTGAACATCGCTGTTTCAGGCAACTTGTAGCCAACTGACAAGTTCCACAGGGCGTAGGCGTCCATCGCTTGGTCGTTGACCAAGGTTGAGAATGCTTTGCCAGTGTGCTTGACTGTGATAAGGCCAAACAAAGGGCCTTCTTTGTAGCTCATAGCCAAGGCTGCCATGATTTTAGGCGTGTCAGGCATTTGTTTGCCGGCAGTAGCTTCTGTCAATGTCGCGTTGACTTTCAAGTCTTTCTTCATCAAGCTTTCGGTGTAAGTGAGTGAGCCATAAACCGAGAAGTTTTTGTTCAACTTTTGGCCCAACTCAAGCTCAGCACCCTTCATGGTCACATTGCCAACGTTGTAATCCAGCGAGCTCAAGCTAACGGGATCCCAAGCTGACGCAATACGGTCTTTGAAATCAACCATGAACACAGAACCCGAGAAGGTGGTGTCTTTGTTCTGCAAGCGATAACCTAAGTCGAAATTGGTCGAGGTCTCGATGCCAACCGTGGGGTTGCGCATGGTAGCGCCAGTCAGCGTGCCGTTCACCGATGTGCCGCCTGTGTACAAGTTGGACAGGACAAAGTTGGATGGTGCGCGGAAGTTTTCTGCGACATTGAAGAACACCGACTTTTCTGCATCTAAGTTGTATTTAGCGCCAAAGCTAGGCAGAACTTTGCTGTAAGTACGCTTGATCTGGTAATCCAAATCTGCACGGCCGACACCAAAAGTACCGGCGTTGGCATAGTTAGTAAAGTCACGGTCAATGGCCGAGTTTTTCAGGCCAAGCTGAACGTTCAGCTTGTCTTGCATCAACGAGATGCTGTCTTGTACAAACAAGGAAGTGCCGGTGCTGATGGTTTTCCAATCACGCGCTTGATAGGGCTTGCCGTCGGCACGCAAGAGGTAAGCAGAAGAGTCGTCAAGCCAAAGGTTGGCAGAGTTGCCCGCGTTGTCAATTTTCACGCGAGGGCCTGTTTGCACGTGTTGTGCACGCTCAACCCAGTAGCCCACATTGATGTTGTGATTTTCAACGCGGTAGTTGGCTTTGAAGGTCACGCCAGGACGATTGGTTTCAGTCAAGCTGCTGCCGTACACCATGACTCGGTCAAGCAAGTCACCGTCACCGTTGATATCGCGTGAACTCTGGGCCAAAGTTTGGGTGGCTGAGCGTCCCTCTGTCAGGGTGGTCAATTGGCCACCACCTGTACCGTAGCCATACCAGAAATAGGGCTCCGCGCTCACGGTCAAGTCTTTGTTGACTTTGAATTCGGCCTTGCTGGTGAATAAATAATTGCGGAAGGGGTTGATGTTAAATTTGTAATAGCCGTCTGCAGAAGGTGACTCAAGTTGAGCCGTGCCGGCTACAGGCGTCAAGTGCTGTGGGGCCACGCTGCTGAAATCAAAGTTGCGACCGAATTGCGCAATTTGCGCGTTGTTCAAACCACGGATGTTGTTGTTGATGGCGTTGTTGTACAAAAGACTGGCGCTCAAAAAGACATCGGCGTTGGGACGAGATTCAACGGCCAAATCAATGTGCTCTCGGTCAGCGCCGCCCGGACCTTTGAATTTGTTCGCAGTGGTTTTGGAGTAAGACACAAACGCTTTGGTTTCGCTGGGACCAAACTTACCTGTGTCCAAGCGAACAAAGGCGCGCTTATATTTCAGCATGCCTGTGGACACTGCTGCGCGCATGCCAAATTTGTCTTTAGGTGAGCAAGTCACCATGCCCAAGTTGCCACCGGAGGCGCCAACGTGAGGTGCATCTGTGTCGGTAGAACCTTGTGTCACAAACACTTCGCACAAGTTTTCTGAGTCTGTGTACTCTTGTGGGTAAACAGCAAAGTTACCTGAGTCATTCACGGGGGCGCCATTGATGGTCAGGCCCATTTGATCGCCGGCAAAGCCGCGAACACGGATGCCGCCGCCAAACAGGCCCGTGGCATCGCTGCTGAATGAATTCACGCCAGGTAACAAATCAATCACTTGAAAGGCGTTGGCAGATGGGTTCAGCTTTTCCATGTACGCACGGTTCACTGAACTGCGCGCTTTAGGTGTTTCTTCTTGGGAGATCAAGCCCGAGTCAGTGGCGCCTGGTTGGCCTTCCACGTTGATCTTGCCCACGTCTGTGGCTTGTTGCGCCATCAGAATGGGAGAGGCAAAAGCCAAGCTGATGAGCAAGGCTAGGGGGGTTGGCTTAAACTTTTTCATAAAAACTCCTGGTAAAAAAATTAATTGAGGGGAACAAAATCAAGGATGACGGTAAATTTGTGTTGTGACTGAGAAGCCCAACTGCCTTCAGGCCACGGTGCATAAGTGGTGCGACGCAGTGTTGACAAAGCAGCGTTGTCCAAAATGATGGAGTTGCTGGACTCATCAATGCCGGCATCTTGCAGCGCACCGTTGCGAGCCAATACAAACCAAAGTTTCACCTTGCCGGAAGGGCGTTGAAGGCTGGCTTCTCTGCCAGTGGGGTAGCGCTTGTTGGCATTGAGTGTTGCCCGCACGCTCACGATGTAATTGTTTTCTAGGCTGACTGAAATTGGCGGCTGCGGCGCCATCTTTGGTGCTTCTTGTACAGGGGTTGCAGTCGGCAAGCTTGGGGCGGGTGTGGGTGTGGGTGTGGGGATGGGCCGAGGCGATTCGGCAGCGGCAGTGACTTCTCTTGCAGGCTCAATGGGTGCGGGCGTCATGGGCACATTGGGCAGTGCCAACATTTTGGGCTTCGGCTCAGGCTGTTTGACCTGAGGCGGAGGCGTTTTGGGTGGGGGTTGAAGCAAGGGCTCAATCAGCGTAGTGGTCAGCTCCATGGCCTCTTGCGCCAACATCTCGGCAGGTCCTTTAATCGCTTGTGCCATTGAAAATACAAAGAAGACCAACAGCAATGACCCCAAACTTGAAAGTTTGTGACGCTCTTGGTTCAACCTGTCAATGAGTACCATCATTGACGCTCACGAGCAGCAAGCGAGACCTTGCCTAAGCCTGATTTTTTGATTTCGTCCATGACGTCAACCAGGGTTTGAACTTCTGCGCCCTTGTCACTGTTCACGATGACGGCAATTTGTTCCGCAGTGCCAGCTTTTCTCTTCACTGCAGCCGACAAATCTTTGAGCTCAACATCTTTGCCATCAACCTGAATGACATTCTCTTTTCCCAAAGTGACAACAACTTGCACATCTTTGGTTCTAAGTTGTTGCACTTGGGACGAATTAGGCTGTTGTGTTTTGATGCCCAAAGCAGGAATCACATTGACACTGATAAGAACAAAGAAAACCAATAAAAACATCATCACATCGATCATGGGGATGATCTCGATGCGTGCTTTTTTTCTTTGTGTTTGCTGCCATTGGCGCATGATGCTCAACCGAGATATAAGTAACCCGCTAGCATAGAAAATTTGTGTGACAAATTCGTTACTTAGCAGGGTTAGTGCTAATTCACAACATTCGAATGCGATCTGTTGGCGCGGGCTTTAAGCCAGGGCGTTGCTGCACATAGTCTGAAAGCGCATCGACATCTAATTCACCGCCCGATACGGTAGGAGCTTGATTGAAATGCCAAAATCCATCGCCGCCAGAAGCTAAGAAGCTGTTCATGGTCACGTTGTAAGCACGAGCCAAGTCAAGTGGCTTTTGACCGATTTGAATGTTCTGAACCCGTTGTCCTTTGGGCTGTCTGCGATCGACTTCGTATTTCAGGCCTTCAGAAGGAAATAATACTTTGGGTCTATCGAGGTTCTCAAATTGATGTTCTAACAAGTCTTTGACTTGCTGCCCCGTCATGCGCTTAACTACCAGGGTGTTGCCAAACGGCTGAACTTTAAAAAGCTGTCCAAAGTTGACGGTGCCTCCACCTTGTTGAATCAAAATGTCTGCGCGCACACCACCAGGGTTCATCAGCGCAAAATCGGATCGTCCCCGTTCTGCAGACGCCGTAGAAGACCATTGAGCATCAGCAATCAGGTTGCCTAGCCCAGACTCGCCCGAGGGCGATGAATTGCGCGTTATGGAGGTTGACAAGCGACCGACTACTTTCAGTACTTGCGCCTGCGAAGCAGTGCGATAGTCATTCACAATTTTTTCGACATCCATTTGCTTGCCGAAAAAAGGCAGGGCAGAGCTTGGCTGAACTTGGATGCCGGAGGCGTTGACAAAGGCTTCACTTTGAACAATGACATTGCTTGCAGTTTTGTTTTGGACTGTCTTAGAAATAGGGTCAATGGACAACTGGATGTGCGTGAGAAACGTGCCATATTGACCCGCACTGGTCAAAAGAAATGGCTTGCTGGGATTGATTCTTTTGTAGTCGCAAGCGTAAGCACGGTGTGTATGACCAGAAACCACCACATCAAAGCCTGTGTCAAGTTTGTTCAAAATGGGAACGATGTCGCCTGAAAGTCCGGGGCACGAAGCATCGTTAGGCCCACCTTGGATGACGCCGCCTTCATGAATGACCAAAACCAAGGCAGATACGCCTTGCGCTTTGAGCAAGGGCACCAAAGCATTGGCAGTAGCTGCTTCGTCTTCAAATTTCAAACCCTTAACGCCTTCAGGTATGACCAAGTTGGGTGTGTTTTTGAGGGTCATGCCCACAAAGCCCACCTTGATGACTTGATTTCCTTGCTTGAAAGTCTTGATGCCATAAGCTGGAAACAAGGTTTCATGGTCTGACTTTTTCACATTGGCAGCCAAGAATTCAAAGTTGGCGCCTGGAAATTGGCGATTGACTTGACACGGCTCTAGCCGAGTGAACTTTTCACAACCACCCCGGCGCATGCGCATTAATTCAGGCGTGCCTTTGTCAAACTCATGATTACCGACGGCATTGAAATCGATGCCCATGGCATTGACCGCTTCGATGGTGGGCTCGTCTAGGAAAAGCGCAGAGATGAGGGGGGTTGCACCAATCATGTCGCCTGCAGAAACAACGGCGTTGAATGGGTTCAGCTTTTTGTAATGTTGTATGGCTGCAGCCAAGTAGGCAGCTCCACCCGCAGGTACTTCTGTCAAATTGCCATCAATTCGCTCCCGGACACTCAGGCTGGGGGGCTCTAAGTGGCCATGTAAATCGTTGAAAGCCAAAATACTGACATTGATCTTTTCGTTGGATGCGACGGGGAGTTCGTTCATTGGCGCACAAGCGCACAAAAGGACCCCAGTGAAAGCGAAGACTCTTGATCTGAGGGCTGAAATTCTCATGCTAACTTTTCCAATAAGGCCTGGCCCATCTTGATGCGCTGACCCGTTGCAATGCCCTCTGCCAATTTGAAACCTTTTGGAACAAATACCAAAATGGTGGAGCCGTGTTGAAACCAACCCAACTCTTGGCCTTTGTAAGCTTGGATGGCACACGGAATTTCATTGGGGCCTGTGTAATCGACATGGAACAACAAATTGACAGCGTGCAAGCGCAAGCTGGCGACCAAGATGGCCGCTACGGGCACCATGATCATGGGCGTTCCGTCAGTCAGTTTGAAATTCAGAACAGCTCGTTCATTTTTGCAAAAAAGTTGCTCTACACGTTTTAGGGCAATGGGGTTGACGTTCCATGTGTCCCCAGAAATGTGAGTCACGTGGGTGAGAGTTGCATCTGCTGGCGCATGAAATCGGTGGTACATGCTGGATGTCAGGCGCAATGTCACGTAAGTGCCATTTTTCAAGGATTCAACCAACTCGCCAGTTCTGGGCGTGAAGCCCATCAAGCTGGAAAGGCTGTAGGGGAAGCCTTTGGCTTGAAAGACTTGGGTGTGATCAATGTCGCCACATTCGCCCACAATGGCATCACAGGGGCTGCTCAGGATCTCATTGCGCATGTCAATGGTCCTAGAACCTGGCTTAAGTTCGCGAACAAAGCAATCGTGCATGCTGTCAAATTTGGTTTTTGAGGCCTCTCTCAAATCAAGATCTGAAAATAACTTCCAAACGCCAATTGACAAGTCCCGGATGATTGGATTTTTGATTTGGCTCCACCAACCCATGAACCGTGTGAGTGTGATGCGTGGAATTCGATTGGTTAACAGGAAATTCAGGTCTTCTTGTGAGCTAATTTTTTGAATTAATTGTTTCATTTTCATTTTCCTGTCACGAAATCTAAATAAAAAGATGACTTCAACCACTCATCTTCGGATTCAACGTGTCTGTACAACTAGCTTTGACCCTTGGTGCAATTGCACTCTTGTTACCTTTTGTAAAAAGACGCTTGGAGTTGTCGTTTGCCAAGCACCCTTCATTAACAGGTCACTCCAGAATGGCAAAACGAGTGGTCTCCTTTTTGCCTGGCTACGAGTTCAAGGAAGACCAATTCTTCTCATGTGATGGTGCGCCAGAGTCTGTGGCTGCTAATCGACGTTCTGCGTTTTACCAGTTGGCAAATTTGTTACAGACACGTCATGCTAAAAGCATCGAAATGACAGCCGAAGCGCGTGAAATCATTTCTGATTTGCAGTTCACGGGCGCATACCGCGTTCCATTTCAATTCAGCCCTCTGGTGCGACAACACTTGAAAGTTGGTGCATTTATACAGTCGGCAGATGGCGTATTTGTGACAGACCAAGATGGGCAGCGGTTTTACGACTTAACGGGCTCTTACGGCGTCAACGTCTTTGGCGCTGATTTTTACAAAGAATGCATGAAATTAGGATCAGAGAAGGTTGAAGCCGTAGGCGCAACTTTAGGGGCCTACCACCCCTGTGTTGCTTTTAACGTGAAGCGCCTGAAAGAAATTTCAGGCCTCGATCAGGTGTCGTTTCACATGTCGGGCACGGAAGCTGTCATGCAGGCTGTCAGGCTGGCAAGGTATCACACAGGTCGTAAAAACTTGGTTCGTTTTTGTGGTGCTTACCATGGCTGGTGGGAAGATGTGCAGCCCGGACCCGGCAACCCCATGCCGCCCCGTGAAACATACACACTGAGGGATATGCATGAAAACTCTCTCAAAGTGCTGCGTACCAGATCAGACATTGCGTGCGTCCTGATCAACCCCTTGCAAGCGCTTCATTTGAACCAAGGCGCTCCCGGCGATTCTTCCTTGGTCGATAGCAGTCGCAGGGCGACTTACGATCGGGAAGCTTACACAGCTTGGTTAAAAAAGCTGCGTGAAGTTTGTACCGAACGCAACATCGTTCTCATATTTGACGAGGTTTTCTTAGGATTCCGTTTGGCAAAAGGTGGTGCCCAAGCTTATTTTGGCGTTCAAGCCGACTTGGTCACCTATGGCAAAACCTTGGGTGGGGGCTACCCAGTGGGCGTGGTGTGTGGCCGCGCCGATTTGATGAAGCGATTCCGCTCAGAAAGGCCTGCTGACATTTGTTTTGCACGCGGTACATTCAACGCGCACCCACACGTCATGGGTGCCATGTCAGTATTTTTAGAAAAAATTGAAACGCCAGAAATAGCTTCTATTTACGACAATCTGGAAACTACTTGGAATCAAAGGCGCGAACGCTTCAATCAGGTGATGACTGAAAAAGGACTGCCTTTGCGGGCTGCCAACATGTCAAGTGTCTGGAGCCTTTATTACACGGACACAAGCCGCTACAACTGGATGCTTCAGTACTACCTGCGATCTGAAGGATTGGCGCTCAGTTGGGTCGGCACCGGTCGTTTGATTTTCAGCTTGAATTACTCAGATGCAGACTTTGAAGAAGTGTTGCGTCGATTTGTGGCGGCTTGTGAGTCTATGAAATCAGCTCAGTGGTTTTGGGCCCCACCTGAGCTGTCCAACAAGCTGATCCGCAGATCGATTTTGAAAGAAATGTTTCAAAAACGAGAAGCAATCAAAGTTTAAAAACAAGACCAGTGAGAAGCTTGCGCATGTCACTGCTGTTAACTAATTTTTTGAGGTTGAAAGCAGTACTTAATTGACTACTGCAATCTTTATCACTGTTTTCGGATTAAGGACATAACCTGGACAGTCGTACCTCTCAATGTCTTCACCCGAAATAGGAAAAGCACCACAATTTGATAATTTTCTAAAAGGCGAGTTGTAGATGCCGCATTGGAACTTGTCCTCTGAAATAGCCTCTAGAAAAAAACACTGCTGATTCAAGCAGCAACTGCCGCATTGGGTGCAGGCACCTGAAATTTGACTCGACTCATTCAAGCGCACAGCAAAAAATGATTCAAAGTACCTTCTCACAGGTCCCTGTGAAAGGGCCTTGTGGTGAATTCTCAACTTCTGAATTGTTTCGCGATAGTTAAAGATGTACTTGGGTTTTAAAAATATAAAACCAAAGATAAAGGGCAAAACTGGCAAGGCAACTTTGGCAAGCAGCAACAATGCTTTGGCCGGAACTTGAATGAATGTATTTTTCAAAACAAAGCTTTTTGAGTGACGATTGGATGGAAAACTTGTGAAAATTCTATGCCCCTCGTATTTCAAAGCGATGACGAAGCCATTTTTTCAAAAACAATCAGGAACAACACTCAATAATTAGCGCTGGAAATACAAAATACCAATCTGCCCAGACGAAATTTCTCTGGCTTGTACCTTCTTAAGCTCCGCAATAGGTTGAGATATTGCAAATGTTGAGTACCAGGCCCAATGTCTAGATATCGATTGCTTGAAAGTCAGACCTGCACTGACTTTTTGAAAGCCAGTGGACACAAGATCGAGAGGTCCTTGCTTGGCGTACAAAGCAGAATTACGCCAATGTTCTGCTGTTGCCCAAGTGCTGTCGGCATGCAGAATGAGTTCACTTTGCTGAAAAACGGGCCAAGCATAAGACAAGCCAAGGTTCAGAGTGGTGCCGTCCCCTTTGTTTAAAATATCTTGAGTCCAATCTCCATTCAATCGCCAGCGCTTATTGATTTTTCGGTGCATCATGACGCGTGTTCTTAGAGTGTTTTTGCCACCCTCGAAAGCATCAAAAGATTCACCCGTGCTTACGTTGTGAACGCGCATAGAAAGCCCGATATTTAAATCAGGCTCATCCATGACTTGGTAGCTAAGTGTCGGTTCACTGCCAAACTGGCCTAAATTCCGCCATGCGCGCCCATCGCCAATGCCCAGTTGCCACTTGCCATAGCGCAGCCCAATGACGGGTCTGACGCGAGCGGTGTTTTGCCAATCACCCATGTCATTGGACTTGAGTCTTGTTCCGAGGGTGTAATACAGTTGATCAGACTCTTTTGTGTTTGAACCTGCTTCAACTGAGCTGGATTGAGCGTTTGCCGAACTGGGTAAGAGGTTCGAGACCAGAATACAGGCAAGGAGAAAAAGCGCAGCAAGGCTCATTTGTTTCATTGCATGCATCGTATGGATCATGAATTAACTTTATACACCTTGCTGCGCTTTTTCTCCTTG
>OCVQ010001794.1_pt1 | contig 15493 bp, 21 predicted proteins | sample 1539061 | NCBI WGS metagenome assembly OCVQ01 (sample SAMEA3355526, study PRJEB22509) | marine metagenome | biome: marine; feature: river plume; material: water | place: USA | collected 2010-08-08 | depth 0.5 m | reverse complement strand
AAACAGATGTATATCTAAATGGAAAATTTGGATTTAAATATACATAATTATGATTTGAACGACTTACTAAACTTGTTTCGTCTACCATTTCATTTCAAAGAAGAACATTTGAAGGAGGCGAAGAAAATAGTACTGAAAACACATCCAGATAAATCTGGTCTAGACAAGGAATATTTCTTGTTTTTCTCTCAAGCATACAAATATTTATTGAAGATACATCAGTTGAGACAAAGTAGCACGACTACAAATACCGACTATCAGAAGGACGATTTGTGGAGTAACGAACATAGTATATTGATTGACGGTAAAATAAAGACGATGAGTCAAGATGAATATACTGATTGGTTTAATAAGACATTCGAAAAAATGAGGCTGAAAGATGGGATGGAAGAGAGTGGATATGGTGAGTGGTTAAAATCGAATGATGATATAGTAGACGACAAGGTAACTAGTACTGGGCAGATGAACGAGTATATTCAAAATAAAAAGAAACAGATGAGAGAAATGGTAGTTCATCAAGACTTTCAAGATTTAAATATGAATGGAGGAAACCAATTCGATCTAGTGAGAGAAACTCCCGAAAATTATGGTTCTACTATTTTTAATAAACTTCAATACGAAGATCTTCGGAAAGCACACTGTGAGTCTGTCATTCCAGTAACAGAAGATGATTTCCATAAACGAACTAAATATACGAACATAGACCAAATAAATCGGGAAAGAACCCAAGATATGGTTCAAAACAGTGAAAAATGGATGTCATCACATGAGATAAAGTTGAAAGAGTTACAAAGTCAAGACGATGATATAAATATACAGCGAGCATATAAGTTGATGAATCAAGACGAAGTAATAAGAGAAAATCATCAAAGGTTTTGGTCTGACTTGAAAAGAGTAAAAAACTAGGTAAATGTGTAAGTAATTGTAGTTCAAGTTTCAGGTAGTACTGTTGTTATTTCTATATCCTCGTTACTATTTTTATTTTCACATTTTTCGTCTTCATTGATATCGTTTGTTTGACCTAAGTCTTCTTCATCGGAAGAGTCTTCTTCGATTCGTTTTAGGCATGGAAACAATCGTTGCCATAGCTGACCAATCAAATACCAATATGGTTCTTGTAATTCATCTAATTTCATTTCTAATACGTTCCAATCTCCACCACATCCTCCATTTTCTAGTGGAAGTTTAAATTCCCGACATGTCAAATCAGCGGTTCGTTGCCAATCACGGCCCTTTTTTTCTTCATCTTCTTCAGCTCTATCATATTCATAATGCCGAATAGTTATACATTCTTCGAATGTAACTGTCTTCTTACTAAATGACGTCATACCAATAATAGTAATAAGTTAATGATTGATAATCGTTATCCATGTTTGTATATGTTATACTATGTTTTCATTATAACAATCAATTTTATTATTTATTCAACCGTGCCATTTTACACCATTTCCTTTATATATTTTAGATTTCGATATGGGTTGAATAGAACATATTCTTCGATATTCATTTGATAAATCATAAGATCTGGAAACCAAAAACTGTTTTCATTTGGTTGATATACTCCAGATATAGTATGTGGTAACAAACTACATAGATTGGTCAACACTGATTTATCAAACTGATAAAAACTGATTCGGTTATACGTTTCTTTATGTTTATAGGGTAACATTATAACGCTACGATAATAATACATATCTCTATTTATTTTAGTCATGATACTGTCACCATTTCGCATATTAATTGAAACAAATTTGTTACTTAATAGAAATTTAATTAATTGTAAAAAATGATATTGTTCAGTTAAAGATAAATATCCGTACGCAAAGGCAAACTCATGCCATGCTTGTTCATTGTTCGACATTGTAAAATATGGATGCGTAAACCCTTCATTATCAGCACTCTTCATTAGTTTATCTTTGTTAATGGTTGATAAACCAAGTAAAGTAGTTAATGTCTTACGTGTAGTTAAAAACAGTTTATTCAAATGTGTTTTGTTTATTTTGTTTATAATGAGTAATCGTGTAGGGGTTTTAACCGCCCATTCGTAAATATTAGTATCACTTGTTTTATATTTTTTTGCTACATTATAACTACCCAACCACGTTAAATTTTCAGTAATACATGTGTTATGATATTTTTGTTGTAATTCGTGAGCATGATCTAAAATTGCTTGACCATCATACGATTTAGAAGCATATAGTTTAAATTTAATAGGTAGCGTCTTAATACTCAAATTTCCTTTTTTTCTACTTGTATAATTACGCCGAGGTTTGTTTTTTTTTGAAATAGTACTATGTTTCATTTATGTATATATAATATGAATAAAACAAAATAAAAAATAAAAAAATAGAAACAAAATAAATTGTAAGTATAGTATATATGAATTATTACACAAAATATGTATTTGTATTAACATTAATGTGTATATTAGGGTTCTTTTTTGAAAAATATAAGAGAAGTGAAGCGGTGAAAGAAAAGATGGACCAATATGAACTGATCAAGAAATATCTGTTGAACGATTCTACTTTAGCTAGAACTGATAAACCTATATTGTGGATACACGTTACATTCGAAACAAATGCTAGGTGGTGGCCACACTTTGCTTCACGTAATACGCAGTGTTTCAATCAACCATATCAATATTTAACTATAAAATCCATAATAGATAAATGTGGTGAGTCATTTCACATATGTTTAATAGACGACAAGTCATTTAACAAAATTATTCCTGGATGGAGTACCAAGGTTGCGAATTTGCCAAATCCACTTCGGCCTCATTTAAGAGAATTAGCAATGGCCAAGTTATTATACTATTATGGTGGTATGACAATACCAACGTCATTTATATGTACGAAGAATCTGATATCTCTATTTAATAAAGGGTTATCAGCAGCACAAATGTTTTGCGGAGAGTTACCAACTAAAAGCAACGTTGCGACGTATACCGACTTTTTCCCAACAAATAAAATAATGGGATGTAAAAAAGAGTGTGAATTAATGGGTCAGTATGTTAAATATCTAGAGAAAACTGTATCAGAAGATTATACAAACGAAATGGAATTTAGTGGTGAAACGGATAAATGGTTGTACGAGCAAGTTAGAAATAAGAATGTCATGCCACTAGACGTTAAATATTTCGGCGCAAAAATGACAAACGGAAAACCAGTTTTGCTGGATAATTTATTGAGTGATGACGACGATTTCGAGATTCCGGAAGGAGCCTATGGACTATATATTCCGGCTGATAAAATATTATCGCGTACAAATTTTCAATGGTTTGCTAGACTCAGTCCAGAACAAGTATTACAGAGCAATACGATTATCGCGAGATATTTATTGCTTTGTAACTAAAAATAAATGAAATATGGAATGTTATATTTCGATTTACTATATACAATTTTGGTGGTAAACAAGATGGAATGATACTTACATATTTGTCTAATAATAGTACATATTCCAGAATAGGTAAGCTTTCTTTCAACATAGAAAAGTTTAGCCAGGTGATAGAACGGTTTTATTTGTTCTAAAAACGCGGCATTTCCCCCATTTAATTCACCTCTCTTGTAAGAAGATGAATTAAAAATATAATATTTGTCACTTTTATCACAGACTATCTCTAAAAAGTCAAATAGTATATTTTTATCTATTTGTTTCTTAAATGTTTGATTCATGAAATAACCAGAGTCTATAATATATTATTTAGATAATAGTTTTACCATATTATTTGTAAATAAAGCCAATTCAATTTCATCCTCGTGTATATTGTGAAAAATTGTAATATATTTGCATAACAACTTGATAATTTCGTATTTATGTGTTTCACTTAACAAGTCGGTAATTTTAATAAATAAGAAGTAGTTATCGTAAATATCCATAACAGAATATCCTTTATCAAATAGGTCATAAAGCAATTGAACGCATTCATTCAATTTATTTTGTAAAACAAGATTTGTATATGTTTCAAATATTGAAAAACTGATATTAGTACACACTTTATTAACTAGCTCATATGTAATGGGTTCGTTTAATATTTTGAATTTTTCAAGATAATTTAATAATATGCGAACCGACCCGTTTGCGATAGATAACACAAATTGTTCTGTTTTTGAATCAAATATAAGATTCTCATTTGTTTTTATTTTTTGAAGAATTGTTGTTAGTCTATTAATTGTAAGTGGTTTTAATTTGATTATAATCATTCTTGATTGTAAACTATCGATAACTTTTTGGACATTTGAGCAAGAAGAAACAAAATGTACATTATTGTTGTATTTATCAATACAGTTTCTAAATACTTGTTGACTTTGCTCATTAATATTATCAATATCGTCTAGCACCACAATTTTCTTTTTGCCATGTATAGAGCACCTTGTTTGACAAAATGTTTTTACTTCTGTTCGATAATATTGAATGCCTTGTTCTTTAAGGCTATTAATAACTAATATATCTTCATGATATTGATTATTGCCATAATATTCTTTAATAAGAGCATTAATTAATGACGTTTTTCCAGAACCCGAATCACCAATGAATAATATATTTAGATTATTCATAGAAATCATCGTATTTAAAATATCAATAATATCACTATCGATTTCGAAATCTTTGAATAGAGTAGGATTATATTTATACATAAATGGAACATTGTTCATCACTGATAATTATATTATTTCGTTAATAAGTATTTAAGTAAATGTTGTTATATATTATTAAATGGAAGATTATTATAAGGTACTGGGTGTGAGTGATAATGCGAGTCAAGATGAAATTAAGAAGGCATATAGAAAATTATCACTTCTACATCATCCAGATAAAAATCCTGGAAACGTGGAAGCCGAAACGAAATTTAAAAATATAAACGAAGCCTATCAAACTGTTGGTGATGACGCAGAACGAAAACAATATGATATGAAACGTCGGAATCCATTTGGTGGTATACCTCAAAATGCGGGGCACGCTGGTCATAATGGTATGAATCCAATGAATGATATATTTAAAATGTTCTTTGGTGGGCATATGTCTCCAAATGAGGAAGGGTTTAGTGGAGGAATGCCCGGAATGCCTGGAATGCCTGGAATGCCTGGAATGCCTGGAATGCCTGGAATGGGTGTATTCTCTGGAATGGGTGGGTTTCCTTCGGGTAATGTCCGTATATTTAGAAATGGTCAATCAGTAGATATGAATGCGCTAAATAAACCACCTCCTATAATAAAAAACGTGTTTATTAGTTTAGAACAAGCTTACACTGGTGACCAGATACCTATACAAATTGAAAGATGGATTTTTGAAAATGGAGTTAGGAAATGCGAAAACGAAACATTGTATATACCAATCACGAAAGGTGTTGACGACAAGGAAATGATAATACTGAGAGAAAAAGGAAATATAACGGATAATAATTTAAAAGGAGATGTTAAAATCGTGATAAATATACAAAATACGTCCGCCTTTAAACGCGATGGATTAAATTTACATATGGAGAAAGAAATTTCTCTCAAAGACGCATTATGTGGGTTTGATTTCTTAATACAACATTTAAGTGGAAAACAATTACGATTTAATAATGATGTTGGTAATCCCATAAAAGATGGCTTAGTAAAAGTAATACCTGGATTTGGTATGGAGCGTGATACGAACAAGGGAAATTTATGTATCAAATTCACAGTAAAGTACCCAGACAGATTAAATAATGATCAAATAGCACGTTTAAAAGAGATATTATAAATGTTTAGCGATTAAATTTTAGCAAATCATATATTATTATATTTTAATAATATATAATGAAGTATACACGAAAAAATGGAAACGCTCGTGTTAACAAAACGCGTAGAAACAATGGTTCAAACTCGTCTAAAAAACAAATAATTATTTATATGTTACAAATGATTATGACTGTGAAATTGTACCATTGGAACACATTAAGTCATTCAGTTCACAAAGCTACAGATGAGTTATACGGAGAATTGAATACATTGATAGACCAATTCGTTGAAGTGTTATTGGGAAAACATAATAATATTAGCGAGAGAAATAAGAACGAAATTCTAAGCATAAAATCGTTACAATTGAATAATTATAAAGATAATGGTAAGTTTAAACAACAACTTGAAACATACAAAAAGTATTTGATTGGTCTAAGTAATCATTTTAGTCAAAGTGAAAACAGTGATTTACTAAATATTCGCGACGAAATACTGGCCACACTTAATAAAATATCTTATTTATTAACATTGAAATAAGAGAAGTTGTATACTATACAATCACAGAAGGTAGATATTTATTTTTATAGTGAACAACATTGAGTACCTGGTATAAGATTGCCATTTGAATCAAGCGTACCAGCACTTGAAGTAGCACGGCGTTTCAATACGCGTCGATTAGAAGTAGTAACGGCGCCTACACCCGCACCAGATGTATATTTGTTCACTAAATTAGTTTTTACATTTCCAGTAAAAAGTAATCTTCGTTGCCCTCCCGATATCGTTGTGGGCATTATATATACGAAAGATAAATAAATATAGTATTACTAAAATATTAGTACTATTTTTTACAATTTAGTTGTTCGAATGTAATATGTGGTTGGTATATTAGTATATCTTCTTTTGAAATATAATGGTCTTCCACACACATACCATACCTGTCAGGGTGTAATATATATTTCCTACAAAAATCAAGGGTTAGAACCTGTGTTTGTAAAAGTCTCCTTAAAGACAATCTATCTATATTATGTTCCAATGTTTCAATGTCGTATTTAGCATACATCAACTGATAATTTTGAATTATTTCAATATCTTCATACATAAATATAATAGTTGTACTGTTATATTTATTGTTATATTTATTGTTATATTTATTGTTATAATAGGAAGCTCTAGCAGAGTACCATCAATTGTCAAGTATGGCAATTAAGAAATTCTACTGGATTCAATATCAGCTGATACAATATAAATTGAGTTCTCAGTAACAATAATATACTCTCCTTCAACCTTGTAAATTTTGCTAATAGGACTCGTATACTCATCCTCGCTTTTTACAAGCAACTTTTCTTGGGTAGCCTTTACGCCGATAATTACTTCCTTATCCAGGGAGGCTGTCCAGTAATCAGATTTCACATCTTTGTCTTCTACGATGGCTAATTTCCACGCATGTTGAAGGCATGTATTTGATGGCAATCTGTAGCTTGATTCGGTAGGTTTAGAACTCATTATATAAGAAAACATATAATATTCTTTAAATACTAATACATATAAAAATATATATTAGTATTTAATACAAAATAAAAATAAAATCAGATATTAAAACATATGAACAATTATATTTTAAGTAATGTTGATAATTATAAGCATGAACTAGATAGTAATGAGCATATATTGTTTATAAAATATATCGGTTTAATTCACGAATTAATGCAATGTTGTAGCGAAACACTATTTATTCAAAAGGAAGACTACTTAAAACACATATTGATAAAGGGAATAAAAAACACGTTTTATATTTATAATTTCTTATTGCTATATACCAAAAATTTAGAATTAACAGTCCACCATACTCAAAAATCTATTATATATTATATTGAGTTTATTAGCCAAATAGGTGAAGATACACAAAATCTTTTAAATCTAACTTCTAAAGACGCAACGTTATTTATTTATAAGAAAACTATTTTTGATTTGAACGAAGATGCTAGAAAATGTTATAGCGAAACGTCTTCCACTCATTCGAAATTAAAATCGCTACAAAATTACATTGATTTTTATAATACTATTCTTATTCAACTAGTATCCACATTTGATTTAAAAACAAATAAATTGGATGGATTACAAAAAATAGTATTCACAAAATTGTATAAGATTGTAGAGGCAATTATTCAATTACCAATCATATATAAGCAAAACCCAGATCAATTAAAAAGTAAATTAGAATCGCTACAGATAGTATTAGATATGTTTAACAATTCATATTCATATAAGTTTATAGAAGACAATTATTTGTATTTACTGGAATACTGTATTAAAAAATCACACAAGGTAGAGTTTGACATTGACAAAATAAAAAATAAATTAACATGTATTGACATTGAAACTAAACTACATCATTGTTCTGTATGTAAAATTTTCAATCATTTGTTGAACTAATCAAATAACACAGTCTTCTTGCGAATCTTCCGTGTCCTAATTTTATCTGGAAGAATTGTCTCCACATTATGTGGACAATGTATGTTATCATATTCGGTTTCCAATACATTTTTTATAAAGTCGTAAATTTTGTATAATACATATTCTTCACATTTGCCTACAATCAAAACACTCCCTGTTCTAAAAATCATAAACGACACTTCATCGTAATTAGTATGTCGTGGTTGCTGTCCAGATTGAACGTCAATTTGTGTATCGTAGTAAAATTTACATTGAATACCTGGATAAGAACAAGCATCATAATTACTATTAATTCGGTATTTATACTTCAATAAATCATACAGTTTATCTCTATCAATATAATATCCACAATTAAAGTTAGAATTTATCAATACCGTTTCGCTTTTATCAGGTAAGAATGTAAGGTCGTTTCCTAAAAAGGGAGTAAGTGTATTCACAAGTAATTTTAGTACTTGTTCTAGCAAGTTATCCGTTTGAACACCAGGAATCTCTAATTTACCCGTATTGAATACTTTAACGTGCATCTCTTTAAACGTCCCATTATCAAGTATTCGCATAATAAGAACAAAACAGTTAAAGAACGCGCGCTTCTTTTTACTTCTATAACTTAAAAGATCTTTCTTGCAAACACCCACACTAATTTTTCGCTGGTCTTTGAATTTAATTCTCCCATCCGGGTTTTCAATATGTTCAATGACTTGCTGTTCATAGCATTTCACGTTTTGTAATTGTTCTTCTATATAATCAACCTCTTCTTTACATGTAGACGAATACTTTATTTGTTTTTTTACGATACCATTTTTAGGAACACTATAACTTAAGATTGGAATATCCCAAAATACTTTCTTAATATCGATGTCCCGCTTGTTCAAATATGAAATCTTCGTTTTCGTAGAGATATATATATTCGAACATTTAGGAATATTGTTTACATCGTTCAATTGTATATCAGTTGGTAGTTTACCAATATTTCTATTAGACATTTCTTCTTCTATTTCCAGGTCATTTTCATAATCATTTTGTAGGAAACTCTCCCAATCATCGTCAATACTTTCCATAGTAATACTATCTATATTGTTTTGTTTAAGATATATTTAATTATATTTAAAAGGTTCAATTATTTTCTTTATCTATAATAAACATGGATACTTGCGAATACGAAAAAACGATTGCTGTACCTATTCCTATCAAAAAAACTTCTTCGTTTGAAACTAAAGAATTGAGTTTAAACCATACATGTATTGATCCTTCCAAGATGTCACCCCCAAATAGATTTATGGACAAATTGGCAAAACGTATGGATAACTACTATTCTCCTACAGGCGCATCTACATCATCTACAAATACTCACTTTGCCTTTACAAACACCTTTTTGCGTTAGTAGTGTGATTTACGTATCGTTAAACAACTTGTTTAAGTTTAAAATCGTAAATGGCAACATATAGTCTATATTCAAATCTGGTATATGCATGATATTTTCAACGAAACCCAACAACTTGTCATTTACGAAAGAACTATTTTTACGAATAATATAATTCAAATAATTTTTGATTATATTCTTTTTTTCAATATTATATTCATTACTTATTTTTGTAATAAAATCGATATTATAATTCAATCCCTTTTTCTTTATATTGTTACTCATTTGTTCCCACAAATATGTTTGAATGATTTTTTTGTTATTAATAATTTGTTCGTTTGACTGCATATAATTTATCATACTTCTAATATCAGAGTTAAATAGTTTTTGAATTAACACAATTGTATCAGAATTATATTGAAGGTTTTCTTTCTCGTTTATGATATTTAAAAATTTAATGATTTCGTTTTCTGGCAACTGGTTAAACCGGAGTCGAACAAATTCGTTTTGAAGAGCTTCATCTATTCTACTAATATAATTACATATTAGACAAAATCGAACATTTGATTTATAACTCTGTAATAAATACCTAAGGGCTGTCTGGGCATTTTTGGTCATATAATCAACTTCATCTAGTATTACAAACTTCATCCCGTCATTAAATAGGCTTTTAGAACTAACAAATGTATTTATTTGATTACGAATAATATCTATCCCGCGCTCATCTGATGCATTCAAATGTATCATTAGGTTTTTCTTATTGTTATTATCTTGGTAAGATTTAATTAAATTTATAATGCTTGTAGTTTTACCTGTTCCGGGTGGTCCGTAAAACAGTAGATTCGGAAAATGACTATTTTTTATAATATTTTCTAATATTTTTTTATTCAACGGGTCTAACACAATTTCGTCAAATGTGTTTGGTCTATATTTTTCAACCCAGGGTGTAAAACTATTCATTAGTTATACTTACTATGTATTGTTTAAATATTATTTAAACAAAATTGATTTAGATTATACAATGGGAAATAGTGTTATATCCACAATGGCAGAATCAATTAATACTGGTTCTTTACATTTAAAAGTTGGTCCAATGTATGCTGGAAAAACATCAAAATTGATCGAAACGTACGAGGAATGTCTATATAATGACGAAAAGACAATTGTTTTGACTCATTCGGCTGAAATTAGATATTCCATTGATAAATTGAGCACACATGACCAAAAAAAAATCTCCTGTTTTAAATGTGAAAGTATTAAATCTTTTATGAATGATTATAAAGACGAAATCGAATCGTGTAAATTTATTTTGATTGATGAAGGTCAATTCTTCCACGATTTAACGGAAACGTTGTATTTAGTCAACACTTTAAATAAACATCTCTTCGTGTTTGGACTAGACGGAGATTTTCAACGAAATAAGTTCGGCCAAATCTTGGATTTAATACCACATTGCGATACGGTTGAAAAGATGTCGGCGACGTGTAGTATATGTAGACGGTCAGCCATATTTAGTGACAGAATGAACGAATCAACCGAACAAACACAAGTGGGTAGTTGTGGTATGTATCGCCCATTATGTCGCGAATGCTATAATTCTAATATAACTCACTAATTATTAAATTAAAACAATTTAAATTAAACTTTCGTATTTTACATACAAATGAGTTTAATAAATCAACAAACAATATTATCAGATTCTAGTATAGTCATCGAAAAAAAAAAGCGTGGTAGAAAAAAACAAAATGTGGTATTAGAGGTAGATGAAACACCAATTGAAGTCGTAAAACCTCCTCCTAAAAAAAGAGGACGAAAGCCAAAGGGTGGAAAAATTATACAACAAAATATTATAGTGAGTGATAAAAGTGATTATGCACCGAGTGTTATTTTACATTTAAAATGTTCATCTAGTGACATCAATTATGGTGATTTATATTCATCGAAATATAAATACAATCCGTGTATCGAATCTATCCAAAGTTACCACTTTGATAATTCTACTACGGAGAATTTATTAATACAGTCATCGATTGATACCGATATTAACAATACTGGTTTAAATAATAGTCACGTAAATTTGTCATCAACTGACAAGTATAATTCAACCTATGGTAAAATAAATACAGATAGTACAGAACAAAAACTAACAGATTACTGTATAAATAGTAAAACAACTTGTGACAATATTGACATGGAAAACAGTGTGTCTTGTAAATCATCAAATTCAAGTAAAAATGAAATATGGGAAAAGTTAAATCTATTAAAATCAAACTTACATCATAATAATATATACGACAAGCGATCTGCTTGTTTTTGGTGTACGTATGAATTTGATAATCCACCTATTTTTATACCAAAACATGAATTTAAGAATTCGTATCAAGTGTATGGATGCTTCTGTAGTCCAGAATGCGCAGTGGCGCATTTAATGAACGAAAAGATAGATTCGTCTGTTAAATTCGAGCGTTACCAACTAGTGAATCATGTCTATGGTAAAGTATGTAATTACACAAAAAATATTAAACCAGCCCCAAATCCGCACTATTTATTAGATAAGTTTTATGGTACGTTGTCAATTAAAGAATATAGAGATTTGTTCAAAACAGACCAATTAATGATTGTAGTCGAAAAACCATTAACACATGTCTTTCCTGAATTGTATGAAGATAATTCAGATTTTATATTGAATCAGCGCACAATTCCAAGCAATACTACTTTTAATTTGAAAAAAAAAGGATTGACTAATAAGAAAACAGGCATATATGGTACTATGGTATCAACGCAGTAAGAAATGAATTTTATATTTGGACGGTAATTATAATATTTAAGTAAAAAAATCGTTTACTTAAATATTTTGTTCGTATACGTCAAGCTACTTCGTATTTGTCATTTATTTACTGCCACGTAAGTTTTGAATATATTCGGCTTTTTCCTGTTCTTTTCTGAAATTTCTAGCACCCGCGTCCATTAGATTTCGTATCTCACCATATATTAACTGATTTGTCGTACATTTGTTATCATGCGAAACTGGTTTAACGTCAAAATAGTCGTTTAATACTTTCATATAATCATAATTTGCCTTTTCTAATCGTGATCGCGCTTCATTTTCAGTTAGTTCTGTTTGTCGGCATACTATTTGAATTATATCATTCACTTGATTATTTGATATGTCGTTAATTATTGTTATATTCTCTCTGCTCTTAGTTATTATTTCTGTTTCTTGTGATTGTATTTCATCTACAGTATTAGATACATACATTGTTCTGGTTTCCGTGTCAACATTACAGTAGTCGCTCATTATATAATATATATCTTAAATCTTTTTTAAACTATATTAAACGAATGACTATAATATAGTTTAATGGAATATATCAAAACATCCCCAAAGAAAATAAATGGATATGTGGATGATTTTTATACACGATTAAAAACAGAATTCGAAGTATCAATCAACAAAATATACACTGATGAAATTAATGTATATAAAGATACGATTGAAGCAATCGTGAAATTACCATTCATTCAAGAAATTATCGAAGAAAATAAAATGTTAAAGGCTAAACTAATTGCGCTGGAAGACAGCAATAGTATTGTTAAATTAGAAATAGTCGATAGACCTGTATCTAAAATTATGTTAGATATTGAAAAAATTCCATTTGATACAAATGATAATAATAGTAGCGACGATTCATCCACCGACTCGTCGGTTGATGAGAGTGACGATGACGAATTTGTTCATGAAGAACCATCTTTACCCCCAAAAGACAATAATACAAATATTCAACCCATATTAGACCAAGAAGACGATGTATCAGTAGACGACAATGAAGAAATTAAATCCCCTACATTTCCAGTAAAACTGATTGTTAATAAATTAGAAGAAGTGGATCATTTAGAAGAAGTCGAAGAGGAAGTCGAAGAGGAAGTCGAAGAGGAAGTCGAAGAGGAAGCCGAAGAGGAAGCCGAAGAGGAAGCCGAAGAGGAAGTCGAAGAGGAAGCCGAAGAGGAAGTCGAAGAGGAAGTCGAAGAGGAAGTCGAAGAGGAAGTCGAAGAGGAAATGGAAACTGAAACCGAAGACAACGAACTATCCAATGAAGAAGAAGGGGATGAAGTTTTTGAAATAGAAATAGACGGTAAAACGTATTACTGTGATGATGAAGAGAATGGAAATATATACGAAGATGACAACGGTGAGGTTGGAAAAACAGTGGGTGAAATTAAAGAAGGAGAGGCACTATTTTTCGAATAATTTTATGCTCCTATAATATAAATGATAGATACTTTATGTCCACCTGCCATATTATATTTAGGTTTTTCACTGACACAAATAATAATTGATACATTTAAAGGACATTATAACACAGCATTTTTCAAAACGATTGTAATGTGTATTTTTACATTACTTTTAAATATCCTCTGCTCTAGAGGTTTGGGTGTTATTTCATGGTTGATAGTGTTCATTCCGTTTATATTAATGACGTATATTACAGCTGTTCTACTGTTTGTATTTGGATTATCTCCTACAAATGAAAAAACAAATTATAATGTAAAATATCCGTCTGATTATCCACCCGAGATGTTAATTGTTAGACATCCACAAGAACAAGTTACAATAGAAATAGATAAAATTTCACAACCTATACCATATACATTTTCTCGACCACAACAACCATCAACACCGTCTACTGTACCACAACAACCATCAACACCGTCTACTGTACCACAACAACCACCCACACCGTCTACTGTACCACAACAACCACCCACACCGTCTGTTGTATCTCAACAAATAAACGCACCTACTGTACCACAACAACTACCACCAATGCCTCCTTTACCTCCATTAGCTCCACAATATCGTATATAATAAACAATAGAATCAAGTATACATATGATTATACGTAAATAATTTAAAAATATAAATGTTTAAATTATTATAATGAATATATTCACTGAAATATTTAACTTAGCTGGGAATGTATTATATATGACATATGATATGTTATTACTAGGTGGTATATTATTAGTGTTTCCATTAGATAGTATTGAAAATAATATGATATTACATACCAAATGTATAAATATATGTAATAATTACTGTAAAGATATATGTTATGATGTTAGCTGGAAAACATGTCAAGTTATAGCAGCCATAGAAATTTTCAATAAAAAAACAGCGATTCCATCTTTTCATAAACTAACAAACAATTATTTCAGAAACAGAAACGCAGTATTAGTAATTAAAAATGGCGACCAACTTAATCAATTTAAAACATGGGAATTATTTGAGTCCGCAAAAGAAAAGGAAGATATAGAGTACGATTTATTTTTATATACAAAATATAGCGAAACTGACTCAAAGAAAAATTATACTGTAATTGGTGATCAATGTTTAAAAAATCCAGACGAAGCATGTAATCATATATGTGATGTGAACTTTATCATATTTCAATTAACTACAGATAATAACAAATATGATATTAATTTAAAAGAACCTCGTAATTTTTTTGTAAAAAATAATACTTTAAAAATTACATTTTTCAAATGGTATATGAAAACGGTTTATAATGTTCTTCTCACAGAAGAATTTAGTATAAACTATATGACACAAGATATGTCCATTGCTAATTTACATAATCCATTTTATATAAAATTTAATGAAGATAGCATTACATCATTTTCTACTGGAAAATCGTTATTAAAACCAACCCCAACTCCAGTTTCGATTACAAAACCAATATTGACTATTGATATTCCAGAATACACAACAGAAACGATTGACGAGGCATATAACTCTGATATCAGTATAGAAGATTATCAAGATCGGGATGATATAGTAAAGAGGAAAAATAATTTATATAGAACTATAATCAACAACGAACTACTTAAGGAGCAATGTGAACAATAACACGATTTTTATTAATATTAACGAAATAATATAAAAAAAAATTGATAGGTAATAGTATAATGGAGGAAC
>OCVQ010001790.1_pt1 | contig 15511 bp, 19 predicted proteins | sample 1539061 | NCBI WGS metagenome assembly OCVQ01 (sample SAMEA3355526, study PRJEB22509) | marine metagenome | biome: marine; feature: river plume; material: water | place: USA | collected 2010-08-08 | depth 0.5 m | reverse complement strand
TTGAAAGAGCACTTGATAAGATTAAGATGAACAAGAAAGAAGTCTGGGATCAGATCCTTATCGACGGTGGTTCAGTACAGAATCTTGAGGCTATGGACAACTGGATGGCTAAGCTAGGTGAAAAAGAAGCCTACATGAAGAAGGCCGATGTTCAGAAACTAACAAGTATCGAACAGGACAACTGGATCCCAATGAAAGATGTCTTCTTGACATTCAAGGAGATCAACCAAATGGAACTAGTTCGTCAAGCGGGTATTCGCCAGCAGTACATTGACCAGGCGGTTTCACTAAACCTAGCGTTCCCTACAGAGGCTGAACCTAAGTATATCAACCAAGTTCACTTGGAAGCTTATAAGCAAGGTGTTAAGACACTCTACTATATGCGAACTGAGTCAGTACTCCGAGGAGACATTGCACAGCGAGCCATGACAGATTGTTTGTCTTGCGATGGATAGAATAAGAGCCCGGTTTTACCGGGCTTTTTTATGAAACAAAGCATAGGCTTCTTTATACAATAACTAAACGCATAAACTAAAAATATGAAAATTCAGATCAATCGAGTAGATCAAGGTGGCTTTAACGATTTCGTTAGCCGTTTGAAGAGCATCGACACCTTTCTGTACTTCAAGTTCAGAAAAGGTAATGTTGAATCAGCAGTGTATTTGCCACAGCGTGATGCTGTAAAAATGCACACTTTGCCAATCAGCGACATCTTCGCCATTGAAGGTGATTTGCCAGAAGGTAAAGAGATCAAGGTCGCATTCTTCGACGCTAACAAGGTGTTGGAAGCTGTTAAGATGTTTAACACCGATCAAATCTCTGCCGAGCTAGAATTGGTAGAGAATGAAGAAGACTATGTTGCTTCTTCTCTCAAATTGTTCAACAGTGAATTGGATATCACTCTTCTTTGTTCAGAGCCATCATTGGGCTTCAAAGATTTGACAGATTCTCAATTGCAAGTTATCTTCGATCGCGAAGGTTCTTCATTCGACTTCACTCTTGACACCTTCACTATTGGTAAGATTCGTTCGTTGTTCGGCCTTGATAAAGACGACACCTTCGAAATCAGCGCCAATGATTCTGGCATTCGTGCTAAGGGTAAAACCTACAACTACCAAGCTACTACCGAGTACAACGGAGCTACTGGTAAAGCTATCTTGTACAAAAAGTATTTGAACCTGTTGGACAAAGAAGACTACGCAGTATTCGTTTCTAACAACAAGGTCGTACTTAAGAGCAACGACACCAACACTCTACTGTCAATCGCTACTTGCCAATCGGCTGAATAATGACGATCGAAGAGTTAAAGAACGCTCCGATTGATAACCTTAGTTTAGAGCAGTTACAGACCTTGGCCGACCACTACGATCGTGAGTCGGCCAAGTTCACTGCTTACGAACAGGCTATCAAAGTTACACTGAACTCCATCTACGGAGCCTTCGGTAACAAGTGGTTTCACTTCTTTAACATTAACATCGCCGAATCAATTACGCTACAGGGTCAGAATGCTATTCTCTATTCCGAAAAGATTCTAAACAAATACTTTCAAGAGTTTTGGCACAAAGACACTAAGCTTCACGAAGAGCTTAACGTTAAAGTTAAAGGACAGTGTTACAAGCCAGCCGTTATTTACATCGATACAGACTCGTGTTACGTACAGTTTGATGAAATGTATCGCACGTGCGAATGGCTCGGTGATAAAATGAGTGTTGATCAATTTATTCAACACGTTTACTTTGGTCGAGTTAAGGAATACATTTCCAAAGCTATGGAGCTCTATGCTGTCAAAACCAACACCGATAACTTCTTAGTCTTCGAACTTGAAACCATCGCCTACTCGGGTATTTGGATGAGTAAGAAGAAATACATTCAGAACATCGCGTGGGAAGATAAACTAGCAGTTGACGAAAGATACAAGACGTTATCTAAGATTAAGACCATTGGTTTTGATACCATTCAGTCTTCGACTCCAACCTTTGCTCGGGCCAAATTAACAGAGGCTCTAAAGATCATTTTGGCCGAAGAAGGTGGTCCTTCTGGCGATACACTACAGAAATTGACATCTTTCTTAAAAGAAGCCAAAAAGCAGTTTAAGATGGTCAAGATCGACGAGATCTCTTTTAACAAGAGAACTAACAACATTGAGAAATACATCGTAGACGATCACATTGAGTTTCAGTTTGGATTGAAGTGTCCACCGAATGTTAAAGCAGCTGGTTACTACAACTTCTTATTAAACAACAACGCAAAGTATAAGACCAAATATCGCATGATCGGTAACGGTGAAAAGTTAAAGATTTATCACGCATTGGATCCAAACGGCATTAGCGAGATCTTCTCATATTTGCCAGGTGACCATCCGATAGAATTCGCACCCAAGGTTGATTACGAAACACAGTTCGAAAAGTCAATCATTGATCCCCTAAACAGGGTCTTAACGTCAGTCGGGTTACAGAATATCAATCGCAATTTGATCTACGCCACATCTTTATTCTAAACAAAAGTATTGTTGAACAGTATAAATTAAAAGTCATTTCAAAAATCATGGCAAACAAGGTAAAAGAAACAACACTAATGGAGCAACTACTTAAGCTCCATTCAGAAGAACCAAATGATATGTTATTTGGCGGCGAAGTTCGCAAAATCGTTTGGAAATTCATCCAAGAAAACAATCCGCCCTATTAATTATGAGTGCAGACGTCAATAATCCAAAACAAGAGGGCTTGAGTGAAGAACAAAAAAAGCTCTTCATGCAACGCTACGATTTCATTTACAAGGAGCTTAACCGCCTCCAAGACAACATGAGTCAGATGGAAATTAAGACCACTGAGTTGTTGACGGAACTGCAAGCTCTAAGGGACAAAGAAAGACAATACGAAGAATAATATGGCAAAGAAAATAACAGAATTCACTTTCGAAGATCTTAACAACGAACTAAAGGACATCAATCCGCTTGGTTCGGTGATGGAGACTTCTTCGTTTAGCGAAGTAACAGAATGGATCGATACTGGTAACTATCACTTGAACGCTTGTATTTCAGGTACAGTATTCGGTGGTTGGCCAAACAACAGGGCGTGTTCCATTGCAGGACCTTCAGGTACTGGTAAAACATACCTAATGCTTAACACAGTTAAGCGTGCCATCGATATGGGCTACAGCGTCATCTATTATGATTCTGAAGCTGCAGTCGATCGCGAACAGATGAAGAAGTTTGGTATCGATACCAATAAAGTCAATTATCAACCAGTTAATACGGTTCAAGACTTTCGTACTTCAGTGACCCGCATCACCAGAAAAATGCAGGAAGCTAAAACAGCGGGTGCAGAGTTGGCAAAGATAATGATCATTCTTGATTCGGCCGGTAATTTAGCAACAGCCAAAGAAATCGATGATGCAGCAACGGGCTCAGATAAGGCAGATATGAGCCGTTCAAAGATTTTGAAGTCAATCTTTAGAATCATTATGACTCCTTTGGCCGATCTGAAGATTCCTTTTCTGTTCACCAATCACACCTACATGACCCAAGACTACATTGCACGTCAGGTTGCAGGTGGTGGCACAGGCCCTGAATACGCAGCTTCAATTGTGTTGTTTTTGAACAAGGCTCAATTGAAAGAGGGCGATCAGAGAGCTGGCATCGTAGTGACTGCTAAGCCAAACAAGAATCGTTTTGCCAAACCACAAAACATTAAGTTCCACTTGCACTTCTCAAAGGGTATGAATCCGTTTGTTGGTCTAGAGCAGTATGCTACATGGGATATTTGTGGCGTTGATCGTGGAACTATCGATCCAAAGACAGGTGAGAAGATTCTGAAAAAGACAGCTCGCACATGGATCTGTAAGCACTTGGATCACGCTGTCGCTAACGTAGACTTCTTCACAGATACTGTTTTTACACAGGACGTATTGAAGCAAATCGATGCCCACGTCAAACCAATCTTTAACTACAACGTTGAAGAGATTGAAGATTTGAACATCGACGAAATTCTGGAAGATGCTATTAACGATTAACGAGGACCAAGTTCCAATCAAATTTATTCTAGGAGTTGAAAGGGATTTGGAAGGCTATCCAGACCCTTTCGATATCCTGCATTTTCAAGTCAACCTTTGTTACCGTCAACCCGATAGGTACAAAGGCACTTTCACTCGGCATGCTATGATCACATACTTCTTCAAAGATTGTGATCAAGAAATCATGGATGCTTCTTTGGCCAAACTGGTGGAAGAAGGTTACATCGAACAGACAAAAACAGAGCCCGGTAAAGAGGCTTACAAAATTATAATCAACCCATTCGAATGATTGCAGTATTTGATAACTTTCTAGATGGAGACCTGTTAGACGAAATCAAGAATGATCCGACCTTTTTCCAAGATCCTGGAATCTATTACTATTGGGGTGGTCCATGGAATAGTGAACCGGCCAATACCTTGAAAAAGAGATTGATCGAAAAGATTTGGTTGAAAAGTTCACCACTGAGCATAGTATACCACATCAATGGATTTGAGTATTGGACCGGCATTCAAACCGCAAATCCAGCGGTTGGTCACAAAAATACCCTAGTTCAACACTACGACAAGGACGAAGCCTGGTTTGAAAAAACAGGTGAAATAGTAACGCCGGTTATTGGAACAGTTTACTATCCAGGTATTGAAGAATGGGAAGGTGGAGATCTAGCAGTTTATACGGATGGTTTAGATAAGTCACCTGAAATTGTAAAGGCCAAACCGAATCGTTTGATTATTTTCGGCGCCGGTGATTATGTTCATGAAGTACTACCAGTAACGTCAGGTACTAGGCATGCCATAGCAATTAATTTGTGGGCCGCTGAACCTTACAGTAAACAAACTGGAGCTTTCAGCGTAGAACAGTAATAACAGTTTCAAAAGATACACGATAATGCAGTTCGGACAAGACTTCGAAAAAATATTCTTTAAGCTTTCTCTAACCAAGATTAAGTATCTTGAAGCAATCAAGAGCGGCTTCTACACGTCCGAAGAGATCGATCAATTGTCTCGTTTGGCTTACAAGTTCTACGAAAAGTTCCACGAGACACCGAGCCGAGACCAGATGAAACTTCTGGTCCAAAATAGTAAGGCTAAAGGTAAGATCAGCAACGAAATGGTCGAACTGATCTACGACACCAACTTAACAGAGTACGATGAAGAGTGGTTGACTTCTACGGCTGAATCCTGGATCAAATGGCGCAACTTTGATATTTCTCTGATCGATACAGTAGAATTTATCAAGAGTACGCAGGTCACACCCGAGAACGTCGATTCGATCGTTACTAAAGTTAAAACTTTGATCAATGATAGAAACAACTTGACTTTCAACTCAGATTTGGGGTTAGATTTCTTTGATGTTGATTCACACGATCAAAAGGAGGCCGATAAAGTTAGTTCGGGTTACAACTTCATCGATCGTCTGCTCGGCGGTGGTTACGACAAAGGCGGTAACCTAATTGTTTACGCAGGTGAACAGAACATTGGTAAATCAATTTTCTTGGCCAACGATGCTGCAACGTCTGTTAAGATGGGCCACAACACAGCAGTCATTACTCTTGAAATGGCAGCCCACAAGTTTGTCAAGCGTATCGGTTCAAATTTATTGAGCATCCCAATCAACGAGTATCAGGACAAGAGCCACAACAAGGAATACATCCAACGCCGACTAGAAACCGTTGGAAATGGTTTCACACCACCTGGACAATTGTTCATCAAACAGTTCCCAACTTCGCAAGCAACTGTTTTAGATCTTGAAGCTTATTTGAAGCAACTAGAAGAGGAGAAACGTATCAAGTTGAACGTGATTGTAATTGACTATATCAATATCTTGTCCAACTATCGTAATCCAAACTCCGAGAACACATACATGAAGATCAAGCAAATTGCAGAAGATCTTAGAGCCATGGGTGTTCGCAATAACTGGCTGATCGTAACAGCAACCCAGATCAATCGTAACGGTTACAACTCATCCGATATTTCGATGAGCGACGTGGCCGAATCAGCTGGTCTTTCACACACAGCAGACATCATGCTTGGCATCATTCAGGACGATTTAATGCGAGCTAACTATGAATACTGGTTAAAGATTCTAAAGATTCGTGACGGCGAAGGCAAGGGCACCAAGTGTCGTCTAATGATTAATTATAACATGATGCGCCTTACTGAAACCGAGGACATTACAGGTTCAAACATACATACATTATAATGGCAAGAGATAGACACGATAAGATTTTCGACAACTCGTTCGAAAGCGCAGAATTTGAATTAGATACCAATATCTCTTTTAATGTCAGCCCACAGTACTCTGACGATAGACCCGAAGAGGACAAGATTACGCAAAAGATCTTGCAAGAAAAGATTCACGAACTGATTGAGGCTTCACGCTTCAAGAAGTTCAATGAACTTGATGAGTTTTCTGATTCCAGAAAGCTGCGTAAAAACGACATCAACGATGTTTACGATTATGTATTGGGCGAATTGCTTAAAAACTATTCGCGCATCGATGTCTTTAGCGAACTATGCGATTACTTTAATCTTCATCCGACCAAGTTTTACAATTCGCTATCAAACGTTTTTAAGGAGGGATTGATCGAAGAACTCGACGATCGTACCGGTGTATTGAGTAAGAAGAACATCAACAGATTATTCTAATGATTGATCACAAGAATTTAGCCCAGCCTGTCAAACGGGTTTGGATCCTTGGAGATATGCATATGGGCATCAGGGCCAATTCGATGGAATGGCTTGATATCCAACGAGATTTTTATGAGAATGTGTTTATTCCAACATTGAAGAAACACGTCCAACCCGGCGATGTCTTGGTACAAGTGGGTGATGCGTTTGACAATCGTCAATCCATTAACTTAAAGGTGTTACACTACACTGTCAATTTGTTTGAAAGGCTCGGTGAGATTCTACCAACTCACGTGATCGTGGGCAACCATGATATTTGGGCCAAGAAGAGCAACGAGGTTTCGGCCATCGATTCCATTAAGTGGATTCCAAACGTACAGGTCTACAAAGAACCAGTTCAGTACACTTGGGCCGATAAGAATATTTTATTGATGCCATGGCGCAGAGATTCTGACCATGAGACTGAAACGCTAGCTGAATACCCAGAAGCAAACATTGTGTTCTGTCATTCGGAAGTTAAGGGTGTTGCCTTAAACAGCAAAGTCAAGAACCAACACGGTACAGACAGCAACAGCTACGATCGATACGTTGCGGTCTATTCGGGCCACATCCACTATCGTCAACGTAAAGGTCAACTTAGAATGGTCGGTACACCGTACCAATTGACGCGTTCAGACTCAGGCAACCCTAAGGGGTTTGACCTGGTTGATTTGGGCAGCATGGAAGAGACTTTCTTTGAAAATCATTATTCACCTAAGTTTGTTAAGTATAACTTAACCTCGCTGTACAATACAACCCTCGGAGCTTTTAAACAAAACATCGAGAACAACTTTGTCGATCTGTACGTGCCAAGCAGAATTGCTACTAACGCGTCTTTGAGCAGTCTAATCAACAGAATTCAAAAGGTCAGTCGTAAGATCGAACCCAACATCTATCAAGAACAGGATATCATCGACAAGGATCTTTATGATATGGGAGAGATCGAAGGTCAGTTCAAAAACTACAACATTCAACACCTGTTTAGAACATACGTTGATCAGTTACCGCACGAGGATCATTTGAAACAAAAGATTCAGTCGAAGTTAAAAGAATTACACGATCAATGTGCGTATAACTACACGGCAGAAAACGAGGGCTGATGAAAATACACTCTATCGAATTTAAGAACATCGCTTCTTACGGTAACAAAATCCAGAAGATTGAGTTCTCAAACGAAAAGGCTGAACTATACCTAACGCTTGGTAAAAACGGTGATGGTAAGACTACCATTGCCAATGCTATTATCTTTGCACTGTACGGTAAGGTTGAAGGAGTTCGTATGAACGATTTACCCAACCGTATCAATAAAGATTTGTGGGTTAGGATCAAACTAAGATGCGGCTCCATGGAGGTTGAGATCGAAAGAGGTTTGATGCCTAGTAAATTCTCAGTACTAATCAACGGCGTGGAGTTTGATAAGGCCGGCAAGCGTTCAGTTCAGGAGTACCTAGAAGAGGAAATCTACGGCATCCCGTATCACGTTTTCAAGAACATCATTATTCTTTCAATCAACGACTTTAAGTCTTTTTTGACCATGAGTCCATCTGATAAGAAGCAGATCATTGACAAGATGTTTGGTTTTTCAATTCTGAACGACATGCAACGCATGGTTAAAGAAGAGCGTAAGAACATTAAGTCAGATATTGATTCTTACGAATCAGAGCTTAGACAGATTGATGAGAGTATTGTTCAAGTAAAAATTAAATTGAACCAGCTTCAGGCAGATAGCGATGAAAAATCCAAGAATGAGATTGAAAAGCTAAAGAATCGTTTGATCAAGTTTGATGCTGATAGAATAAAGTTAGAGGAAGCTGGCACTAAATTAAGGGAGACTATCGGTAAATTTGAGGGCGAATTGGACACCAAATCAGAAAGCTATAACACTTTGCGCTACGAGATGGATGCCATAAGAAAGAAGCTATCACTGTATGAGAATAACGTTTGTCCAACATGTGAAGGTCCCCTTGACTCAGAATTTCACCAACACAAAAAAGCCGAATACGTAGAAAGAGTGGATTCCCTTCCAGCGACTATGGAAAAGGCCACTCAAAGCGTGAATGAGATTAAAAATAAGATTGCGGAAACCCGAGTGAAAGAGCGCGCTGTTTTGGAAAAAGTATCGTCTCTGAATGCTAGTATTAGAACGCTAAAGGGTGAGTTGGTTAAGATCAAAGAAAAAGCTACTGTCGGTGGAGAATTCGAACACTTAAACGAATTGATCAAGCAGTTTGAAGAACACGAGATCGTTAAAAACCAAGAGAAGAGCAAACAATCAAACGACTATCACTTCTTAGAATTGGTTGAAGAGATTCTCGGTGAAGAAGGCGTTAAGAACCTCGCAGTTAAAACCATTTTGCCAGGTTTGAACACCAACATTGCTGCAATGGCAAATACAATGCACTTGTCATTCCACATTAGATTCAATGATAAGTTTGATTGTATCATTACGCATTTAGGTGAAGAGGTCAATCCAATGACTCTGTCGACAGGAGAACGTAAAAAGGCAGATTTTATCATCATCATTGCGATCATTAAGATCTTGAAACTTCGATTCCCACAATTGAACCTGTTATTTCTTGATGAGTTATTAAGCTCAGTTGATGCCGATGGTGTTTACAACATCTTGAAGATTCTTTCTCAAGTCATTAAAGAGAATCAGATCAACACATTCGTTATCAATCACTCTGTATTGCCACACGAAATCTTCGATAAGAAGCTACAAATATATCGAGACAACGGGTTCTCTAAGTTCGAGATAGAGACTATCGAATAAGACGATATATAGGATATGAAAGTCATCAAAGCTATTTCTTTGTTTTTTGCTGCGCTTGCAGCCTTCTTTCAACCGATTCCAGTTCAACACAGTAACGGTATGTGCTGCGCTGAGTGTGCGTTTGCATTTAAGAAAGAAGAAGAAATAGAAATTGTAGACGAAAAAGAGGAAAATACAGAAGCCTAATGGCAACGTATAACGTTAAATATAACGCGGACGATAGCGTCGTAAGACACATCATCATTGGTCTGCTAGCAGACTTAAACAACAAGGTGTTCTTCTACCGCCAATTGGATAACGACACACGTGTTGAGGTCGATGTGCCGTTCTATTATGCCGTGGCAGGTGACGAGGATTTCTTGAGAGACAACTTCTTGTTCTTGACCAAAGACGGTTTAGGGTGTACACCGGAAGATCTGAAGGCTGATGGTAATTATGATGTGGTACCAAGAGGTGTTGCAAACTTCACAGGCATGTCGATCGATGCATCGAAGCTGGTTAATAAAAGAACCAGAGGCGAATATGCTAAGATGAATCAAAACGGCGCCATGGAAGGTTACACCGCTGAATTTGAAATGATTCCGATCACAATCAACTTCGACATTGAAATCATTACATCTTCTCAACTTGACAACTTCAAAATCACCGAAATGATCATTAAGAGGTTGTACAAGTCAAACTATTTTAACGTTGAAGTTGGACACTTGAACCAGGGCACTTACCGTATAGCCTCATACTATGCAATGCCAGAAGATTACGGTCTTGAAAGACCGATAGAGTTTACGTTCGACTCCAAAGAAGGTTATAAAATCACCTTTTCGGTTGAAGTTAACTCATTCATTCCATCGTTTGAGTTTGATACTGAGATGCACATCGGTAACAGAATGTTCGAGATCGAAGCGTATTTGACTCAACAAGTTCCAAACCAAAAGATTGATAGAACCAGCAATCTGGTCGACAAAGATATTATCGATCGCAACGATTTGTAACAGATATATAAAGAAGAATAAAATAAATCACGTTTAAGATGATTATTTCCCCACTATTTCAAATTAACGAAAACGAAGTTTTAGTTTCAGTTAGAGATGTAGCTTACATCGTTAATATCGAAACTAACGAAATGCACGAGGCTGAGGGCACTCTGCCAGCCCAATTCATTGCATTGGTTGAAGCATTGAATACGTTCAAGTTCAACGACAACAACATTACTTGGTACCACGGCATCAGCAGAATGATCTACAACATCGAAGAGTCTAAGTTCTACTTGGGCAACTCTGAGATTCTTGCAGAGTCTTTTGTTAATCATGTTATGGCTGCAGGTATTGTTAACTACGCAGACAAGCGTACGGCAGAATTGTTCGTCGAAGCTGCTAACAACAGCGATAAGTTCATCGTGCTTGATTTCGTCCAAACTTTTGAAGGCAAACTAAACACAGTTGACCTATTCAAGCTAGACGAGAACGTGTATGCAACTACATTTAATAAGTCTACAAGGGTTCAAAGGTTTAATAAGGTAAACACAGCTAACACAGCTCTAGAGCTTGTAGCTGAGAAGACTGCTCTAGACGCAACTGAATTTTTGGCTGAGTCTCTAGAAGGCGAAGCAGCTGAAAGAGTTGTGGTTCTAAAGAAGATCGATGAGTTGGTTGAAATGGTTCACTTCCTAAAGGACCAGAGGGGCCTACTAGCCGACGCTGACAGATCAATCGAAGAGATTAAAGCTGCTGATGCATTAATCGAAGGTGAGATCAAGAAGTTCGAAGAAGAAATCTCTTCGCACAGAGCAACCCTGTAAGTTTAAGTTACTATTGTTAATAAAAGGTCGGAAAGATTAAACTTTCCGGCCTTTTGTTCGTATAATAGAATATCAAATGATACACACACTGTAATCGTGGCAAAAAACTACTTAAATAACAAAGATCTTTACGCCGAGATCGTGAAATCTAAGGAACAGGATAAACTAACACCTACGGCTGAAAAAATGTTAATTTTATTGGCTGAAAGGGCCATTCTTAAGATGAAATATGTTAACGACGACGATCGCGACGATTGTTTACAGTTTGCACTGTTGGACCTATTGAAGTACTGGCGTAACTTCAATCCAAAGTATCCAAATGCTTTTGCATACTTTACCGAAATCGCAAAGCGGGGTTATGCTAAGGGTTGGAACAAGATTCACCCACAGAAATACAAGAACACTCTTTCGTTGGACAGAAAAGGTTACAGTGATAACGACCACGACGGAGGCATTTACACAATTTAATGTCAATCAAAAGGGTCAAACCAACTAAAAAATCTGGATATGTTCAGGGCTACTACAATCCTATCAATCGGGATAAGTATGTTGGTCCTGAACCTATTATTTTTAGATCCTCTTGGGAACGTAAGTTTATGATTTGGTGCGACAAGAACGAACGGGTTATTCGCTGGTCTAGCGAACCGGTTGAGATCATGTATTGGTCTTCAATTCAAAAGAAAGCTCGCACATACAACCCTGATTTTTATATCACAGTTGAGCAAAACGACGGATCACACGCACAGATGTTGGTCGAGGTCAAACCAGAATCCCACATCAAAAAGCCTCAACCGCCAAAGACCAATTCCCGCAAAGCAGTTGAGAATTACAAATACTTGGCCGAGCAATACATTACAAATCGAGATAAATATGTAGCGGCTCAAAAGTATGCTAACGATCGGGGCTGGAAGTTTGTCGTCATGACAGAAAACTCACTTAAGTAATGGGAGACATCAAGAAAAGCATCAGTAAGGCCGTAAAGGAATCGGGTTCAAAAGCCAATGCTCGAAGAGATTCTGAGAAGTGGTACACTGCAGCCTTGAACAACTTTCAAGACGGATCAGTGGTCAAGAGTTCAGCGACCCGATTCATGCCCGGTAAAATCTACGTCTTTAGATATGACAACCCAAAGACAATTGAAGATTTAGACTGGTGGGACAGAAATCCAATTATACTGGCCCTTGATCCGGTAGGTACAAACGACTGTGGTATCAACTTAAACTTGCTACCTATCAAAATCAAAGAACAGTTGCTTGATGACATTTATAGTCGCATGGCAGGACAGATTAAGACAAGAACAACTAGGGCACAATTGAAAGCAGATTTGCAAGCCCCATTGAGCCTTTCTTATTCCGGTGCAAAGAATTATTTGAACCGTTATGGATTTGGTTTTGCAGTTAGACAGTACATACCACAAAGAAAAACAAAACAAGCTGTAGTATCCTACGAGAACTGGTGGAGAATTGCTCTTTGCGATTTTATTCAGTTGGAGGGTTCAACAATACAGAGCGTTAGGAGACAGTTCTCCAGCTACTTCAAAAAATAAGATATATAACGAGAAACTAGTTTTTAATCATGGCAGGATTTGTAGAGAACAGAAACGGTCCCCTTTCAACGGGTAGAAGACCTTTCACGCTGAGTGATGGCTTAAAAAGGCTATCGTCTTTCGGCATGTACTATGATGATTTGGTTCTTCGCCAGTCTCAGGGTATTGGTCCAACTGAAGCAGCATTAGGATACGGTCAGATCAATCCAATGGGTGTTGATAACGACGACATCTATTCTGCGTTTGCAGCATTGTCGATGACCGACACTAACATGCGCAAGCAGATTCCTTTCTTCGACAAGAATTATACTGTTAAGAGAGACGAACTGAGACGCTTTGCGATTCACGACGAAATCGAAGACATTCTTGATATCTTGTGTGACGAAACAGTCGTATACGACGAAAAGAACTTCTTCTGTTACCCTGACATCATAGGTTACGAAGTCTCTGACGATGTTGACGCATACTTCAAGCGTTCGTTTAGAGAGATCTACCAGTATTTTGGTTTTAACACAGACCAATCGGCTTGGTACTTCTTTAGAAAGTTCTTGATTGACGGTTATCTATCGTTTGAAATCATTTATTCACCAGATCAAAAACAAATTATCGGCTTCAAAGAATTGGATCCTGTGACGCTAATGCCAGGTTACAATAAAGAAGACGGTAAAAAAGTTTGGATTCAATACAAGGACGATCCTATCAAAGAGAGAGTTCTTTACGACTCACAGATCATTTATATCTCATACTCATCAATCACAACAGCATCAAGAGTTTCTTATGTTGAGAGATTGATTAGAGCATTTAACCTAATGAGAATCATGGAACACACCAGAGTTATCTGGGCTGTGACTAACGCTTCATTTAGAATGAAGTTTGTGATTCCAATGGGTGGTAAATCAAAGACAAGAGCTAAGCAGTCTCTTGCACAATTGATGAACAACTACAAGGAAGTGGTTGACTTCGATTGGGAATCAGGTACACTGGCTACTGACGGTAAGCCTATGATGCAGTTCAACAAGGAATACTGGTTGCCTTCTAAAGAGGGTGAATCACCAGAGATCGAAACTCTTGGTGGCGATGGACCAGACCTATCGGACACGGATGCACTAAAATACTTCTCAGACAAACTGAAGTCGGTATCTAAGATTCCTTACAACAGATTCATGTACGAAGATGGCGGCGGTGAATTTAACCTAGCGGCCGACGGCATGATCAGAGACGAAATCAAGTTTGCTAAGTTCATCAAACGTTTGCGTTCTGCTTTCCAGGAAATCTTAGTCAAGCCGTTGTACATTCAAATGTGTTTGAAGTATCCTGAATTCACGGACGATGCTTCATTCAAAACACAAATCGCCCTAAGATTTAACGAAGAAAACATGTTTGCTGAATTGAAGCAGATGGAAATCATGGAGCGTAGAGCTGACTTCATCAGTAACATGAAGAACAACCTATCAATTTCTGATCCAGCTACAATGTCAGAAACACCTTACTTTGATCTAGACTTCTTAGTTGACAGATACTTGAAACTGTCACCGGACGATCGCGAAGCCAACGATGCTTACAAGAAGCGTAAAGAAGCTAAGGATGCTGGTAACGAACCGGAAGATCCATTCGGCATGGGCGCCCAGGGCGGCGGTCTAGGCATTTAATACAGATAAATAGACTATGAAAAAACTATTAACCTTTGAACAGTTTGCTTCTAATAAAGCGGCTGAAACTAACGAAGAAGCGATCAAAGCTGGTGAAGAGTCAGATATTGTCATTAACGATATGACTACTCACGATGGCACCGAAATCTCTTCAGAAGAACTTCTAGGTATCATTGTATCTTCTGAAACAGAAGAAGAGGCAGTTGATAAAATGTACGACAAATTTGGTCAAACTGCATTTTCCGAAGAAGACATCTCTAAACTTAAGGCTCACTGGAATGAACTAGAAGCTGAAAAGAAAGAGAAAGAAAAGGAAGAAGAGAAGAAAGAAGAAGAAGGCGGTGAAGGTGTGGATGCTGGTGGAGATATCCAGGACGAACTAGATAACCTATAAAATTGATTTTTTCGCTTTTTAAGCCGGATATATAAACAAACATAGTAAAAGATTCATGAGTCAACATAATCTATTGATCCTTGAGAGATCATCTAATACGCTGTCATTCAAACAGGATGGCGGTGCTTACGTTCTTGAGGGTGTTTTTGGCGAGCTAGATAAGAAGAATAGAAACAATCGTATCTACACAGCTGAAGAGTACCTACCTCAGATCGAGTCTCTACAGGCAAAAATTAATTCGTCAAAACTACTTGGCGAGCTTGACCACCCGCAAAAATTCGACATCTCTTTGAAGAACGTTTCACACGTTATCGAAGAGCTTTACTTTGATAAAGAGTCAAAGCAAATCAGAGGTCGTATCAGACTTCTAGATACTGATGCAGGTCGCCAAGCAAAAGCACTAGTTGATTCCGGTATTCCATTGCACATCTCTTCAAGAGCTGCTGGTGTGGTTGAGTCAGACGGTAAAGTTAAAATCAAGCAACTATTCACTTATGATCTAGTTGCAGATCCAGGCTTTGAAAACGCTGAACTTGCTAGAGTTAACGAATCATACGGTCTAGATGCTAACGATTTGATCCAAATTTATGAGATCAAGGGCGAAGCCGACCTACTAGAAAATAAAATCGAAAATAACGATAATCAAATCATGGAAAACAAAGCTAGATTTGTAGCG
>OCVQ010001788.1_pt1 | contig 15534 bp, 28 predicted proteins | sample 1539061 | NCBI WGS metagenome assembly OCVQ01 (sample SAMEA3355526, study PRJEB22509) | marine metagenome | biome: marine; feature: river plume; material: water | place: USA | collected 2010-08-08 | depth 0.5 m | reverse complement strand
CAACATTCCAAGCATTAACCATTAATCGTCTTGAGTCTGGATTTGTTTTAAGGTCGTTGATTAGATTTTGGATTTGGTCTGTTCCTCCAACATATTTGTCAAACTTATCATCAATTACTTTAGCAACTTGAACCGGACAAAAAGATTCATTATAACCAAGTGTTATATTTTTATAGTAAACTTTTTTACCTTCATCTTCATCACTGTAAAGAGATTGGTCAGAATCCTGTATTGGTGTTGTTAACCACTCAGTACCATTAGCGAATGAATGTAAATCGCTCCACTTAACAGTCCAACCATTATCAGTTTTATGTAAAAAACCTGTTTGTTTGGTGTCTTTCCATCCACCCCAATTTCTCCATTGGAACCCGTATATTTTTCCTAAATTACCCCACTTCTTAGCAAACTCATCATCAACTTTAATTCTTCTAATGAATTCATCAATATTGGCAACCCTTTCTGTTCCATCATCTAACCGAATACCGGCAACATTACCTTTATTAAATTCATTTTCAAAATTCTTATAAGCATCACCATTCCAAATATTACATCCATTATCAACCAACCATTTGATGTTTGTATTCCCCTGAAGGAACCAAAGAAGTTCTGTGACGATTGATTTCCACGGCATCTTTTTGGTTGTAAGTAATGGGAATCCTTCCGACATCTTATGTCTGATTTGTCTTCCAAACACAGAGATTGTTCCACCATTTCTTGTTTCTTTCTTAACACCATTCTCTAAAATATCTTTTAAGAGGTTTTGATAATCTAAATCTAATTTATTCATTTTCTTTAATTTTATATTCCCATTTGTATCCACCGGCGGTTTCTTGTTTACCTTTACAAACGGAGTTTATGTTATAAATTTTTTATCTTTTTTTTTAACTTATTAAATGTTTTTCTACCTTCACTTAAATCTTTTGTTTTTGGCGATATTCTTATTGTATCACTTATCTCCTGTGTCTCAATATCTAAATCTGATATAATATTAAATAAATCACCGAGATGTTCTTTATGAATGTCAACCCACGGATATGGTAATCCCCGATTTTTATGTCCCCAACAAGATTGTGTTGTTCCAATATTATCATAGTTTAATAGAACAACTAATTCTCTAATACCTTTATCAATTGTCATTCCCAATTCATCAGTAATGGTTTTTGATTTTTCATCTATTCTATTAAACCTTTTTTTATCCATTTTTTATCTTTTACTTATTTGTTCCTCTGTGGGTATATTACTCATCATCTAACCCGCCATCTAATTCAAAGGATTCTCCTTCATCAACTTTTTTGTCAATGTATTCACGAAGTTCTTTCATATGTTGTAAGAACCCCAATCTTAATCTGTGGAATTCCTCATCTTTGATTTCATCCCAATTGGAATAATTCTCAAAGCAGTAGTCAAACCCTTCTTCATCCATTCTGTATTGGACTGATTGCCAAATTTCTAATTCATCGTATGTCATCTGTATGTGTTTTAATTTTTTTTAGTCCGCTTATTAATAAAGACGCTGTGGAATAATTTGTTGCCAATGGTATATTATAAACATTACAAATTCGTAATAACATATTCACATCTACCTGATGGGGATGAAGACCTAGTGGGTCAATAAAAAATATAACAGCGTCTATTTCACCATCAGATATTAACGAAGCAATTTGTGCGTCACCACCTAAAGGGCCTGATTTAAGACAATTTACATCAAGTCCTGCGTGTTCAATATGTTTTCCAGTTGTACCTGTCGCCATAACATCAACCTCTCTAAAGAAATCTAATCTCTTCATAATAAAGGCAACCATATCCGCTTTTTTCCCGTCGTGAGCAATTACCGCTATTCGTGTATTTTTTTTCATCTTATCCTAATTTTGTATTTCGTTAGTTTTCAAATAATCTTCAATTAATAATTCTATTTTTTTTCTACCTTTTTCATTGATTGGTATTGGATTTCCTTCTTCGTCAATACGAACAAATCGTATATTAGTTTTTAAGACAATTACTTGATTACTTGTGTAAACATTATGTGCTCTCGCCTCCATGTATAATGTTACAGAGGTGATACCCAATTTAGAAGGTCTACCATATATTTTAAGTAATTGCCCTTCTTTAGCTGGTTTTTCAAAATAACATTTATCTATTGAAACAGTAACCATTCTTGGTGTATCACATAATTGCATGGAATATCCTGCGGCCGCGGCATCAATCCATGCAAGTAATTTCCCTCCAAATAAGTTTCCGTGAAAACCTAAATCAGATTTTTTAATTGGATGCGTATTTAATAACTCCATTTATCCTTTATTAGTCATTTCTTTTAACCATTCTGATTTAACCTCATCACAAACAATATCATATAAATCATATTTGTCTAATTTTGGGTATTTCATTTGCATTTCTTTCATTTGGGTCATTACTTTGTCGTAATAACCTCTTTCATGGGCGTGTACCAAACGCTCCTCAACTCTTTCTTCATTTGTCATAGTATTCCTGCCTCCTCTCTCCACATTTCTTCCATATGGTTTCTTGATGAATTATAATTACCGTAATCACCCCAATAATCTAACAAAGATTCAAACGCTAATTTAAGTTTATTGTATTTTTGTTCTGATTCATTTAAACCTAAGATATAAGATTCTGTCATTGCGTCAATAACAGAATCTTTATCTAAGAATGAATTATGTACGATTTTTGATTCGTAAATTTTTTCTAATTTATTTTTCATGGTTCAATCTCTTTTTGCCAAAATGGTTTTGAATGTTTAGGTTTGATTAACTTCCAAATTATTTCATTAACTTTTTCGTTGTTACGGTCCCACATCGCAAACATTACTGGTTGTAATACTTCTTGTTGTTTTAATACAAATTCCGCAAATTCTTTTTTTGTTGGTTCAGGGTCCACATCACCATATTTCCCATAACGAAATCCATCGTGAAGTTTACCGGCTCTTTCAGATATTTGAAAAAATCCATATCTTAAATCCCTAATGGTATTTTTAACCCATTTATCAAATTCATCAGGGACTTTATCCAATAATTCAGACATATCTTTACCATCTTTTAGGTATTCCCATATGTCAAAATTTGAGAATCCAGTTAAAATTCTGTGAAGACGAACATATTCTTCTCCTTTTATTTTCATACGAAATCCGTTTCTAAAACGAATAACGTAACCTTCACGGTTTTGAGTTATTTGAGATTTAAGTATGTCGTAATTAGTCACATCATCGTATTTTTTAACGGTTGGTAAACCACTTACTTCATTGATAGATAACATTGAGGTATAATCCAATTCCTTACCTGAGACATTACTTATCATACATAACACAACCAATTCTTCATCATCACCATAATCACAAACAATACGATTTTCAGGGTAAATAATCTCTACAACAGTAGTATAACCTTTTGGTAAAACTTCAACATTGTATTTTTCATTTAATATCTTGGTTCCTCTGATTGATTGGTCAGAAATAAATGAGCCTTTACTTGCCAAAATCCAATTCCCTCTAAACCAAAATAAAATACCTAAAGAACCATCTAATTTTTCATATACTTCAAAAGTTTCTTCGGGGATGTCTTTAAAGGTTAATTCTTCGTAGTTGAAAAACTTATTAAATGATTTTGCAACCACATTACCTTCATTATCCAAGATAAGTCCTCGGCACATTTTGGTAATACTATCCCAGTTATTCTCGTACTGACATGTACGAGAATAATTGTATATTGAAATAGGAAGGGTTGGGTGGTCATTTTTAACCACCAACCCTCTTTCTATGTAATCATTTAATATGTTTATATCTGCGGTCATTTTTTATTGTTTTATTCCCAAGTTATCATGGGACATACTTTATTTTTTATTGAATATGACATTCCTTTAATCATTGTCCAAGTATCCGTTTCAAAAAACGAAATGATTCCCCATACTGTCAAAACTGTTGTGGTTAATGCACCAATTCCTGCAAAGATATAAATAACTCCCATTAAAAACCCTTTAGTTGAAAATAAATCATATAGACCAGCGGTAAGTATAATAATAAGACATCCACCCATAAGTCCAAAATAAAGATATTGAAACCCTTTTGTTATTTTTGAATCATTTCTTTGACACCATTTTACAAACTTAGTTGGTTCTTTATATGGTTTATATTTTGGTTCTTTTTTTACAACTTTTGCAATCTTTTTGGTTGGAGTAACTACAAAAGTTTTAAACCCTTTCCAAATTAAAATAACAGGTAGTAACAAAATTAGTGTTACTATTGTCCAAAAATATGGACATAAACTTTTAAATTCGTAAGTAGGATAATATCCTTTAACGAAATTATAATACTTTGAGTGCCAAGAACTTCTACTAAGATTTACTAACATATATTATTTTGTGATTAACATGTTAGTATTTGCTATTGGGAATCTTGCAACAGGAACCCTTTTTTCTTCTGTTGATGTATTATCTAATTGTAATACTTGGTAGAAACCATCTTCCACTTTTACGGTTGGTACATTTGTAAATTCATAAAGAATTTCTGAATCTTGTGCTTTATTTAAATAAAGTTTTGCGGTTTTTGCTAATGTGTTAAATACTAATGTTTGCATGTGTTTTTTGTTTTTGTTTTTATAGTTTAATTTCCATTCTTTTTCTCATTACATCTACCTTATCTTCAGGTACTCCATGTTTATTTACACCACCATGGCGATTTTCAGCAATAACGGTATAAACTTTATACCCGTATTTTTTTGCAATTGTCTGATAAAATTTCATTTCCCATTCTTGGGTAAATGTATTTGAGACTACAATAGTACGATAAAATAATGAGTTAAACAAACTTGGTCTCATTGATTTATGAACTTTCCTTTTACAAGACTCATGGGCGTCTCTTAAATGAGTAAAGTTGAATTCGTATTTACCATTTTTAACAAAATAATCGTCAGCTTCAAATATTTGCCACGATTTGGCAATTGATTCTGCAAAAGTAGATTTACCTGAACCAGGAACTCCTCTAACTATGTATAATTTTTTTTCCATTTTTTTCGTATTTTTTTCTTCCATTACATTTTGTTTCTTCTTTTGTATCCCATAACCCACCTCTTTTCTCAGAAGGAATCATATGACAATTGTGGGGTTTGTCGTATTTTATTGAATGTCCAATAATCATATCATTAAAATGATTCCTAACCACCCAAGGACATTCTTTACAGGATTTCTTACACATAATCTTAATATAAATCTTCTGAAAATAATCTTGTTGTTTCTTCTTTAATCTGACCAGACTCAAACGCTATTTTAGCTCCTTCCTCTCTACCAACAAATCTATTTGTGTTTGTTAAGAACCCTTGCTCGTATTCTCCAACACCGTCCTCAGCATTTGTCACACTTCGTAGTCCGGTTAAACTACCCATCGTCCACATACATTGTCCGTGTCTATGTCCCAACACTACCAATCCTCTATCACAATTTTTTGGTAGGACACCATCAATTACTTTTTTTAAAGGTATATCTTTATACCAAATCGCAGCACATAATATGTACTCTTTTTTACCTATAATTTCATTTAATTCAACTTCACTTATTTCTTGGCCCATTGATAAATGATATTTTACGATTTCTTCTTTTTTATTATCCATTGTCTTTATTTATTATTTCATCTGTGTGGTGGTCAAATAACATATCCGACACAATTTCACGTTTACTCATCATTCTTACAATATCGTCCATGTCATAAACACCAAAATTTGGATTACCATCAATTCCAACATCCATTTTTTTACCTTTCCCAAATCTAAGATTTGTTGGGAGGTGTACGTGTCCGTGAAGATGGGTGTGACCTTTATTTAAACCATCCCACGATGACATTGGATAGTGCATCAAAACAAAAGTCCCAAACTTATACATTAATTTTGTGTAGTGATTAACACTGGCAAATAATTCTTGACAATCCCCTCGGTTATTTTCAATGTGGTGGTCGTGATTACCTAATATAAGGTGTATCTCTTTACACACAATCCTATCTCTAAAAATTTTTACATTTTCAAACCCGCCAAAACTCCAATCACCCAAGTGAATCAAAACATCATCTTGACCAACAACACTATTAATATTGTTTACAATAGATTCGTTCATTTGTTCAATAGTTTTAAAATCTCTGGTTTGGGATATTGGAATATTTCCATCAGGTAATCTCCATGCGGTTACACCACGACATATATTTTTATGTCCGTAGTGTGTGTCGGAGATTATCCATACCTTTTTATCTTTATCAATTTTAATCATATTGCAAATCTAATTCTTTTTTTCCAAACCAAAAAGGTTTTTCTCTGTTCTTCCAAGATGCCAAATCAATTTTAGCCCCCATATAATAATTTCTATAAGATTCTACAACAGAATCTACCTTAAACTCATTCGGCATTGCCATAGCTGGAGTAGTAAAACCAATGTCCGGGATGTTTGGTTTATTTACGATACACCATTCAATAACCTCAATTGATTTATGTTTTTTACCGTATCTGTGAGTATATTCTTTACCCAATTCCAACCCCAACTCACATAAGTACAAATAATTTGATAAACTTTGGCGAGTCCATACCGCACAAGGGTGATTCTTATGTGACAACTTGTAGGGTACTTGAGGGGTAACTTGAGGGGTTAAATGATGAACTCCGCACAATAACTGAGCGGTTTCAAGTATCATTTTTACAACATGTTTATCCACATGGTATTTTGCAGACAATGTTGGATTTTCGTCTAAAAAAAATATATTCATAGTTTGTCAAATTAGAATTTTGACAAAGATAATAAATTATTCTGAAATTGTTATTAAAAAAACAGGATTTTGTTCTCCAGCGTATAAACCTTTAATGTTATAGTCGTAAAACTCTTCAGCTTCACCCATAGTCATAAGGTCTCGTTCTTGTAGGATGCTAATAATTTTACTTTGGGAGTAAAGTATACGAGGACCGTGGAAATCCTCAACAATACCAACAATAGCTTCATCAAGGCCGTCTAACATAACGGCACCTTCACAGTAAGATTCTATATCGTAATTGTTGATTATCATAGTAGTAAAATTAAAAAAACAAGTGTATTCAGAATTTAGGCGATAGGTAAATTACCAAGATACTATCAGATGAATTGTTGAACATCACTTGTTTTAACAAAGATAAATAACCTATTTTGGTATGTCAAATGAAAATTCAAAAATAAAAACTATTTATATTAAAATAATAGTTATGAGAGGATATTTTGGATTAGGTCAATTATCAGCAGCTGAGAAGTCAGATATTTTAGACCAACATAAAAGTGTTTACAATGGTTATCAAACCATGCAACCACAAGTGTCAAACACACAACCATTAACTGTGTACGATTTTGCTGGTGATAAAGAAGGCTTAGTTGTTAATAACAAAGGTGAAGTTAAAAAATATACAAACATGGGAATCAACGAACAAGTTGAAACTAATGAAGTTTGTGATGAATGTGGTGCAATGCAAATGAGCGAAGGAGAATGTATGGAATGTGGTTATAGTGGTGGTGAAATGGGAGAAGGAAAAAAATTTCCTGATTTAACTGGTGATGGTAAAGTAACTTATGCCGATATTCTAAAAGGTAGAGGAGTAAAACCTAAAGGTTCAAAAACCGACAAAGCAATTAAAAAAGTAAATAAAGTTTCTGCAAGACATGGAATGGAAGAAGAAACAGGTCATTTAGACGATATCTATAAAGTTAGAGATTTAAACTTAAAACATGGAGATTTTGACTATGTTGAAGGTGGTGGAAATGACTACGGTACTTTTGAAGGAATGCACAAAAATCTTTATAAAGAAGATGAATCAGATGAATTTGTAAATTACGATGATAATTTTGAAGACCCTGATAATGAAAATGATGGATTTGAAGATTTAGAGGCAGGAGAGGAACTTGGAGAACAAGGTGGAAATGTTGATGATATGGATACTGATTCCGTAGAACCTGCTTACGATTTTGAATCAGAAGGACCTGGAGGTGTTTATCCTGTAAAGGAATATGAAACTATGGAATCTGCATGGGCTAATGAAGAATTAGACGAAGTTGATATTTCAGGTTCACAAGGAATTTATGGAGCTATGGACCCAGCATATGATTTTGATAGTGAAGGACCTGGTAAAGGTGGACCATATCAAGAGTTTTCATATGGAACGGTACATAATGACACAGACAATGGAGATATGGATAGTGGTGAAGAACTATATCCAAGTTTTTCTTCAGATGGACAATTTACGGGAATGTCAAAACCTAATGGAGATATGGATAGTGGTGAAGAAGATGAATGGCAAGAAATTGAAGAAGAAATTTGGGAAGAAATTGACGATGATTTACAAGAAGATTTCAAAACTCAAAAAAACAAAATCATGGAAATGTTTAACAGATTTAACAAATACAATTAATATTAAACCCCTCTAATCGGAGGGGTTTTTTATTATAAAAAAAAAATATTTTAAGAAATAAAATGACTTTTACTATGTTTAAATATATTTCTTTATAAATTAACATATTATGGAAATTAATGAAATTATATCATACTTCTTAAATCCTGATACAAATGTTTTAGATGTTTCGTTTAGAACAATTGAAGATAGTGAAGAAGTTTTAAGAACTGACAGTATAGATTATACTCATGTTGAAGATTATGGGTTTGACCTTGTGTCAGAATCATTTGATTTTTTTGGTGAAGAATTTGAAGATGATGAAATTTTTGAAGAAGATAAAATTGAATTGGATGAAGAAGAATTAATAATATTTTTAAATGAATATTACACTGTTAATCCTAAAGCATTACCAAAGAGTGAGTTCTATTAAGGACCCACTCTTGTTAATGATAATGTCATAACTTGTTTCTGGCCAAATTTCCCATTAAACCATGCACCTGAACTCTTCAACTGTAGGGTCTCAAACCCATCATCTTCAATCAAAAAGGTAACTAATCTTGAAGAACCATCATCGGTAACATAATTAAATTGCATATAACCATTATTATATGCGTTTCCCCCAAAAGTATTATAAAATATTTCATTAGGTGATGTACCATATCTCCAAATGTCTTGTCCTGCAGGAGTTACTCCTAATAATTTCATTCTTACCGTTGAATAATCTAAATGAATATAAAAATGATTTATAGAAATATTATCAAATGGTTTTGGTAATAGATTATTATTATAAGTTGTTCCTACAAGATATAATGAATCTCTAGTTTGGTTTTGGTCAACATTAGTGATGTCTAATTTAGAAACGACATATTTTCCACTTAAAGTAAGTGTGGGTTTTTCTGTGACGTATTGTTCACAAGATACAAAAAATAAAACAATAAATAATAAAAATAGTTTTTTCATAAGATGAGGTTTAGTTTATTAATTTTAATAATGCAAATATAATCTTTTTTTTTAATAATTCTAAAATATTTATTAGAATGAATTTAGATGTAGATTTTTTAATAGGTTTTTTTAACAAACATACCGACAACGAAAACAAAGAAGAAATGGGTGAACAAGACAGTGCCCCTTCAACAGCACCCTCTACAGGAGGAGGTGGAGGTTCAGTTCCTAAATGGGCGGACACATATGTAACAAAAAGAGACAAAGCAAATAGGTTAGGTCTTGCGGGAGAAAAATGGGAAACAGGAGTAACTCGAGGTGCCGCAAATCAAATTTGGTAATAACAATATATTTATAATTAAAATACTTTAATATGGTACAACCAAAATATAGCCCTGAAGAGGCGTTACAAAGAATAAAGTTAATGATGGAATACAAAACATCTAAAACTTTAGATGAAAATATTCAAATGATTTCAGAACAAACTGCAGGTAACGTGGCAGACCCATCAACTTTAGTATATGGATTAACAGGAGCAGGAGTCGGAGCAACTGTTGCGGGTGGAGGTATTGCAGCAGCAACGGCTGCGGGAGCTACTATGGGTAGTGTATTTCCAATTGTCGGTACCGCCATAGGAGCTTTGGCTGGAGTCGGAGTTGGTATGTTAGCTCAATGGTGGGCAAATAAAGATTATGGAAAATCTGGATTTGAACAAGTAATGAGTGCATGTAAATCATCAGGAGCGTCTAAATTGGTTCCAAAAATGTCAAAAAATGATGTACGAACTATTGCTTATCAAATTGAAGACGCTAAAGGACAGTGGAATGATGACGAAGATGCAATTGCTTCGGCATTACAAAAAATTGAGTCTATTGCGGACCTTTGTGCTGTTGATAAAAAAGTGACAGGAGGTCTTCTTGAATTTTTAGATAATTTAACAGACAGTCCTGACGAATGGAAAATGTTTACCAGACCTCTTGCAGGGATGATTGAAGATACTGAAATAGTGTTAACTCCTGAAGAACAGAAAAAAAGTAAAGGAATACCAGGTGATGCAGGACCTGCTCGTAAAAAAACAGGTGGATACAAATCATGTTCAGGAACATATTCTTATGGATGTAAATCTAACGCAATTGCAGAAGTACAAGGATGTTTAGGGTTAACAACTGACGGTAAATTTGGCCCAAAAACTAAAGCCGCGTTAAGTGGTAAAGGTTTTACAACATTTACAGATAAAGATGTAACAAAAATATGTTCAAAAACAACAACAATAGAAAAACCTAAAGATGAATTCACAACACAAGTTGACGCTGATAATGTGGATGATATTTTAAACATGTAAATTAATATGAGAAAGAATTTTATAAGCGAATCAGAAGTTAAAGAAATCTTGTCAATGCACAAGTCATTAAAAGAACAAGATGAAAAAAAATTATCCACAGATGTAACTAGTGATTTAGTAAAATTACGTAAAGCAATCGAAGCTGGGTGTCTTAAAAATGGTAAACTTTTAACAAACGCAAACCAAACAAAATATGTTTACAGAGCAACTACTAAAAGTGGTAAAACTGTAGATTTTACTGCAGACATGAATTATGCCTTTGGTGATGGTTCTAAAACAGGTAAATGGAAATGTGATAAGATTGCACAAATGGCTGCAGCCGACGCTAAAACGGCACAAGAACTGGCAGCGGCAGCGGCAGACACTACTTTAGTACAACAAGAAGGTGGTTGGCAAGAAGCTAAAAACATTAAAACAACTCGTGAAAATTTAGAAAACCCATTAATGTTTGAAAAGAAAGTTGTTAATGGTGTAACATTATATCGAAGTATTCCTGAAAAAGGAATAACAGGAGGACAAACTGAAGACCAAAAGAAAATTATTGAAAAATGGACAAATAAAGGAGCTAAATTAAGAAAAGATTTAGACCCTGAAGAGGCTAAAACTTGGACTTCAAGAGTTGTTAGTCCTGCTAGTGAAGGATATTTTTCTCAAGATTTAATTATGTTTTTCCCACCTGAAAATGTGATAGGAAGTCAAGGAGGTAATCTTGAAAAAGAATTTAACAAAGCAATTACTAATCAAACACCAGCAAGTAAAAAAGATTGTAAAAATACCATTGAAGCTTACTACAAAGCGTTTAAAACTAAAAAACGAATTGAACCTAACACTTTTGAACCAATGAAAGAAAAAGTTCAGGCATGTGTTAACGAATACGATGGAAAATGGGGTGGTATTCTTAGTAGTATTGACGAATATGTTGATATTCTTAGAGGTGTTAAAGATGGTGGTCCATCATCTTATGGTGCTGATTCAAAATGGAGACTTCAATAAAAAAAACTATGTTAAAAAAAGATATAAAAAAGTCGTTATTAGAGGCTAAGGAAAGAAAAGAGAAACAATTAATCGAAGAAAAATTGGTTAAAAGTAGAATTTTGATGATTGTTGAGTCTGAAGGTGATATGAAAAAATTTCATTTATTATCCGAAGAAAAACAATTTAAAATCTCATATTCTATTTTTGAGGAAATAGGTTATCTTGAAGAACAAGGTTTAATGACCGAACAAGTTTGGGATTTTTTAGGTAAAATTTTTGGAAATTCCGTTGGTGGTGTTGCACAAACTATTGTTGAACCATTAGTTAATTCTTTATTAAGTTCTATAGGTCTTGGAGGTTATTTTAAAGATTTCTTAGTATCATTTATTACATCAAACCCTTTAAGACTTGCAAAGGCTCTTAAGAGTTGTGAAGAATTAACTAAATTAATTGCAGAATCTTTAACAGAAGCTGTTGTTATGATGATACAAAGAGAAAAAGGATTATCGGGACAAGGATATACTTTTATTAGAAATGCTCTTGGAGGAGCGGTTAAAGATTATAAATTTGTTGAATCGTTAGAAGAACAACTTAGTACTATAGTGTGTAGTCTTTTTGGTAAAATGAATGACAAAGCGTCTGGTGTTTATGATAAGTTAAAAAGTAACGTTACAAGTGACACCGGAATAGGTGGGTTAATAGGTTCAATTGGATAGAATACAATTCTATTCTTAGCCGAGATGAAAGTAAAAAGTTGTCTCTATAAACTGACGAACAAAAATAAAGGGGGTGTTCTAAAGTCTAGAAAAAGAAGGGTTAGATACCCTTCTTTTTTGTTATAACAATTTCATCAATAATTCCGTATTCACGAGCTTCCTCAGCAGTTAACCACAAATCACGAGTTGCGTCTAAAGTAACTTGTTCTGCGGTTTTACCACAGTAAGACCCCAATAAATCAAAAAGAATTTTATTTGTTTTTTCCCACTCAATCATATTGATACGGGCATCTTGGATATTACCTCCAGCACCACCCGAAGATTGATGTAACATAGTTTTGGAGAATCTCAATGAACTTCTTTTACCTTTAGTTCCAGCCCCCAACAATACGGACCCCATAGAGGCAGCCATTCCTGTATTAATTGTTCTAATATCGCAGGAAATGTAATCCATAACATCCACCATTGATAAACCTGATTTAACACTTCCTCCTGGTGAGTCAATGTGCATTGTAATATCAGTTTTATCTGACGAATCTAAGAACATTAACTGAGCTTGGACTATTGTTGACATGTGGTCATTAACAGGTCCTGCAACCCATAAAATTCGGTCTCTCATTAATCTTGAAAAGATATCCATTTGAGTTACTCTCATTTCTCTTTCTTCCAAAATGTATGGAGTCATCGAATTCTCAATTTGAGAATTAAAACTATGTAAATCTAAAGATGGTTTACCTAAATGTTTTACATAATAATTTTTAAAATCTTCGCCTATATTCATATTTTATATTTTTGACAAATGTATTTAAAAATAATTAATTATCCTAATTTTTTTTAAAATCCTTCGCCAGTTACGTCAGCACCTGTAGATTCACCTTCTTCTGTTGGGTCTGTTTCGGTTTGTTCGTTACTTTTCATGTTAACAGCACTTCCTTCAGGAATGTCTTCTTCACACTTATAAATGTGAACTTGGTCATTATGTTCAAAAACAATAACTTTCTTAATGCCTTCACCTAAATTCATATCTCCAACGATATCAACAACAATACCTTCACCATCATTAAGGATTAGACCTAACGCTCTGGCGAAAATTAATGAAGCATTTAATAAATCTTGAGGGTCTTGTCCTTGACCTGCTTTTTCTGGGTTTGTGTAATTTTCTTGCATTTGTATTTTTTTTAAAATCTAATAAAGATTTTTAATAAACAAATGATTTTTGGTAATCAATCCAAATTTTATGAAGTCCAGCATTTTCATTAATTAATGTTGGAGCATAAGGTTTTACTTTTAAAAACATTTTTGCTTCTTCAGGAGTTCTGTTTCCTTTCTTAAGGTTACATTTAAAACAAGAAGTCACCAAGTTTGTCCATTCATTTTTTCCTCCTCTTGATTTAGGTAATACATGGTCTAATGTTAAATCTTTTTTTGAACCACAATAAACACATTCTTGATTATCTCTTCTGTATATTCTTGACCTATTTGGTCTTAGTCCTCTTGCGTGGTATTTTATGTATTTTAAAAGTCGGATAATAACGGGGCGTACATATTCATTGTATCCTGAGATAATTGGATTTTCATCTGATTTTATAATTTCAGCCTTCCCTTTATCTACCAATACAAACCCCCTCCTAACGCTTGTTACATTTAAAGGGCTATAGTCATAATTTAATACTAATACCGTACTCATTCCTTTCAATTTTTACAAACATAAGTGATTTAAAATATAAAAACAAAAAAAGGGCCAATTGACCCTTTTATAAAACTAATAATTAGTATTTTTTATGAATTGAAATTTTCCAAGTCCCAAAACATCTAAGTTCTCATATGATAGGTTAGTTCCCAAAAGACACCTTATATTTTGTCTATTATCATACTAATAAATATCTAAAAAAAGTTTGGGAAGTCAAATTATTTAATTACTTTTGTAAAAAAAATAATTGTTATGCCAGAATTTGAATCTTATGTTGACGTTGATGTTGACGAATTTGTATCTTCTTGTAGTAAAAGAGAAATACAAGAATTAATAGAATGTTTAGTTGAAGAAGGATATCTTCCTAAAAACGTAATTGGGACAAATCCCACAGAAAATTTAGGGACATACGAATCTGATTTTAATAAAAATTTAGATAAACTTAAAGAGAAATATTTCTTGTTAAGTAATGAAGATGAACAGGTAATTCAAAATATTTTTAAAAAATATTTATAATTATTGGATTTTAGTTATATTTATTGTAATATTGTACTATGAAAACTATGAAAACTATGAACACAAATACAAATCTTGACACACCTACAACTCCTAATGGGGATGCAGGCACTATTCGTATGAGTTCAGACATAATTTTTGAGTAATATTATATTAGCCAAAATTTAAAACCCTGAACTAATCCTTCAGGGTTTTTTTATTTATTACGGGATGTAGCGTAGTCAGGTATCGCGCCACGTTTGGGACGTGGAGGCCGTTGGTTCGAATCCAGCTATCCCGACAAAAGTTTCCTTTATTGGAAAATTTGATTATAATTATGCTCTATCGTATAATGGTTATTACGGAGGACTGTTAATCCTTTTATCCTGGTTCGAGCCCAGGTGGAGCAGCTGAGGTGGGTGGAAATTTCCAATGTTGTGGTATCGTGGATGGAGTAATCCTGAAGCATAAACAGACAAAAAGAAAGAAATGAAGTTAAAAACATTCTTATTGACTGTGTTGTTATTGTTAGGAACAATGACAACAAAAGCACAAGAGAAGCAAGTACAAACAACTTATCAGACACAAGATGATGGGTTGACAAAAGAAGAATTGTACGAGCAGATAATTAAGTTTGGTATAAAATTTCCTGATATTGTGTTCGCACAAGCTGTGTTAGAGTCAGGAGCATTTACATCAAAATTGTTCAAAACGGCAAACAATCTGTTTGGAATGAGAGTTCCAACAAAAAGAGAAACATCCTCAATAGGTAAAACTCAAAGTGGATACTCAAAATATACAGATTGGAACCTTAGCGTATATGATTACTTTTTATGGCAAGATTATATGTTAAAAGGTAAGGACGATTTGACAAAAAATCAGTATCTTGCACTACTCGGAAGGGTATATGCGTCTGATAAGAGATATGTTAGTAGTTTGAAACGAGTAATCGGTGACCACCAACATATTTTAACACAATAA
>OCVQ010001779.1_pt1 | contig 15578 bp, 18 predicted proteins | sample 1539061 | NCBI WGS metagenome assembly OCVQ01 (sample SAMEA3355526, study PRJEB22509) | marine metagenome | biome: marine; feature: river plume; material: water | place: USA | collected 2010-08-08 | depth 0.5 m | reverse complement strand
TGATCAAAATTATGTCCATCAATAGTTCCTACATAGTAAAAACCTAATTCATCAAATAAAGTTCCACCAACTGCAAGTCCTCTAAAATATTCTTCAAATCTTGCAGCTCTTATTTTGATAGATCTTGGAAATAATGAAGCAACTTTTTTTAAAAATCCTCTAAATCCTATGTAAGTTTTTCCTGATAATAATTTTGCAAGATACGATCTCATTGCACCAACGGGTGGAGCAATAGACATGTCGTTGTCATTTAGAATAACAATTAATCTTGATTTCATAGAACCTGCATTATTCATGGCCTCATAAGCCATCCCTGCACTCATCGCTCCATCACCAATAACAGCAATTACATTATTATTTCTATCATCTAGATCTCTTGCAACTGCCATTCCTAATGATGCTGATATTGAAGTAGAGCTGTGCGCCGCTCCGAATGGATCATAAATACTTTCTGATCTTTTCGTAAATCCTGATAGCCCTCCACCTTTTCTTAAAGTTCTAATTCTATCTCTTCGTTCTGTTAAAATTTTATGAGGATAAGCTTGGTGACCTACATCCCAAACTAATCTGTCCTTTGGAGTGTCAAAAAGATAATGAATTGCAATAGTTAATTCTACAACACCAAGTCCAGCACCAAGATGACCTCCGGTAACTGAAACTGCATCTACTAGTTCTTCTCTAAGTTCCTTAGCTAAAGTTTTTAATTCTGATACTTGTAATTTTTTTAAATCTTGAGGATTCTTAATCTTATCAAGTAATGGTGTATTTGGCATTAGTGGTCTCTTCTTAATAAAAAGTTTACAGAATCTACCAAGCTATCCGCTCTTGTTCCATATCTTTTTTTTAATTTTTCGGTAATACCGTCTGCCAATTGATAAGAAAATTCAATGGCTTTATTCACTCCAAGATTTTTAATAATTGTAGCTTTGCCTTTTTTCTTATCCCCTCTTGTAGGTTTGCCAACTTTTTTACTATCTCCAAATACATCTAAAAGATCATCAGTAATTTGAAACAACAAACCAATATCAAGACCTATTTTATTTAAAAATTTTCTCTCTGTTTCTTTGCCTGCCAAAATAGCAACACTCTCTAAACAAAAACTAATCAATTCTCCTGTCTTTTTATTTTGCATATCGACTATTGAATCTTTGCTGACTTTTAATTTTTCAAATTTTAGATCTAAGAATTGTCCTCCTGCAATTCCAGTATAACCAGATGATGATGCTAATGTATAAACCAAATCGGATTTTGCTTTTGGATTTGCGATCATTTTATTTGAAGTTAAAATTTCAAAAGCTAAAGTTAATAAAGAATTACCCGCAAGTATTGCTGTAGATTCTCCAAAAACTTTGTGTGTACTTTTCTTTCCTCTTCTAAAATCATCATCATCCATACTTGGTAAATCGTCATGAATAAGTGAATAAGAATGGATGCATTCAACCGCAGCACTAATAGTAATTAATTTTTTATAATCTAAATTAAATAATTTTCCTGAAGAAATAATTAAATAAGATCTAAATTTTTTTCCTCCTGAAAATAAGCCATATTTCATGGCATCAAAAAGTTTATTTTTATGCTGATTTTGCTTTAGAAAATTTTTTAAAAAAACGTCAACGTCTTTAGCAACTTTAATTATTCTTCTCTCGGTATCTTTCATCTTTAAGAATTTTTATTAAATTCTTTTGTTGAAAATTTACCGTCTTTATCAATAGTGATTTGCTCTACTTTTAAAGTAGCTTCTTTTAATTTAGTTTCGCAATGATTTTTAAGATGAACGCCGCGTGTATACTCCTCGATCGACTCTTCTAAATTAATAGATCCATCTTCTAACTTGCTAACAATGTCTTCTAACTGATCCAATGCTTCTTCAAAAGAAAGCTTTGTAATATCTGGAGAAATATTAGATTTTTTCATATAAGTATTATTTTTAAAAATTACTCTTTTATATTAAATAATTAATGAAAAATATCTATTCAAATATTTATAAACCCACAAACAATAATTTAAGCAAAGCCAAGGTCAATAATTTAAGCAAAGCCAAGGTTGCTATAGAAAAAGGAGATATAGTTGCGATCCCAACTGAGACTGTATATGGGCTTGCTGCAAATGCTTATAATACTAAGGCTGTAAAAAAGATTTTTTCTTTAAAAAAACGCCCAAGTAATAATCCTTTAATCATTCACTTTAAAAATATTGAGCAGATAAAGAAAGAGGCGGTTATTAACAAAAATTTTCTAAAACTTGTTAAAAAATTTTCACCTGGTCCTTTAACTTATGTTTTAAAAATTTTCACCCGGTCCTTTAACTTATGTTTTAAAAAAAAGAAATAGTTCAAAAATATCTAAAGTTGCAAACAAAGCTCTTGCTACAATTGCAGTAAGAATTCCAAGTGAAAAAAATACAATTAAATTATTAAATATTTTAAATTGCCCCCTTGCTGCACCGAGCGCTAATAGATCAACCCTTGCCGCACCCAGCGCTAATAGATCAAAATCTTTAAGTCCAACAACGGCAAAACATGTGGCAGAAGAATTTGGTAGCAGTATTAGAATGATTATTGATGGTGGCGCTTGTAAAATTGGAATTGAATCAACGGTTATTGATTTGACGACTAAACCAAAAATATTAAGGGAAGGAGGACTTTCTTCTGAAATTATTGGTAAATTTTTAAAAATAAAATTATCTGAGAACCAAAATAAAATTATTAAATCTCCAGGTCAAATCGGTCTTCATTATTCTCCAGGAATGCCTATTTATATGAATAGGGAGAGAGCCACTAAAGACGGAGCTTTAATTACATTTGGTAATAAAAATTATAGTAATCGTAATACTTTTAACTTAAGTACTGGAGGAAATTTAAAAGAAGCTGCTAAAAATTTCTTTAATACTTTAAGGATTATTAAAAATAAAAAATTTAAATCCATAAGTGTTAATAAAATTCCTAATAAAGATTTGGGCAAAGCAATTAATGAGAGATTAAGAAGAGCTGCGTACTATGAGTGAAAATATAATTGAAGTTAGGAACTTATCAAAGAAATTTAGAAATCATCACGCGGTTAAAAATGTTTCCTTTGATCTAAAGCGAGGAGAGATAAAAGGTATTTTGGGAGCAAATGGCGCCGGCAAAACGACTACTATAACAATGTTGTTAGGCTTGCTAACACCAACATCAGGAAGTATTAAAATATTATCAACGGATATTTCAAAAGACAGATATAAGATTTTAAATAAAATAAACTTCTCATCCCCTTACGTAGATTTACCAAAAAAATTAACTGTTAGACAAAATCTATATGTATATGGAATGCTATATGGAATTAAAAATATAAATCAAAAAATTAAAAACGTAGCTAAGGAATTAGATTTTACGGGTTTGCTTGACATTAAAGTTGGAGAATTATCCTCCGGACAAAAAACAAGAGTATCCTTAGGTAAAGCAGTAATTAATGAGCCTGAGATACTATTTCTTGATGAGCCCACAGCTTCACTTGATCCGGATACAGCTGATCGAGTTAGAACATTTTTTGAAAAATTTTGTAAAACACATAATACAGCAATCATATTAGCAAGTCACAATATGGAAGAGGTTACTAGGCTTTGTAGCTCTGTAATTATGATGAAAGATGGAAGAATTACAGATCAGGGGACTCCTAACAGTTTATTAAAAAAATATGGGAAAAAAAAATTAGAGGATGTCTTTTTAAAAATTGCACGAGGTAAAAAATAACTTATGAGATCAATATTTAGAATTTTTGCACTAGTAGTAAGATACTTTTATCTAATCAAGACATCTTTCCCGAGAATTTTAGAACTTATGTATTGGCCCACATTTCAAATGATTTTATGGGGCTTAATTTCAAAACATTTAACAAACTCCAATGATACAATTATTCAAATTGGTGGAGTTTTAATTGCAGGTGTTTTGTTGTGGGATATTTTATTTAGAAGTCAATTAGGTTTTTCTATTTCATTTTTGGAGGAGATTTGGTCTAGAAACTTAGGGCAATTATTTGTCAGCCCACTTAGACCATTGGAGTTAGTTTTGTCATTAATGACCATAAGTTTTATAAGAACGACAATTGCAATGATTCCTGCTGCTCTTCTCGCTATACCCCTTTATTCTTTTTCATTATTTCAAATGGGACTTAGTCTTATGTTTTTCTTTACAAGTTTATTAATGACGGGATGGATACTTGGAATATTTATTATAGCAGCAATTATTCGTTTTGGTGTTGCGGCGGAAAGTTTAGCGTGGGGAGCTATTTTTACTTTAGCTCCATTAAGTGCAGTTTATTATCCGGTTGAGACACTGCCAGAATGGATTAGATGGCTTTCATTATCATTTCCACAAACCTATGTATTTGAGGGAATGCGTGAAGTCTTATTTAGTAATAATTTTAATAGTAACTATTTTATAAAATCAATTATCTTAAATATAATTTATGCAATAATTGCTGTTATCGTTTTTTTAGTATCTTTCGAGGGAGCTAGAAAACGAGGCGGTCTTATTAACACTGGTGAATAAATTAATTATTAATCTAAATTTTTAATAATTTCTTCCACCATTTTTTTAGCATCGGCAAATAACATAAGTGTATTATCTCTATAAAATAATTCATTATCAACTCCAGCATAGCCTGCTGCCATTCCTCGTTTTACAAACAATACGGACTTTGATTTTTCAACATCAAGAATTGGCATACCATAAATTGCACTCTTAGGGTCAGTTTTGGCTGCAGGATTAGTTACATCGTTTGCACCAATTACAAATGCAACATCTGTATTTGAAAAATCATTATTAATATTTTCTAATTCAAAAACTTCATCGTAAGGAACATTAGCTTCAGCTAATAAAACATTCATATGTCCTGGCATTCTTCCAGCTACCGGATGAATTGCATAGGTAACCTTAACGCCTAATTTTTTTAACTTATCGGCCATTTCACGAAGAGCATGCTGTGCTTGCGCTACTGCCATTCCGTAACCTGGAACAATAATAACTGAAGATGCATTCTTCATTAAAAAGGCAGCATCATCTGCGCCTCCTTGTTTAACTGGTTTAGTATTTTTTTGAACGGTTGCAGATGACGTATCGCCACCAAATCCTTTTAGTATTTTTTTGAACGGTTGCAGATGACGTATCACCCCCAAATCCGCCAAGGATGACATTAAATAATGAACGGTTCATTCCTTTACACATAATGTAAGAAAGAATTGCCCCTGACGAACCAACTAAAGCTCCCGTAATAATAAGAGCAATATTTTCTAAAGTGAAACCTATTCCAGCGGCTGCCCAGCCAGAATATGAATTTAACATGGACACCACCACTGGCATATCTGCTCCACCAATTGGAATAATAATTAAAAAACCAATTAGTATTGAAATTATAATAATTGCCCAAAATAATTTGTCAGATTGTATTTTAGTGAAAAAAAATATTAAAAAAATTATCGACAACCCTATAAATAAATTTATTAAATGTTGTCCTTTGAATGTTATTGGATTTCCAGACATAAGACCTTGCAGTTTTAAAAATGCAATACAAGATCCTGAAAAAGTTATAGCTCCAATTGCAACGCCTAACGACATTTCAACTAATGACAAAACTTTAATATTCCCCACCTGTCCAATTCCAAATGATGCGGGATTATAAAATGCAACAATACCCACTAGAACTGCTGAGAGACCAACTAAGCTATGAAATCCGGCAACAAGTTGTGGCATTGCGGTCATTGAAACTCTAAAAGCAATGACTCCGCCTATTAATCCACCTAAAATTATTGGAACTAAAATATAGATAATATTTTCTTTAATTTGATTAATATCACCAAGGGATAAAAGAGTGACAATGATTGCAAGTGTCATTCCTAAAATTCCTAAAAAATTTCCTGTTCTTGATGTTTCCGGTGAAGAAAGACCTCGCAATGCCATAATGAATAATATGCCAGTAACCAAATATAGAGATGCAGTAATATTAGCTGAGATCATTTCTTTTTATTTTTTTTGTACATTTTCAGCATTCTATGAGTTACTAAAAAACCTCCGAAAATATTTATAGAAGCAAGTAAAATTCCAAGAATACCCGGAAACTTTCCAAAAAATCCTTGTGTGATTGGTGAGAGACCTACGGCAACTAAAGCTCCAACAATAATTACTGATGAAATTGCATTGGTTACAGACATTAAAGGAGTATGCAAAGCTGGTGTTACGCTCCACACTACGTAGTAACCTACAAAAATAGATAGTATAAAAATTGCTAATCTAAATATAATTGGATCAATTTCCATTAGTTAATCTCCTTGTTGATATAAACTGCTTTAATAATTTCGTCATTTTCATCTATCTTTAATTTTTTTCCAACTTTGTCATAAATAATTTCTAAAAAGTTTAAAATATTTTTGGCAAATAAAGTAGATGCACTCTCTGAAATTCTTCCAGGGAAATTTTTATATCCAATAATTTTTACTCCATTAACAACATTGACTTTACCAGGCTCTGAAAATGCAGAATTGCCCCCTTGCTCAACAGCTAAATCGCAAATAACAGAGCCACTCTTCATCGACTTAACCATCTCTTCGCTCACAATTCTTGGTGCTTTTTTTCCAGGTATTAGAGCTGTGCAAATAACAATATCTTGGGTTTTAATTGTAGTTTTAAGTAATTCTTCCTGTTTCTTTTTTTCATCTTGATCTAATTCTTTTGCATAACCGCCGCTAGTTTCTAAATTTTTTGCACTCTCAACAAATACGAATTTTCCGCCTAAACTTTCAACTTGTTCTTTTGAAGCAGATCTTACATCCGTTGCAGAGACTACTCCTCCCAACCTTTTTGCAGTGGCTATAGCCTGCAATCCCGCAACCCCTGCGCCTATAATAAAAAATTTAGCAGGTGTAATAGTGCCTGCTGCGGTCATCATCATAGGTACCGCTCTATTAAATTCATAAACAGAATCTATAACAGCTTTGTATCCAGCTAAATTAGCTTGAGATGACAAAATATCCATTGATTGTGCCCTAGTAATTCTTGGAAGCAATTCCAAAGAAAATATTTTAATATTTTTTTTTAAAAGTTTATTTATTTTATCTTTATTTAAATGAGGAAAAAAACTTCCAATTAGTACTGCTCCATCTTTTATGAGTGAAATTTCAGAGTCGCTTGGACAATTAATTTTTATAAGTATGTCTGAAGTTTTGTATATCTCTTCTTTATTTAGAACTTTTGCACCTAAATTTTGCAACTCAACATCTTGTATGTTTGAGTTTTTACCAAAATCTTTTTCAACTTGGACAGAAAATCCACTAGCAATATATTTTTTTATTGTGTCTGGAGAGATTGGTATTCTCTTTTCAACTATATCACTGTCGTTAACTGACCCTAATATCATTTTGTTTGTCTTATTTTTAAAAGTAAAAATTTATTATAAAATTATTGAAGAGTTTTATTATCAAATTAAAATTACAAACAATAGATAAAGAAAAACAATACACGCAATGATTGTTTTTTTATGAAATTTTAATGGGTATACATTATTTAGATCTAATTTATAAAAGAATGAACAAAATTGATTATGTTAAACGATATTGAAATAGCTGAAAAAGCAAAACTAAGAAAAATATCAGACGTTGCTAAAGATCGTTTAGGAATTTCAGAGGATGAAATTGAGGCTTATGGCCGCTATAAAGCAAAAGTTTCATTATCTTGTTTAGATAAACTCAAAAATAAAAAAGACGGAAAATTAATTCTAGTGACCGCTATTAGTCCAACTCCTGCGGGCGAGGGTAAAACTACGACCACCGTTGGATTAGGCGATGCCTTAAATTTAATAGGAAAAAAAACTATGATTTGTTTGCGTGAACCTTCATTAGGTCCTGTGTTTGGAATGAAAGGTGGCGCAACAGGAGGAGGATATGCTCAAATAATTCCTATGGAAGATATTAATCTTCATTTTACTGGAGATTTTGCAGCAATTGCAGCAGCACACAACCTTCTTGCAGCGATGTTAGATAACCACATTTATCACGGCAATGAATTAGGAATTGATATCAAAACTATTCAATGGAGACGCACGGTAGACATGAATGACCGTGCTATTCGTAAAATTACTTTAGGAGTGAATGAAAAAAAAGAGGGTTTTCCACGCGAAGGTGGCTTTGACATTGTTGCTGCATCTGAGATCATGGCAATCTTTTGCCTTTCAACTTCTATTGAAGATTTAAAAAAACGTATCGGTCAAATTGTTGTAGCTTATAATAATAAAAATCAACCCATTCTTGCAAAAGATTTAAAGGCAGTTGGTGCAATGACTGCACTTTTAAAAGATGCATTAGCTCCAAATTTAGTACAAACGTTAGAAAATAATCCAGCCTTTGTTCATGGAGGACCTTTTGCAAATATTGCGCATGGTTGCAATTCAGTACTTGCTACAAAAACTGCATTAAAACTTGCAGACTATGTTGTTACTGAAGCTGGCTTTGGCGCTGACCTTGGTGCTGAAAAATTTATAGATATTAAATGTAGAAAATCTGGAATTCAACCTTCAGCAACTGTAATAGTTGCAACCGTCCGAGCAATAAAATATCACGGTGGAGCTGAACTATCTAATTTAACACACGAAGACATTTCAGCTCTTGATAAAGGACTTGTTAATTTAGAACGTCATGTTGAAAATATGACAAAAGTTTTTAATTTACCTTGCGTTGTAGCTATAAATAAATTTACAAGCGACACTCCAGCAGAAATAGAATTAATTTTGCAAAGAATGAAAAAACTTAATGTAAAAACTATACTTTCATCTCACTGGAGCGATGGCGGCAAAGGCGCTGTAGATCTTGCAAAAACAGTTATCGAACTCTGTGAAAATTCTAATCAAAAAATGCAGTATGTGTATGAAGAAAATGACACATTAATTGAAAAAATTAATAAAATTGCAAAGAAAATTTATCGAGCAAGTGAAGTAACTATGGATGATAATGTTAAGGCACAAATTGCAAATTTACAAAAAAATGGTTATGGACACTTTCCTATTTGTGTTGCAAAAACACAAAGTTCTTTTTCTATAGATCCAAAATTACGTGGAGCTCCATCAAATCATAGTATTGTAATTCGTGAAATTCGCCTGTCTGCAGGCGCAGAGTTTGTTGTGATAATCTGCGGAAGTATTATGACAATGCCTGGATTGCCTAAAGTGCCCTCCGCAGAAAAAATTAATTATATAAACGGAAAAATTGTAGGTTTATCTTAAAAACTATTTTCCCCATTTTTCTTTAAACTTTTCTGGGTACTGTTGTTGGCTTTGATCGCAAATTCCAAATAGTTTTGTATAAGGAAAATCTTTAAAGTTCTTAGTATCACTCATTTTTTCCTTAAAAGTCTTGCTTATATAGGCTTTATTTTGCTCTCCCCAAATGTAAATAAATCCTACGTCCGCACATTTTTCTAATGCAGATTTGCGTGTTGCAAAAAAAATTATTATTAAAATAATAGCTGTGATTACGATTGCTGTAATAAAATAAATTAAGATTTTGTTCTTATTACTTTTTGTTTTAATGTTTCCCATAATTTTGCAAATCCAAGTGGCTCAAAAATCATTAATGTTATGATTAATCCACCAAATACGATTTGCTCGATGGAGCTTATAATTGTTGCATCAATCATGCCATGGAATACATTATTACCAAGAGCATTTAGCACAACTGGGAAAAGTAAAATAAATGCTGCGCCAATAAATGCGCCAGAAATTGTTCCAAGTCCTCCAATGATCGCCATAAACATAATTTTAAATGATAGACTGATATTAAAGGCGGCAAACGGTTCAATAGTTTTTAAATATGTGTAAGCATAAAGAGCGCCGGCTATACCACATAAAAAAGCATTAATCGCAAAAGCTTGTAACTTAGTTTTTAAGAGAGAAACCCCCATAGACTCTGCAGCTATGTCCATATCTCTAACTGCCATCCAGTTTCTACCTGTGGAACCACGAGCCATATTAATTGCTAGTAATGTTATGATGACTACAATTGCTGCCACTAAAAGATACATCATATATCCACTTGTAAAGGGCACCCCATTTATATTAATTTTTTGAAAAGTTGTTGATCCAGAAACGTCATAGTTCTTAAACCAACCGAATTTATCTATAACCCACACAATGAAAAATTGTGATGCTAATGTTGCAACCATTAAGTAAATTCCTCTAATTCTAAGACTAGGTAATCCAAATATAATTCCAAGACATGCTGCAATTGATCCTGATAAAACTAACGCTCCTAAGAAAGGCATATCGGGTATTCGAAGCATCATATTGTAACACGCATAAGCTCCTGCGCACATGAAGCCTGCTGCACCTAATGATAATTGTCCGGTATATCCCATCACAATATTTTGACCTAAAGCTGCTAGGGTTAAACATAGCCAAGGTATTAAAATGGAAGTGTACCAATAATCACTTGTGATAACATTTGGGATTATTAGAAAACCTATTACTAGTAAAACGACAAAATTTATAATATCAGCTTTTGTGTATTTCATAAAAACAGGTTTCATAAATTAAACTCTCCTAATTATTTTTTCTCCAAATAAACCTTCTGGTCTATAGAGTAAAAATAATATTGATAACATGTATGGAGCCCAAGCTTCGATTCCACCTTTAAAGTAAGGTCCAATATAAACTTCTAAAACTTTTTCAACGGCACCGACTAGCAAACCTCCAACAATTGCTCCAGGAATTGATGAAAATCCACCAATAATTAGAACTGGTAGGGCTTTTAATGCTAATTCAATAAGAGCAAATTGAACGCCTGCTCTTGCACCCCACATCATTCCAGCAACTAAAGCAACTACTCCTGCTGCAGACCAAACTAATAGCATGATATGCTTTAAAGGAATTCCAATAGAGCTCGCAGCACCTGGGTCATCTGCAACTGCTCTCAGTCCAAGACCAATTTTTGTATACTTGAATAAAAGCGTCAATAAAAGAATCATAACGAAAGCAACTAAACCTGCCGTTAGATCGAGCGCACTAATGAATAATTTTAAATTATCTGCAATCCACGGTATGGGAAAGTCTCCAATTCCAAGACTTAGTTTTCTAACCTCAACGCCCCATTTTGCCTGAGCAAGTCCTTCAAGAACGAAACCTAGACCAATTGTTGCCATTAGAACTGTATCTTCACTTTGGTTCATTAATGGACGAAGTACTAATCTTTCAGTCAACAAACCAACTAATATCATTAGAAGAACAACTGCAAAGAAGGCAACGCCAAATGGCATTCCATATTCCATAAATCCACAAAATGAAAGCACGGCAAAAAACACCATGGCACCTTGTGCAAAATTAAACGTTGAAGATGCTTTGTAAATAAGAACAAAACCAAGTGCTACTAACGAATACATTGTTCCTGATAACAAACCGCCAACAAGAACTTCAAAAAAGAATAAAACTGAATCAGGCATGGGCAACTCCTAAATAAGCATCAATAACTTTTTGGTTAGATCTAACTTTATCTGGCACATCATCACCAATAATTTTTCCATAGTCAAGAACCACAACTCTATCAGAAATATCCATTACCACACCCATATCATGTTCAATTAAAACTATAGTTGTTCCAAGCTCATCATTAACTTTTAAAATAAATCTACACATATCTCTTTTTTCTTCAACGTTCATCCCAGCCATTGGCTCATCTAACAACAATACATTAGCTTCTGTTGCTAGTGCTCGTCCTAACTCTACTTTTTTTTGCAGACCATAAGGAAGTTTACCAACAGGTGTATTTTTAATATTTTCAATTTCTAAGAATTTAATAATTTCTTCACACTTTTCTCTATTTTGTCTCTCTTCTCTTGTTGCTCTTGGAAGCTGAAGTGCTACTTCAAAGAAATTAGCTTTTGAATGTAGTTTTCTACCCACCAAAATATTATCTAATACTGACATTCTTTTAAAAAGAGCAAGGTTTTGAAAGGTTCTAGAAATTCCTTTTTGAGCAATAATATTTGGAGTAATTTTATCCAAAACTTCGCCTTTAAATAATATTTGTCCTTCTTGAGGTTTATAAATTCCATTAATACAATTAAGTAATGAGCTTTTTCCAGCACCATTTGGTCCAATAAGCGCTCTTATTTCATGCTCAAAAATATCAAAAGAAATATCGGTAATAGCTTTAACGCCACCAAAACTTAGAGAAATATTTTTTACTTCTAAAATAGATTTTCCAATTTTAAATTTTCTACCTTGCGCCATAATTTTTCTTAATTAGAACTATTTATTTTTTTTTCGTTATCCTTAATTGCATCTCTGAAGTTTAATCTTTTTCCTTTTGAAATTCCTAAATACAGTTCTTTTACTTTATCATTGCCTAATAAACTTTTTGCTGGTCCTTCTAACATAACGTTTCCTGTTTCAATGATATATCCGTAGTCAGAATTTTTAAGAGCGATATTTGTATTTTGTTCAGCTAATAGAATACTAACTCCTTCTTTTTCATTTAACATTTTTACTATATTAAATATTTCTGCAACTAATTGAGGTGCTAAACCCATAGACGGTTCATCTAACAAAAGCATTTTTGGTTTTGTCATCATTGCTCTTGCAACGGCTACCATTTGTTGTTCGCCACCCGATGTAAATCCTGCTTGGCTTTTTCTTCTTTCTTTAAGTCTTTTGAAATAACTATAAATTTTTTCAAGCTCTTGATTTAAATCACCTCTTGATAATTTTCTTGAATATGCTCCTGCAATAATATTTTCTTCGACTGTTAAATGACCAAAACATCTTCTACCTTCAAGAACCTGCACCATTCCAAACCCAACCATTTCTGAAGGTGTTTGACTTTTAATTTCGTTGCCCTCGTAATTAATTGAACCTTTTGTAACTTTGCCTCTTTCAGAAGCAAGCATCGTTGATATTGATTTTAAAGTTGTACTTTTTCCTGCGCCGTTCGCTCCTAGTAGAGCTACTATTTTTCCTCGCGGTACAATCAGAGAAACATTATGAAGGGCTAAAATGACATTGTCATAGACTACCTCTATGTTTTTAACTTCTAATATATTTTGAGAATCTAACCCCATTAAAATTCTATGAAAATTTTTATTGTGTAACCTAGTTATTAAAATAGGGGGTGTAAACTATTTTCAATACTAAAAATAATTCGCACACCCCCTAAATTAATTTATTAATTTAAGTCTTAGGTACACTTTTTAGGTGTAATTTTATTTTCCTCAGCATACTTAGCAGCAGATTCTACAATCTGAGCTCTTATAGCTTTTGGATCGTTAGGACCTGTCCAGTCCTTAACTTTCTTGAAAGCTTGAGCTTTGCCGTCCCATTGCATTAAAGCAAATTTACCTGCGCCTTCATGCTGTGAACAAGAAAGAGCAAAGGAAGCTAACATTCCCTCAACACCAAGCTCTTTCATTCTAGCTTCTGTGAAGTTTATAGCTTCATATCCAGCTCTAAACTCTTCGCTAGTAACTGCTTTGCCAACTTTATTGTGCATTTTTTGGGCATTTCTCATTGCTTCAGTCCACATAATGGCTGCTCCTAAACCTCTATTGTAATATGCAGTACCAACTCGATTTGGATCAGCCATATTTCCTTTTCCAGCTTTGTAAACTTTTTCCTGAATATTCTTAATTAAAGGATAGTTTTTTCCAGGAAGCGCATTTGAAACAACGTAAGTTCCGTTAGAAGAATCTCCAGCAGGAATCATATCCTCTTCAGCTCCACCAAAAGTAACGTACATCATTTTTGTTCTTGGAAAATTAATTCTAGCAGCATTTGTCATTGCTGTTGAATTCATTCCAGAACCTGCACCCCAAAAAGTAACCCAATCAGGTTTTTCCTGTCTAACTTGTAACCACTGAGATTGTTGCTCTAATCCTGGAGGTGCTACGGCGATTTCAACTAACGTAAATCCCCATTCTTTAGCAAGTCTTCTCATTGTTGGAAGTGGTTCACGTCCAAATGCAGTATCGATATGCATATGAACTATTTTTTTTCCTTTTAATTTTTCAGGGCCACCGCCATCAAGTTCAGCCATCCATCTTAGTTTAACTGCGATTTGCGACCAATAACTACTTGCGGCATTAAACACCCAAGGCCAAACTGTACCGTCAGCAGCATCTGTTCTTCCATACCCATACTGAGCAAGAACAACTTTATCTTCTGCCATACGATTAATAACTGCGTATGCGCCAGGCGTTCCAAGTGTATCGAATACTACCATCTTCTGACCATCTTTTGTCATAAGTCTTTGATAGCACTCAACAGTTTTTGCTGCGTTATATTCTGTTTCGCACTCTTGCCATGTCAACATAACTCCATTTATACCACCAGTGGCATTAACATAATTCATGTAATCAATTTGTGCGCCATAGTATCCAGTACCCATCGCTGAATATGGACCTACTCGACTGCTTGGAATTGGAAAATATTGCGTCTCTTTTGCTTGCGCAAATAAATTTGTCGGCAATATTAATGTTGTGAAGAAAACTGCTGCGCTTATCGCAGAAGTAATTTTCTTAAGACATTTAATAATCATTAATTAATCTCCCCCTTAGTTTTTTATAATTTTGAGATTATCCTTTAAAAAAAAATTATACAATTAGTAAATATGCATAAAATTTAGACTAAATTTTACTTATTAAATTGAACTACAGTACTTAAATATAAGAAAATATATAAAAATTTTCAACTTTGAGGGGAATTTTTTTAAATAGAGTAATTCCAAAATTATAATGATAATTTTAAAAGTCATGCTTAATTTAATAAAAAAAAATTTTAAACAAGCTTTATTGGCATTTATATTTTCTGGAATTACCATAGGATCTCTTTCATTTTTAAGCTTAAATACTCAGTATGGTTTGTTTGTTGTTGGATCTTTTGGCGCAACAATGGTGCTAGTTTTTGGATATCCCGAAAGTCCTTTTTCTCAACCAAAAAACATATTTTTCGGCCATTTTAGCACATCATTGGTTGGTATTTTAATTTTACAATTTTTACCGATCGATCAATATTTACAAATTGCAATTGCGGTAGGTCTTGCAATATTCGTAATGATATTACTTGGTGTGACTCACCCTCCAGCAGGAGGAAATCCAATTCTTATAATTCTTGGCACTTCTTCTTACCCTTTTCTTTTAAATCCAATTATTTTTGGTTCCGTTATAATTATAATATATGCAGTTATTCTAAATCGAGTAATTTTAAAAAAAAACTATCCTAATAGTTGGAAAAGTTCGATTTAACTCATAAAATATTGAGAAATTTAAAATTCGATTATTTGCTGTGCACTTTTATTATTTTGTGCTTTAATTCTCTAAAATTAAAATACAAAGGGAGTAAATAATGAAAATTTTGTGTGTGCTATATGACAACCCAAAAAAAGGGATGCCAAAGAAATATCCTCTTAGTAAATTACCAGTAATTAAAAAATATCCTGATGGACAAACTTTACCTACTCCTAAAGGAAGAGATTTTAAACCCGGAACATTACTTGGTTGCGTGTCAGGAGAATTAGGTCTTAGAAAATTTTTGCAAAAAAATGGTCATAAGTTAGTTGTTACGTCAGATAAAGAT
>OCVQ010001778.1_pt1 | contig 15581 bp, 17 predicted proteins | sample 1539061 | NCBI WGS metagenome assembly OCVQ01 (sample SAMEA3355526, study PRJEB22509) | marine metagenome | biome: marine; feature: river plume; material: water | place: USA | collected 2010-08-08 | depth 0.5 m | reverse complement strand
TGCCAGCGATGCTTTACCAAGCACCAAGGGGGTCTTATAAACTAAGCATCAATAGCCCTTTCATTAGGTTTTTTTGGTTTAAAATACCGAATACCTTAAATTTGTACTCGAATGAAAACAATAAACAATTTTTGGTGGTGGCATACAAACTCCGTTGGGGTATTGTAATGTCGTGACTATAATTGTCAAGCTATACATCAACCCCGACATATTATGTCGGGGTTTGTTTTTTAACGAATGACACAACTAAGCAACTAAGATGAAAAAAATATTATTACAAACAGAGGTGACCAAAATGTTAGCCGATACATTTACACCAGTTGGGATCTACCTTCGATTGAGAGATCGATTCAGAGATACAATATTGTTAGAAAGCACGGACTCACATGCTGCTGAAAATAGTTATTCATTCATTGGAGTAAATGCGATTGGGGGGATTGAAATATCTAGTTTAAATGAAATTGAATTTAAATATCCAAAGCAAGAGCCTCAAAAAGAATTGATTCAAAAGGTGCAGGATGCGCCTGACCGTATTTGGGCCTATATGCAACAATTTGAGATGCAGCCATCCACCCAAAAAGAAGCTATTTTTGCGCAAGGCCTATATGGCTATGCGACTTATGACGCCATTCCCTTTTTTGATACCATTGAATTTAAACCTGGTGCATCCGTGATTCCGTTGATGCGTTATCGTTTATACCAATATGTAATTGCATTCAATCATTTTAAAGACGAACTGTATATCTGTGAAAATAAAATTGAAGGAATTGATTCAGAATTGGATGCATTGGTGTCTTATATCAAACATAAAGACGTGCCGCAATATCCATTTAGTATTGTAGGAGCAGAATCTTGTAATTACACCGATGAAGCTTATCGTACTGCGGTACAAAAAGGGATACAACATTGTATGCGTGGCGATGTGTTTCAGATTGTATTGAGTAGAAGGTTCCAACAACAATTTGCTGGGGACGAATTCAACGTATATAGAACTTTAAGAAGCATCAATCCTTCTCCTTATTTATTCTTTTTTGATTACGGGGATTATAAATTAATGGGTTCTTCACCCGAGGCGCAAATTATTATCAAGGAAGGGAAGGCCGTGGTGCATCCTATAGCTGGCACATTCAAAAGATCTGGCGACGAAGCCATTGATGCAGAAAGAACCCAAGCATTATTGAATGATCCTAAAGAAAATGCAGAGCATGTGATGTTGGTTGACTTAGCAAGAAACGATTTAAGCAGGGTTTGTAGCGAAGTACGTGTAAAACATTATCGACAAGTGCATTATTATAGTCATGTGATTCATTTGGTGAGTGAGGTAGAAGGCAAGGTGGCTAAAGATGCCAATCCGTTTCACTTAATTGCAAAAACATTTCCTGCCGGCACATTAAGTGGTGCCCCAAAATTTAAAGCAATGCAATTGATAGACGGCATTGAGCCAACTAAAAGAGCTTATTATGGAGGCTGTATTGGTTTTGTAGGTTTTAATGGCAGTTGTAATCAAGCCATCATGATCCGTACTTTCTTGAGTAGGCAAAATACATTGACCTACCAAGCAGGCGCAGGAGTAGTGGCCGCTAGTGATCCAGAAAGTGAATTGCAAGAAGTAAATAATAAATTAAATGCATTAAAGACAGCCATTGTATTGGCCGAAAAAATTTAAAATTGATCCAATGAAAATATTAGTATTTGACAATTACGATTCCTTCACCTACAACTTGGTTCAAATGATCAAGGAGCAGTCGAATGCTAAGGTGGATGTGTTCAGAAACGATGAAATTCCTTTGGAGGACGTTAAGGCCTATGATAAAATTTTATTGTCACCTGGTCCTGGTATTCCATCTGAATCTGGGTTACTTATTCCTTTAATAAAAACCTATGCGGCAACTAAATCTATTTTAGGTATTTGTTTAGGACAGCAAGCCATTGCAGAAGCATTTGGAGGTAGTTTAACGAATCTCTCTAGAGTATATCATGGTATTGCAACACCTGTCGAATTAATTGGGGAGTCGAATCTATTTGAAGGACTACCAAAAACATTTCATGTTGGGAGATACCATAGTTGGGTGGTGAATGAGCATGATCTTCCCGCCGAATTAAAAGTAACTTCTAAAGACGCCGAAGGTTATATCATGTCGCTAGAACATACTAGCTATGATGTAAAAGGGGTTCAATATCATCCAGAGAGTGTGTTAACACCAGAAGGTGCTAAGATCATTGGCAACTGGTTGAAAAATTAATAATATAATTAGATGAAAAAAATATTACAATATTTATTTGAACATAAAACTTTGAGTCGAGCCACTGCTAAAGAGGTGCTAACTCAGATAGCACAAGGTGCTTACAACGAACATGAAGTGACTTCCTTTGTGACTGTGTTCCTCATGCGAAGTATTACCATTGATGAATTAATGGGTTTTAGGGATGCTTTGTTAGCCCTTGCAGTGCCGTTGAATGTAGGAATTGATAATGCAATGGATATTGTAGGTACAGGTGGAGATGGCAAAGACACTTTTAATATTTCTACATTGGCATGTTTTATTGTGGCAGGCGCTGGCCAGCCAGTAGTGAAACATGGAAATTATGGTGCTTCAAGTGTGAGTGGTTCATCCAATGTAATGGAACAACTAGGGTATGTATTTAAAAACGACGAAGCTGCATTAACTAAAGAAGTGAAGGAAGCGGGTATTTGTTTTTTACATGCACCCTTGTTTCATCCAGCACTCAAAACAGTGGGTCCAATCAGAAGAAATATGGGGCTTAGAACTTTCTTCAATATGCTTGGTCCAATTGTGAATCCAGCCAAACCTGCATATCAATTAATTGGGGTGTATAATTTAGAGATGGCTAGGATTTACAATTATGCCATGCAATCCTTAGGGAAAGAATTTACATTGATCCATAGTTTGGATGGGTATGATGAAATTTCATTAACCTCTGATACAAAAATTATTTCCAATAAAGGGGAGTTCATTATGACGCCTTATCAATTAGGTAAGCGCAAAGTTTTCCCTGAAGAATTATATGGAGGCAATACTGTAGAAGCTGCTGCCACTTTATTTAAAAAAATAATTCAAGGCAATGGAAGCTGGTCACAAAATGCCGTGGTATTAGCCAATGCAGCCATGGCGCTTCAACTGACAGGGCAATACGAAAACTATGAAGCTGCTTTTCAAGCTGCTGTAAAGAGTTTAGAATCTGGCGCAGCCAATCATTGTTTAAATCAATTAATCAGTTTGCAGTAATGAGTACAAATATCCTAGCTAAAATTGTCGATCATAAAAAAATCGAAGTAGCCGAGAGGAAAACGCAAATGAGCATTGCGCAACTAGAAGCTATGCCATTATTTAATAGAGGGGGTAATTCATTGAAATTAAATTTATTAAATACAGCCTTGACTGGCATTATTGCAGAATTTAAAAGACAATCACCATCCAAAGGTATAATCAATGATACAGCATCGGTAGCCGATGTAGTAAATGCCTACACAAAATATGGTGCAGCAGGTATTTCTGTATTAACAGACAAGACATTTTTTGGGGGAACTATAGATGATTTGAGTATTGCAGTAAAAAATCCAATACCAGTTTTAAGAAAAGAATTTATAATTGACGAATATCAATTGATAGAAGCAAAAGCGTATGGTGCTTCGGTGATTTTATTAATTGCAGCTTGTTTAACCCCAAATACTACGCATGCTTTGGCCAAGTATGCAAAAAGCCTTGGATTGGAAGTGTTGTTAGAGATTCATGACGCAACAGAACTTGGACATATTTCTGAAGCAGTGGATTTTGTAGGGATCAATAATCGAAGTTTAAAATCTTTTGATGTCAATATCGAACATAGTTTAGAATTAAAACATCAATTACCAAAAGGCATCTTAAGTATTGCCGAAAGTGGTATTTATAGTGTGGAGACATTTAATGTATTAAAAAAAGAAGGCTTTGATGGATTTTTAATGGGAGAATATTTTATGAAGCAAGCGGATCCTGCTGCTGCTTTTGAAGCATTTGTTACATCAATTAAAACGGACAACAATGCAGATTAAAGTTTGTGGCATCACTAGTATAGAACAAGCAACTGCATTGCAAGCAATGGGAGTGCACTATATTGGCTTTATATTTTACCCAGCTTCTAAACGATACGTTTTAGAAAAATTGAGCTTAGGCGATTTAGCAAATTTTAAACTAATAGGCGTAAAAAAAGTGGGTGTTTTTGTGAATGAATCATTGGATCAATTACTGCAGATAGTTCAAACAGCTGGATTGGATCTAGTACAATTACATGGAGACGAAACACCTGAGTATTGCGCAGCAGTGCGTCAAAAAATAGCAACGATTAAAGTTTTTAGAGTAGGTGCAGCAGTGCCGGATTTTGCAGCATATGAAGCCTCCGTTGATTATTTCTTATTTGATACGGATAGTGTATTATATGGTGGTACTGGGCAGCATTTTAATTGGGAACTAATCAAAGGGTCAACCATTCCTAAACCATTTTTTTTAAGTGGTGGTATTGGTCCCAACGACATACAAGGGATACAAGTGATGGAAAAAACAAAAGCAGGAAAATCATTACTTGCTTTGGATATCAATAGTCAATTTGAATTGACACCTGGGATGAAAGATTTAGAAAAAATAAAAATATTTATCAATGCATTTATTTAACGAATTAACCAATTATCAGCAGCCAAGTGAAGAAGGGTATTATGGGCAGTATGGTGGGGCTTATATTCCAGAAATGCTTTACAGTAATGTAGAGACATTGAAAAATCAGTATTTGCAGATCATGGATGATCCTGCTTTTAAAGCCGAAGTTGCTGCTTTGTTGAAGGACTATGTGGGAAGGCCAACGCCTTTATTTTATGCTGAGCGATTGAGTACCGAAATTGGCGCAAAAATTTATTTAAAGCGTGAAGACCTTTGTCATACGGGGGCACATAAAATCAACAACACGATTGGTCAAATTATTTTGGCACAAAGATTAGGTAAAAAGAAAATTATTGCAGAAACTGGTGCTGGTCAACACGGTGTAGCAACAGCAACTGTTTGTGCTTTAAAAGGAATGGAATGCGTGGTGTATATGGGTGAAAAAGATATAGAGCGACAAGCACCAAACGTAGCAAGAATGAAAATGCTTGGTGCGAAAGTGGTGCCCGCTGTAAGTGGAAGCAAAACTTTAAAAGATGCCACCAATGAAGCAATACGTGCATGGATCAACGAACCAGATACCACACATTATATTATTGGTAGTGTGGTAGGCCCGCATCCTTATCCCGACATGGTTGCTCGTTTTCAAAGTGTGATTAGTGCAGAAATGCGCACGCAATTAGAAGCAGTCACTGGTTCACCTATACCAACGCATGTGGTCGCTTGCGTCGGCGGTGGTAGTAATGCTGCTGGTGCATTTTATCATTTTTTAAACGAACCTACTGTGGAGCTAGTGGCTGTAGAAGCTGCAGGACATGGAGTGCATTCAGGTATGAGTGCTGCCACCACGCAGTTAGGAAGCACTGGAATTTTACATGGTAGTAAAAGTATTGTAATGCAAACCAAAGATGGACAGGTGGTAGAACCACATAGTATTTCTGCTGGTTTGGATTATCCTGGCATTGGGCCATTGCATGCTTTTTTATATGCATCTAAACGTGGTACATTCATGAGTGCGACAGATGAAGCCGCACTTAAATGGGCCTTTCATTTATCCGAGATTGAGGGTATTATTCCTGCACTTGAAACAGCGCATGCATTTGCAGTTTTGCCTGAAATGAATTTAAAACCAACTGATGTGGTGATTGTTTGTTTGAGTGGTAGAGGAGATAAAGATTTAGCGACTTATATGCAAGCAATGGATTTAAAATAATTGTCATCATGAATGGGATTTCGAAAAGATGATAAAAAAATATAAATTATGTCAAGGTTAACTGAATTATTTGAACAAAAAAATAAGCGCGTTTTAAATGTGTACTGCACTGCTGGCTATCCTCAATTGGATAGTACATTGGAAGTCATGGGAAGTCTTCAAAAAAATGGTGCTGATATCATTGAATTAGGCATGCCCTATAGTGATCCATTGGCCGATGGAGAAGTGATTCAATCAAGTAGTTTAGTTGCACTTAATAATGGGATGACCATTGATACTTTATTTGACCAATTGGTAACTATGAGAACATCGATTCATATTCCTGTGGTATTGATGGGCTATATGAATCCAATTTTGCAATATGGTTTTGAAAATTTTTGTAAAAAAGCAAAATCATTGGGCGTAGATGGATTGATCTTACCAGATATGCCTTTATATGAATTTGAACATGAATATGGCGCAATCATTCAAGACAATGGGTTAGATTTTATCTTTTTAGTCACTCCAGAAACGCCAGAAACTAGATTGAGAAAGTTCGATAGTTTAAGTTCAGGATTTTTATATGCAGTGAGCTCATCTGCAACGACAGGAACAGACAAGGACTTTTCTAAAGTAGCGGTCTATCTTGAAAGATTAAAGTCCATGCAATTAAAAAATCCATTCTTAGTGGGATTTGGTATAAAAGACAAAGCCAGTTTTGATGCGGTGAATGCTTTTGCAAACGGAGCCATTATCGGTTCTGCTTATATTCAAGCCTTATCAAAAGGAAACGATGTGGAAACAACTACTAAAACATTTTTACAAGGGGTTTTAAGTAACTAAATCTACAATCAAATAAATGAATCTATCCATCATACAATATAATGCAGGCAATATCCAGTCGGTGCTTTACGCCTTTGAAAGAGTAGGTGTTTCAGCAACAGTGACAGATGACCCAGCTTTGATTCAAACTTCAGACAAAGTGATTTTTCCTGGAGTAGGCGAAGCGAGTACTGCGATGGCTTATTTGAAAGAAAGAAATTTAGATAAATTGATTGTTTCATTGAAACAACCTGTCTTGGGCATCTGCTTAGGCATGCAATTGATGTGCAGGCACTCTGCAGAAAATGACACCAACTGTTTAGGTATTTTTGATGAGCAGGTATTGGCATTTAAAGCCACTGAAAAGACAACTAAAGTGCCACAGATGGGTTGGAATAATATCAGAAACTTAAAAACTGATTTATTCAATGGCGTAGCGGAAAATAGCTTTGCTTATTTTGTACATGGGTTTTATGCAGGACTAGGGGCCAATACCATTGCGACCACAGATTATATTCAGGAATACAGCAGTGGGTTACATAAAAATAATTTTTATGGTGTGCAATTTCATCCAGAAAAATCTGCGGAACTGGGGGAACAAATCATTCAAAATTTCTTAGCACTAAAATCATAAAGGACATGCAAATTATTCCAGCAATAGATTTGATAGAAGGGAAATGCGTTCGGTTAACAGAAGGCGATTATGCCCAAAAGAAAATCTATAACGAAGATCCATTGGAAGTGGCTAAGCAATTTGAAGGTGCTGGTTTAATGCGATTGCATTTAGTGGATTTAGATGGCGCAAAAGCAGGCGCAGTGGTGAATTGGAAAGCACTTGAAAAAATAGCCAATAAAACCAATCTAATTATAGATTTTGGAGGCGGCATTAAAACTGAAGCGACTTTAAAAACTGTGCTTGATACAGGAGCGACTTATGCTACTATTGGGAGCCTTGCAGTTAAGCAGAGACCAATTTTTGAAGAATGGATTGAACGATTTGGAGCAGCAGTCTTTATGTTGGGTGCAGATGTGTATGAAGAAAAAATTGCTGTAGGAGGATGGCTTGAAAAAACAACCATCGATGTATATGAATTCATTGGCGCTTATATGAATAAAGGCGTGACGCAATTATTTTGTACAGATATACAAAAAGATGGAAAACTAGAAGGCCCATCCATTGAACTCTATCAAAAAATCTTGGCACAGTATCCAACATTACAATTGATTGCAAGTGGAGGTGTAAGTGCTTTAAAAGATTTAGAGGAATTAAGAACGAAAGGATGTACGGGAGCAATTGTTGGGAAAGCGATCTATGAAAATAAAATAAGCTTAGAAGTGCTTTCGAAATTTTAATTTAAAAAACGACCTAATGAATGGTACTATAATATTGAAACTATGTTAACAAAACGAATTATAGCTTGTTTAGATATTAAAGATGGCCGCACCGTCAAAGGGGTCAACTTTGAGCAAATCAGAGATGCTGGCGATCCTATTGAACTAGGCGCATTCTATGCAAATCAAGGCGTGGACGAATTGGTTTTTTTAGACATCACAGCAACCATCGAAGGACGTAAGACTTTGAGTGCATTGGTCAATAAAATTGCCCATCGCATCAATATTCCATTCACTGTAGGTGGAGGCATTAAAACAGAAGAGGATGTGCGAGTTTTGTTGCAAAATGGAGCAGATAAAATTTCAATCAATACCGCAGCTTTTTTAGATCCTTCTATCATTAGTCGATTTGCAAAACAATTCGGGAGTCAATGTATTGTACTCGCAATAGATGCAAAATATGAAGCAGACAATCAATGGTATGTGTATTTAAATGGAGGAAGGACGAAGACGGATAAATTGGTTGTAGACTGGGCAATAGAAGCAGTGGGTTTAGGGGTAGGAGAAATTTTGTTGACCTCGATGAACCATGACGGCACAAAGCAAGGATTTGCTTTAGATATCACTGCCCAATTAGCGGAAAATTTACCTGTACCAATCATTGCCTCTGGTGGAGGTGGAACAGCAGCCCATTTTTATGATGTGTTTACAAAGGGTAAAGCGGATGCAGCATTGGCGGCAAGTATTTTTCACTATAAGGAACTAGCAATTCCCGAATTAAAACAATATTTAAATCAACAAGGGGTAGTTATAAGAATTTAAATCATCTACACAATTATACAATTGATTCATTAAACATTCATTTATACAATCAAATCTTTCAGTAAACAAATTATATCAATACTAATAATCATTCTATGAATATCGATTTTACAAAATATGCAGATGGCTTGGTACCTGCAATCGTGCAAGACGCATTCACAAAAAATGTGTTGATGTTGGGCTTTATGAATCAGGCTGCAGTGGATGCAACCATCTCCTTACAAAAAGTCACTTTCTTTAGTCGTTCAAAAAATAGACTCTGGACAAAGGGCGAGGAGAGTGGTAATAGCTTAAACTACTTGAGCATGGCATTGGATTGCGATCAGGATACTTTACTAATTCAAGCCAATCCGCTTGGCCCAGTATGTCATTCTGGAACAGACACTTGTTGGGGTACGGAGAATAAACAAGAATCACTTGATTTTTTAGACCAATTAGAGCAGGTGATTGAACAAAGAAAAACAGCAGCACCAGAAAGCTCCTATGTAGCAGCTTTATTTGCCAAAGGCATGAATAAAATAGCTCAAAAAGTGGGTGAGGAAGCGGTAGAACTTGTGATTGAAGCAAAAGACCAAAACGATGAACTTTTCCTTGAAGAATCTGCAGATCTATTCTTTCATTATCTCATGTTGCTTCAAGCAAAGGGATTTAAATTAGCCGATGTTGTTAAAATATTGGAAAAGAGGCATAAGCCATAATAGCTTCCAGATTTAATTGATATATTTGATCATTAATAAATAAGTATGAAAACAAAATTGATCCTATTTGCATTTTTATTGGCTAGCCCATTCTTAAAAGCGCAATCTTTGAATTTACAAGGTAAGTTGACTAATGTTAAAGACGCATCAATCGTAAGCCTAATAGACGGCGTGACTAATAAAGAATTAATTTCAGCTAAATCAGTAGCAGGTAGTTTTAGTCTTCAAACTCAATTAGCATATCCAAGTTTATTAGTACTAAGTATTGATGGACTTACACAAAAAATTCCAGTTTTTATTGGAAATGAAAATGTATTCATTGAAGGAGATGTGCAAAATTTAAATTCTATCAAAGTTACTGGTTCTGTAAATCATGATGTGTACAATGTATATATGAATTCATTGAATCCAAAGATGATGCCATATGTTTTGAGTATGCAAGCAGCAGCTCAAGAAACGAATAAAGCTAAAAAAGACTCATTGAACAGCGCAGCTGCAATACAATCCAAAGATGTGATTGCTACATTCAATACCTTGTATAAAGCCAATGCGGCTTCTCCAGTAACTACTTTAATGTTGTTACAGTTCTCAAATATCTTTCCAGAAATAAAAGAAAATCTTGCAACAATCTATAATGAGTTAGGGCCAACAGCTAAGAAAGGGCCTTTTGCTGAATTTATAGATAAAACGATTGCTTCTTCTAGTTTTGGTCAAATTGGAACAATGCTACCTGATTTCACACAAGCCGATGTCAATGGCAAACCCTTTACATTGTCATCTTTAAGAGGTAAGTATGTATTGGTTGATTTTTGGGCGAGCTGGTGTGGACCATGCAGAGCAGAAAATCCAAATATTGTAAAAGCATTTAATAAGTTTAAAACAAAAAATTTCACTGTATTAGGTGTCTCTTTAGACCAGGATAAAGCAAAATGGTTAGAGGCGATCAAGAAAGATGGCCTTGCTTGGAGCCATGTGAGTGATTTAAAATATTGGAACAATGCTGTTGCAGCTCAATTTGGTATTCAGAGTATTCCTGCTAGTTTTTTAATTGATCCAGCAGGTAAAATTGTTGCTAGAGATTTAAGAGGTGCAGATTTAGATAAATTTTTAGCAACGAATTTGAAATAATTCATCTTAGTCTTTGAACGAATAAAAAAAGTCCCGAATAATTTAGGGACTTTTTTTATTTAGAGCGAATGATTTTATTTAAATGCTTTTTTATATTCAGCTTCATCGAACCCTAGTGCAATAATTTTTCCATTTTGTTCAATCAAAGGACGACGTATCACAGATGTCTTTTCTGTCATCAATGCTATTGCAGCTTTTTGATTCGTAATGGTTGATTGAACCTCTTGTCCTAGTAATTTCCAGGTGGTGCCTTTTTTATTGATCAATGCTTCCCATCCAACTTGTTTAGCCCAACTTGTTAATTTAGCACTTGTAATGCCAAGTTTCTTATAATCATGAAAACTATATGCTTGCTTATTGGCTTTTAGCCAGTCCAATGCTTTTTTTACAGTATTGCAATTAGGGATGGCGTATATGATGGTGGTACTCATTTTATTTTACTTGAATAGATTGAGCGAGCCAACTCTTTGAAATAGGTTGTAACCATTCTGTTTCAAGTGTTGCTTTTGTATTAACTAAATTATTAAAATAGAGGGTGTCCATGGATAGCAACCCATTTTCAAGGGCATAATTTAATTGCGCTTGTGGGACTGTTTGTACTTTATCTTTTACATAAAAGGCTAAAAGTGTTCTATTGAACATTTGCACACCCGTTAATTGTTCAATGGCTTTAATCACATGCACAGAACTGTCTGTGCTGCATCCGCCAACGGTGGTAGCAGTTTCGTCCGCCATGATAACAATAAATTGACCATATAGAACAGTTGCATAGCCCTTTACTCTTAAGCCATGGCTTTTCCAGTTTTCTACGAAATTTTCTAATAATGGTTCAATTTCAAAAATTTCACCCATGGTGAAAGTCCTGTTGGACTGGTAGACCCAAACCCTAGATTTTGGATCGAAATTTTTTGGGAGTATAGTAGGTAGGTCAACCATATTTTATTTATTGAATTGCTTTTGCAATGATTTCAGCAATGTCTAATACTTCTGTTTTTACTTCTTCATCTCTGTTCTTGATACCATCAGTCATCATTGTATTGCAAAAAGGACAGGCACTTGCTACAAAATCTGCTTTTGTCTCAATGGCTTCGTCTGCTCTTTCCATATTGACTCTACTTGTACCTTTCTCTTCCTCTTTAAACATTTGTGCACCACCAGCGCCACAACAAAGTCCTTTAGATTTACATCTGCGCATTTCTTTTAGTTCAACATCCAATGATTCCAATACTTTTCTCGGGGCTTCATAAATATCGTTAGCCCTTCCTAAATAACAGCTGTCATGGTAAGTGATTGTTTTACCTTTCCATTCATTGCTATCCGAAATTTTGATTTTACCATGCTCAATCAATTCCTGTAAGAACTGCGTATGGTGAATGACATCGTAGTTACCTCCCAATGCAGGGTATTCATTCTTTAAAGTATTAAAACAATGTGGACAAGTGGTAACGATTTTTTTAATTTCATAAGCATTCATCACTTGTATATTTTGATAGGCCATCATCTGAAACATGAATTCATTTCCTGCTCTTCTTGCAGGATCACCAGTACAAGCTTCTTCCTTGCCTAATATCGCATAGACCACACCAGCCTTATCTAAGATCGTCGCGAATGCTTTTGTAATTTTTTGTGCTCTTTGATCAAAACTTCCTGCACATCCTACCCAAAATAAAACTTCTGGTTTAGTGCCAGCAGCCATCATTTCTGCCATTGTAGATACTTTCATACTTATTTTATTTTAAGATTGCTTTGTCCACGCGTCTCTATCATCTGGAGCGAATTTCCAAGGTGCAAAATTGTTTTCTATATTGCTAAACATTCCATTCCATTCTGAAGGCGCATTGCTGTCCTCCATAATCAATGATCTTCTTAATTCAATGATGATATCCATTGGAGAAATACTCACAGGACATTCTTCCACACAGGCATTACAGGTAGTACATGCCCTTAATTCTTCTATGGTGATATGGTCGTTTAATAAAGATTTTCCATCGTCTACAAATTGTCCGTTGGCGTCTATATTTTTTCCAACAATTTCAAGACGATCTCTTGTATCCATCATAATTTTTCTTGGACTCAAAAGTTTTCCTGTGCTATTTGCTGGACAAGCTGCGCTACATCTTCCACATTCTGTACAACTATAAGCGTCCATTAAATTTTTCCAACTCAAATCCATCACATCCTTAGCACCAAATTTTTCTGGTGGCGCTGCATTGGTTGGGGCTAATTCTGGTTGCATAGCATAGAGCACTTCGTTCTGAACGGCAACCATATTGTGCATTTTGCCTTTAGGCTCCAATGACGCATAGTAGGCATTTGGGAAGGCTAATACAATATGTAAATGTTTTGAATAAGGCAGGTAGTTCATAAAGGCATAAATCCCTAAAATATGCATCCACCATGCAGTTTGCTCAATGGTATGTAATTGATGTGCATTAAAATTAGATAAAGATGGCTTAATCCATGTAGAGATGATAAAATTTGCGGTTGGATCTGCGGCGTTCATTAATAAAAATAAACCCATTAAAACAATCTCAATGGCTAAGATTAAGTTTGCGTCTGTTTTTGGCCATCCTGTTAAATCATTACTGATTAATCTTTTTACACGTGTAATATTTCTTCTGGATAAAAAGAATAAACAGGCCACAAAAACTAACAAAGCCAACACTTCAAAACTATTGATCAAAATTGGGTATAATGTACAAAGAAATGGTTTGAAAAAACGGTGGGTGCCAAAAATACCATCAATTATAATTTCAAGTAATTCAGTATTGATGATGATAAACCCAACATAGAGTATTAAGTGCAATAAAGCGACTGGAATATTGCGAAACATTTTCTTTTGTCCTAAAGCCAATAAAAAAACATTTTTCCATCTTGCAATCGGTTGATCATTGAGCTCAACAGGACGTCCAAGATGGATATTTCTTTTTATGGTCAACAGCTTTTTTGCAAAAATGTAAAAAGCAATGACCGATAGGATCAAAAAAACAATTCCGCTAATCAATTCCATATTTAAACGCAATTTTGACTGAGATACAAATTTACTCCATTTCCTTTAGTCTCTTACTTAAAATCCCCTCAAATAATTCACAGATTATCAGGAAACTAATCTTGTTTTTATGGACTTATTTAAGCAGAATTATTTAATTTGCCGCTATTCTCAAGTATTTTAATCCATTCCATTATGAATCAAGCAATCAATCAAAAAATTGCAAGCTGGTTAGAAGGTAATTTCGATGCTGCCACAAAGGAGGAAATTAGGTCTTTACAAGCCAATCAACCCGATTTGTTAGAAGATGCATTTTATAGAAATCTTGAGTTTGGTACTGGCGGATTGAGGGGTTTGATGGGCGTGGGTACCAATAGGGTGAATAAATATACCATAGGGATGGCGACGCAGGGGTTTTCTAATTATTTATTAAAGACCTATCCCAACGAATCTATTTCGGTAGTAGTAGGTCATGATAGTCGAAATAATTCAAGATTTTTTGCAGAAACAACCGCGCAGGTTTTTGCCGCAAATGGCATCAAAGTCTATTTATTTGAAGCATTGAGACCAACCCCTGAATTGAGCTATGCTATTCGTCAACTAGAATGTAAAGCTGGGGTAGTTTGTACGGCTTCACACAATCCAAAAGAATACAATGGTTATAAAGCTTACTGGAATGATGGCGGTCAACTGGTCCCACCACATGATAAAAATGTCATTACCGAAGTAGAAGCGATACAATCTTTGGAAGAAGTAAAATGGACGGGAGGAGATGCATTGATTGAAATCATAGGAGCCGCGATGGATGCTTCCTATATTGCGATGCTAAAAACTTTGAGTGTTTACCCAGAAGTAATTGCAGCGCAGAGCGATTTAAAAATTGTGTATACGCCAATTCATGGTACAGGTATTACTTTGGTGCCAAAAGTATTAGCAGCATATGGTTTTAAAAATGTACATGTGGTAGAGGAGCAGTCCACACCAGATGGCAATTTTCCAACGGTGGCTTATCCTAATCCAGAAGAGAGCGAAACAATGCGTATTGGTTTAGAAAAAGCAAAGGCTTTGAATGCTGATATCCTTTTGGGGACAGATCCAGACGCAGATAGAGTGGGAATTGGTGTAAAAAATCATAAGGGAGAATGGGTCTTGCTGAATGGGAATCAAACTGCTGTTTTAGCATTTGCTTATATGATGGAAGCCAGAAGGGCCAAGGGTATTGCAGCACCAAACGACATGGTAGTCACAACGATTGTAACGACAGAAATGATCAATGAGGTAGCTAGACAAAATGAAGTGAATTGCTACAATGTGTTGACTGGATTTAAATGGATTGCTGAATTGGTTAAAGAAAAAGAAGGTAAAGAAAATTATATCATTGGGGGCGAAGAGAGTTTTGGTTTAATGATTGGTGATCAAATAAGAGATAAGGATGCGGTGAGTGCTGTGGCTTTATTGTGTGAGATGGCAGCGTATGAAAAAAACAAGGGGAAGTCCTTGTTTGATAAAATGATAGCGCTTTATATGCAATATGGGTTCTATTACGAACATTTAATAAGCATCACTAAGAAATGTATGAACGGACAGCAAGAAATTGCAGCGATGATGGAAGGCTACAGAAAACAACCGCCTACCGAAATTGCTGGAATGAAAGTGGTTACCTTATTGGATTATCAATTGCAATTAAGTACGGATTTACAAACTGGTACTCAAACAAAAATACAATTGCCTAAAAGCAATGTATTACAGTTTCTAACCGAAGACGGCACTAAAATTTCTGCTAGACCAAGTGGTACGGAGCCGAAAATTAAATTTTATTTCAGTGTCAATACAGTTTTGCCGAATAGGGAAGCTTTTGATGAGGTCTTTGCGCATTTGCAAAACAAAATTAACAACATTATTGCAGCCATGCAGTTAAACTAAATCAAGCATGCGAAAATTAGAAGATG
>OCVQ010001777.1_pt1 | contig 15581 bp, 36 predicted proteins | sample 1539061 | NCBI WGS metagenome assembly OCVQ01 (sample SAMEA3355526, study PRJEB22509) | marine metagenome | biome: marine; feature: river plume; material: water | place: USA | collected 2010-08-08 | depth 0.5 m | reverse complement strand
CCCGTATACAGAAATTGACTTCCCGGGGACGGTTTTAGGGCCTTCCGGGGCTATAATTGAGGGATATCTCTCCTCAAATATTGATAAAGCTCAAGAGTCTTGTGTATGTCATACGATGCGTCATGCGCCGCGGCCTCGTCCCAACCAAGTTCTGCGCACTGACAGAGTGTGCCAAGCTTGAAATTAGGAAGTGCTCCACGAACCCGCATAGTCATCCACGCTGCGGCTTGCATTACACAAATTGGTGGGTTCCAAAACCAACTGCCAAAATAGTTGTCTCCGTTCTTTTCAAAAAACGCACGAATAAAGTCAGCATCAAACTTTGCGTTATAGGCAACAAAATGAAGTTTGTCCAGTTTGTTAAAGCGATCACAGTGTCGCTCAAGTAGTGAGTTTAAGCCGGCATAAGCCTCGCGCGGTGTAAGTGGCAAGGCAGACAAACTTTCTGCCGTCATGCCAGTCTTTACGAGCGCTTCTGGGTCTGCAGTATCAAGCGTAAAAGGACAAAATCTATAGTCGACCGACTCAAGTATGTTTAAGTTTGCGTCAGTTATGATTCCACTAATTTGAAAAATATCATGCAACCGAGTGTCAAGCCCGGTTGTTTCAACGTCTAGAAAAAAGTGTTTGTATCCAGGATATTTAGAGCTCATGTATTGTATGTAGTATGGTTTAGTGTTCAGCGGCGTATAGCATGCCGTCTCCGCCTCTAAAAACGTAGCCACGAACGTATTGCGGAGACGAACTAAACCCGTGATCGACTGGCGTAACGTTTGGTGCCAAACGAGTGCCATAGCCATAACAGTGTCGAGGAGGAGAATAGTCGACTCGACTGGAATAGCTGCTGTAGTAGCCGCCGGCCACAAAGGGGGTTCCGGGCGTGTATTCTACAACACAACTCGTTAAGAGTGCAGACAGCAGACAGAGCGTTATCTTTTTCATATTATAGACATTCATCTAAGTTTACAAACCCTTCACTTACCAAATAAGACACTATTGATTGCAACTCAGACATGTCTGCTGGAAGAGGGTCTAGTGTAAAGCAGCCGCTGCTATAATACACGTCGTATCCTCGAAGTCGCGCGATAAATGTTGGAGCTTGCATCGTAACTTATGCGGTCAAAAAGATATAGAGAGTCATGAGAATCAGGATGATTGTAGTCAACCCCTGTAGAGACTTTGGCGTTAAAATTTCAACTACACACATGCATGCAAAAATTTTAAAGTTGTTAAAGTCTTTAGCAAAGATTTTATGTATTGCCCAGTCCGCCCATAATACTTGGAGATATGCTGCAAATACTATAACCGCAAAAATGAGGCTTATCAAGGTTATTGCCAGAGGCTTTGATGTAATTCTCATAGATTAGTCTTCAAGTGTGAGTGCAATTAAAAATAAGAGTCCGGCATAGACTGGAACTCCGCCAATCAAGGCGAAAGCGGAGCCAATAAACAGCATTTTTTGGTGGGCACGGGTTGACATATGCTCAACTTTATGTAGTAGTGTTTTCATAGAGTGTTATCTTTTTCTACGGCTTTTCGATTGAAGCGCTGAAATCTCTTCTTCAAGAGACTGTATAATTCTCTTGTAGCTGTGAATAACGCCGGCGACGCTATAGCCAGCTCGCTTGATAAAGAAACCGCCAGTGCCGTCTTCAAGTCCGGCTAAACTTTGGCGATGAATTTCTAGGTCGGTTTGTAATGTTTCTAGGTGTGTCATATATTTGCTTACATGACTATTATACCATAAAACTCATGGTTTGTACACAACTTTTTTCAAGAAAGTGCATAAACTCGACAAAATACGGCTCCCCGGAGGTCTAATCTGCCTTAACCAGTCACCGGTTATCCGTTCCGGAACCTTCGGGTATCGTTATATTGGCTTATATTTATGCCTGTCTTTTTTGGTGTTTTCTATGTACCATAGATTTATCTATATGGAAAACTATAGAAAACTCACAAAAAGCGAAAAAAAGTTTATTTTTTTATGCCTCTAATACCTGTACGATATAGCGTAATATTTTGCTGCGCACAATCTCGCTCTCACCAAACTTAAAGGTATGAATGTTATTTTTTACGGCGCTTTCTGTATTGAATCGTGAATAGACGTCTGGATAGCCAGAAAGCTTACCGATGTCTGACTGCTTCAGGTCACCGCATATAACATACTTTGTGTTTTTACCAAAACGAGTAAGTATAGTCACGAGCTCGCTGCGAGTCAGGTTTTGTGCCTCGTCAACAATAACGATGCTGTCATTGAATGTGAGTCCACGAACAAAGTTAACAGGAGTGGCACTCACGACATTCGCGTTGCGAAGCTGCAAACATGTACTCTCGTCTGTAATTTCGCGAATCTTTTCTAAGCATGGCATCGCGTATGGCAGAAACTTGTCGTCAACCTCACCCGGCAATGCGCCAATGCTACGACTTGCACTTTCGATTACGCTGCGTATATAATTTATGTGCTTTATCTTTTTGTCTTTGAAAAGTTCAAGGGCGGCAAGCACGGCGATATAGCTCTTAGCGCTGCCAGCAGGGCCGTCTACAAAAACCATATTTGTGTCTTCAGCCTTTATGCAGTCATAAAAAGCTTTATGCGATTCATTAAAATGAAACGGCTTTTTGATTTTAAAGTTGAAGCAGAAGTTTAAAGCAATCGAGGACTCAATGTTAGTTGAGTCCTCGGCGAAAAGATCAGGTTTTGAAGGCATTGCCTTTTTCTTTTTTTCCTTTTTTGGTATTGACATAAGTATAATTTATTATTTTTTAAATAAAATCCCAGACATCTGCGCTTACTCGCTTTAGTGCAAAATTTTGATTTTGAATAACTGTTGGCGCTTCGTTTTGACCTTTAATTGTAACGCCGCTACCAGCGATCAAACTAATTGCCCCAGCAGTAGAGTCTCTTCTAAAGTATATAATAGATTCATTTGGCCAATTAACAGAAGTTTGATTTGGCAACGTAATGGTCGTAGACGTGACATGCTGGCACTGAATGTACGCGTTTATATGCACGACGTCTAGCGTGAGTGTCTGTGCAGTTAACTGTATAGTAGTAGACTTTAATGAATTAAATTGTGTTTGAATGTTACTAGTCGTGCCGCTAAGATAGTTTAATTCAGTGTTTGTTATTGTTGACGTCCCAACTTTACCACTAGGAGTTGATATTAAAACTAAATTTTGACTTAAATTAGAACTAATTATGCTTGAAGCGCCTCCAACGATGTTATTTTGTTTAGTATTTAACTGTTGTTGAATGTTGCTCGTAACTCCAATTAAGTATCCTAATTCAGTATTAGATACGTCAGTAACTATCCCTTGCTTTTCATCAAGCTGGTCTTGAATGCTACTCGTGACTCCGTTTAAGTAGCTTATTTCGTCGCTAGTCACGCCGCCAATACTTGTATTTACTGGAAGACTTGCAATTCCAGTAAATATCGGGTTTGTAAACATAGTGGACTTGCTCTCGTTTGTAACGTTGCTAAGACCAACCGCTGATTTGTTTAGAGTCGCCCAAGTTTTGTCGCCTCTATAATACTGCCCACTTGTACCAGGCGCAATTGTAGGCTGTAAAGTTCCAAGTGAAAGCAGCCCTGTAGACAACGTAGTTAGTGTAACTTTTTTATTTGTGCCACCTCCACCTACCATTGTAATGGTATCGCTGACGTCGATAACCTGTATCAAATCGTCTTGTGCGAGGATATTTAATGTATTTAATTGTGAAGTCTTTGACATATATACTATACCTTATTTATAAATTGTACGTCTGAATCTAATTCACGTTGCAGCGCCAGAGTGCACGAGCTCTTTGAGTCATAACGGGCACTTTCTATCCACACTCCGTTGAATGTAGTCATTCCATTTTTAACTTTTAGTAGTTTTGTTGCGTCACTTGAAGTATAACCTTTGTGTTGTACCACATAGTCTACAAGCGGTACCATATCGGTTGGCGGGGAGAATACTGGTGTGACCGGTGTGCTTTGACCAACACTTGAGTTCATGAGCGAAATAAACCAATCTTTCTTCACTCGCTTGCCTGGACATGTTTTGCTTGTCTTTGGATCGTCTCTGTGAAACTTTAGTGTAGTTTCGTTTACTGGAATATCGAGCCACTCAAAGAGTGCTTTTGCTGCGGCTGCAGTGTTTTTCAAGCATTGCAATCCGCGACCGCTGAGAGGGTCTTCGCTGTCATAGTCACCAAGTATCTCGATGCCTATAGAGCTGCGGTTAAACGACACTGCGTGTATGCCCGGAACATTCAACGGTGTCATGCCAAAAATTTGATCTTCGTCGATGAAGAGATGTGGCCCACGATTCCAACCGAGCGACTCGTAGTATGATTTTATGTTTAGTATATGCTGAGCAACGAATCCTTTGGGCCGTTGTGCCAACGATGGCGCGCCTGTGTGGTGTATAGTAACACTCTTTGCGTATGCAGGACGCTTAACTCCCTTTAGATATTCTCTAAACGACTCTACTGTCCAAACTCTACCAACGTTAGCGTATGACATTTTACTTGGTGCTTCCTATGATTACTGCTCTGCGATATGACCAGTCGCTGTGAAAACGTTGACCTCTTCCGACGAGTGTGCCTTCAGCAAACACATATGTTTGTCCTTGTACGAGTGTGACAGTGACAGGATCATACAGTGCCGAGGCGTTCACGCTTGCGCGCGACTCTTTTTGCGAGACGTTCCATGCGCAGCTTTGAAGCAGCGTCACCAACAGCAGCGAGGCGATCAATTTCATCTTCTATGCGGTCTATTTCAGTCTCTCGTTGCCATGCTACCCATGACGAGTAGGCAGTACATGCAGCAGCAATGGCAGCGAGAAGAGCTTGCATTAGAGTCCTTTATCTTTAGCCTTGCCAAAGTTCAAGGCAAGAAAGTCAATGACTGCATAGAGCTTTGCGATTGCTGTTCCAGGAGCCGGTGTCGGAGTGGCAGCTGCGATTGCGCTTGCAAGGGTCACGACTGCGGTAAATATACCAAACCAGCTTTGTGTCTGTACGAAGTTTACGAGTAGTTCCATATCTTTATTTTTGTTGTTTTCTAAACATAATATAGAGTCTTCACTAGTTTTATTTATAAAAAAAGGCATACCAAAAAATGGTATGCCTTTTAGTTTATGTATCTTGGACGGGGTTTAAAACCCGTTTGCTTTATCATATTCGCTCTTCAAGCATTTTTCTATGCTATATTCCAACTTTGTGCCAGAGTTTTTAAGCGTCTTTTGTTTTATATATTCTTTGATTGCTCCTTTGTCGCTTTGAAAAAAGCAGGCTCGGGAGCCATCAGACCACTTCATGAGAACAACTACTGCGTCTCCTGGAGTGAGATTTTTCATGCTCCGTTGTATATTTTAGAGATGATGCCTTCAAAAGCTTTTACCTTGTCTAGTCGATTCGGCCAGTAGATATAGTCTTTTTCGGGGTTTTTCTTTAGGTTTGATACAAGCGGCAAGATAGATTTATAGAGTGAATCCAAACGAGTCTGCAGTTCAATCACTTCATCCTCCTTTGCATTCGCGGCACGTACTACCTCTAGCTCGTCTTCAGCTACAGCAGTAAACCCGAAATCAAATACTTCTTCTGGCATGATCGTGGTTTATGCTTGTGGCTTTTTACGTGGCGCGGCCTTTTTCTTCGCTTGCTTTGCAGGCTGCTTCTTCGCTGTCTTTTTAGGCGCATCTGCAGCGACTTGCTTTTTCGCTGGAGTTTTGTATACTGCTTTCTTTTTTGGCTGAGCCTGCTTAGACACCTTTACCGGTGCAGGAGTTTCAAGAGGCGGCAGTTTACGCATAGCGACATATTCCGAGAATAGTCTGCAAGCAACGTAGATTAAGCTGCAGATTGCAGCAAGACTGAGTGTGTATGCGAGTATGGTTGTTATCATCATATTTTGTATTTATTGTGGTTCTATATTCATTTATAGATTTTTTTATAGCAGATCTGCATAGCTAAGCCAGTGACGTGCAGCGCGCTCTACTGATTCGTTGATGTCATCGAACGGTTCATTTGCATTCATCATAAGTTGCAAATCTTGTATAATGTCGTCATAGTACGGGTCAAGTCGAGGACCAGCAAAGCGCTTCTCGCCGAGAAGACGAGCACATTGTGTGTTAAAAACTTGATATGCGTTTTTATTAGACATAATTTATTTCAACTGTCGAGTACTTTCTACAAGTTCAGTCACATACAGAGATGGACTTTTGCCTTTCGCTAGTTTTTCTTGATAAAAGGATTTGGCGACTCCCTCATCGTTAAATATTACCTTTTTCCGAACCGCTTGATGTTTAGACCTCCAAGTTACAATGTACATGTGTTTACTTTCCATTGCATTAACTTTATTATTAGGGAAGTTATATATATCTCTCAACTCCATATCGGTTAGTCGTCTCTTATAGTAACGAATTGGTTTAAGTTGCTGCTCACTCACTGCGGGCCTCCTTCCATGCGGCGACTGATGAGCGCAAGCAATCCAATGCGTCGTTCAATTCTTTAAGTGTTGCCCATGTTTCTCTGGCCTCATGGTTTTGTACCGCTGTCACCAACCGATCCGCGAGAGCACGTTCTGCATCACGCTCACGCTCTGCTCTTAACGCCCATTCGTGGTTGTAATCGGCACGTCGTGCTTGTTCTGCTCCAGCACTTTCCATTGATTCGAACTCAGCGATTGATTTCATAGCTTAATTATTTTCTTGTTGAATGATAGCGCATTTGCACACGCATTTACATTTTTTTTTTCTATCAGCTCTTGAAGCGTCAGCATTAGCCCCAAATGCGACGATTAGGGCGAAGATAGCCGTTGTGATGATAGTTGTTGTGAATACTTTGATTGCTTTCATATCTTTATTATATCAGTGTTCCTTAGTTATTTTTCCAGCAAATAAAAACGTCTTTGTTGTTTCTCGTGATATGATCCAACATTCGAAAGCAGTATTCGAACCAGACATCCTGAGTGATTTCTCCAGAGAGAGCTTTAGCGTACATATCATCGTATGATCTGGTTTCTGGGTTCATATCTTATTATATTAGTGTTCCTTAGATCTCTTCTGTGATGATTGCTTCAAAACCCTGCTCTCGATAAGCAAGAGCACACTCTGCTGCGTTGCCATAGTCGTCATAATAGACGCTAAACTGCCCGTCTCCTTGTTCAACTTTAACACGATAGGTCATACTACGCAAAAAATATCAGTGAAATTTGGGGGCCGAGTCGAGTTCAAATTCTTGCACAACATAGTCGTCAAACATTTTGAATTTTTCCTCACCGATAAAGTGTTTCATAGCCTCATCAGCACGTTCAGGCGAAGAGTATACGCCGAGCAGCGTATCACCGTCATAGTTAAAGACTCCATTTAGTGCATAAAGTTTCATATTTTTAAGAAGCGTAGTGGTTAGAATTTTTAGAAAAGTCGCGTTCAGCGGTGTGAGCTCGTTCAATCTCGGCTTGAATCAGCTTGATGATCGAGTCGTAGTTTTCAGGAGTGTCGTCTACAATTCCGGCACGAGTCAATATATGAGGAATGGCACGAAGTGATTGAGTAAGATAGCCTGAAAGATAGGCGTGGCAGGTTGGTGGTTGCATAGTGTTTGTCATAACTTAATATACTTCAGAGTTTGTGCCAGTCATGCTTACGCTCTTTTGCTTGCGATATGTCGCGGTGCGAAGATATTGGTTGCTTTTAAGCGTCGGCTTGAAAACCACCGATGATACGTCGACAGACTTGATTCCCTTGCGCTGTGGAGCACTCCAGTTTTGTTTTGTGTTTGACATAAATTAGTTGTGTTGAGATTGAGGTTGAAAAACTATGATTAGTTGAGAGCACCTTCAGCTTTAGACAGCATGCTCGCTGGAACTTTCCACAGTCCGCCGCTCGTTTTAACAGTGACGAACTTAACGGCAATCTTGACAACGTGTCCAACAGTGACTCCTCCAGTTCGTACACTTGTAAATTGGACGGCATCACCAACTTTGAGGGAAGCTTTTGCCTTTTGAGCAAGGCGAGTGCGGGCAAAGGTGACAGCCTGAAAGATGCTGTTGATGTCATCAATCGTAAAATTTCCAGAGATGATTGCAGTATTGATGTCTTGAACGCTGAGTGATGCTTTTTTCATATTGTGTGGTTTGTTGCTTACATGGTTATTATAGCATAAACCGCGGACAAAGTACACAACTTTTTTCAAAAAAGTGAAAAAAAGCCCCGAATGTAGCCCGGGCTTAGAAAAATGACCTCAACAAGGCCATTCCGGGCGCGGTTTTGGCCATACAACCTCTAATCCACGACACTTGAGAGCCTCAATCTCTTCGATTCGTGTGTATACATCTAGTGCCTCTTCAAAGGTGTCCCAACTTTTACCCTTTCTGTAGAAACTTGAGTCGATGTCAAACGGATCGATATCATTCCACATCCATAACCACTTGCGTTGAATGTAATATTTATCCCGATCTAGTTTTGTGTTGTTGTTACGATAGTCCTTTACGATACGATATTTTGGCATAAGTTTATTGCTGTGTTTGTTTTTTTCCATCTGCGCGTACACGTTTATTTTGAACGCGCTTCCAATATTTTCGAAGATGTTTCCACCACTGAACGGTTGACACACTTCCTTTACCTTTTGCTGAACTATTCATTATGTCTTATTGTATCGGAGTTCCTTTACTCAGTCTTGGTTTGGAGTGAGTGATTGAAGATTAAAGATAAACTCTTGATAGGCTTCAATACGATCCAGCATAACAGGATTCGAATGCGCATCAGTTTCGAGTTTAGTAATTTCGTTTTTGTACCAACTAATGAGTCGATCAATCTCTTCTTGCATGTCCTTATTCTATCAGAGTTCCTTGATCACGAGCAATTGCAGTACCATCGGATTACCATCGATGAAGAAGAGGATGGTGTTGTTTCCAATGCTGATATTATCTACCTTGTCGAGATAGGTGAAATCTTGCATGTCATAGTCAGCAGTGTACAACCTATCTTGATCGTCATAGCCAACATACTGCATGAACTCGCTGTTAACAACAACAGCATATGCGCTTGATACCAGGTCAATAAATTCGTCTTGTGTGATGGTCTTCATATTATGATTGTATTGGAGTTCCTTTACCCTGCTTATCATAAGGAGGCAGTTCCCATTTAAGCGGTACAAATGTCTTGCATGAAAAGTTGTCGGTACAAACGGCTAATGTATCATCATACTCTTTGAGTTTTTCCTTTAGCATCATCGCCTCTGCTTCAAGACGATTAGCGTCGAGTCGATAGCGTTCAGCAGTTTCTTCTGCCTGCTTTAGTTTCCATCGCACGCCGATAATATCATTGACTGCATTGATCGCTTCTACGATTGCATCATCACGTTGCTCCTGCATACGATGCTCTCGTAGCACAGCAGTCTCGTAGTTGTTGACTGCTGTGTCGCGTTCTTCCAATAGCAATTTCATATTAGGATGGGACAGATCAAGTATGGACTTCTTCAAAGCATACAGCTCCTCCGCCAACCCGTCGCGCTGCTGTTCTAACTGCCGAGCAATTTCTGCTGGCACAAAATAGTCGCCTTCATCTGGATTGAGTCCTAAGAAGATTTGATTTGCATCTGTGTCTGGTGTATTAGTCATACTTTTATTCTGTTATGATTTCTGTACGTGTTCTGTATTGACGTTGCAGTCCTTGCTTCTTGTATTCTCTTTCGATGGTGTCATCGATGTATGCGCTGCCATCCGCGCCAATTACTTTATCACCGCATGAACAGCATCGAAGCATCGGAATGTCAGTTATAGCAATACTTCCAAGAACTGGTTTGTCATATGTCTCAGTGACGAGCGCACGCTGCAGTGTGCCATTGCATTCCCAACATTTTTCATTATTCATCTAATAAAGATTTCCTTCAAATTTATGCCTCCCAACTTGTGATAAGCATTGATTCTACACTTGGGATATCAAGTAAGTTTCTTCCGCCCGAGTAAGAAACCGCACTTTGAAGGTCCTGTTCTATCTCGAGCAGTTTTTCTGCATAGGTCATAGTGTCAAGATCTAGTGCGCGTTTAACTCCTTCAACGTTTCGATATTCACCCTTGTTGTATTGAGAAGCACTTCCAAAATAAACTTTTTGACCGTCAATCATTTCAGCCGGTGAATCAATACATCGACTAAAGAGACCACCAACCATAACCATCTCTGCTCCGGCGTGAATTGCTTTTACAATGTCGGCATGCTCACGAACTCCACCGTCTGCAACTATTGGCGGGTCATCAAGTTCTCTCACGCGTTCAATATGAGAGATGCAACTATACATCGGAAACGTAAAGCCAGTCTTGTTTTTTGTGCTGCATACTCCGCCTCCTCCGATGCCGACCTTTACAGCGTCTGCTCCCCATTCAACGAGTCGTCGATAGCCTTCGGGAGTACACACATTTCCAGCAATGATTCTTGCACCGAGTGCTAGCGTTGAGATATGACCTAGCATCTCTTTCATGAGAATGCTGTCGCCGTGCGCGATGTCAATCGTAACATAGTCTAGTCTCAAGTCCTCTGCAGCAATCTGTTCAAGCAGATACTTGTCAGTTTCTTGCACGCCTACGCTAATGCTCACTGTCTTCCAGCCTTGTGCGGCTCGAATAAACTCGAGGTTATCAACCCCAAATCGATGCATAACATAAAAGTAACCGTGTTCGCTCAGCCAATGTGCATGCTCCTCGTTTATAACACATCGCATGTTTGAAGGCACAACCGGCAGTTTGAACCCTTTGCCTAGAAAGGTTGTGCTCACTTCGGCTCTCTGACGAGTCTTTAAGCTGCTGTAGCGTGGCAGCAGGCATATGTCTTTATATTGATATGCAACGTTCATTTGTCGTATTTTTCAAAAATTATGAGTGTGCCAATCGCAAGTGAAATCATGAGAATGCAATAGAGCGTTATAGTCAAATCATTCATAGTCGTATCCAATCTTGTGTGTCTCGATCCAACGAAGAACGTTTTTGCCGTTGCTTCTTGACATAATCATAAGACCGTTTTCGTATGCTTCTCGATGGGTGTCATCACGACCTGTAATGTAGCCTGCAGCAAAGACTGCGATGGCCCACACAATAAAGGCGAGGGAAAATGCTATGACGTTAAAGTTCATTGGTTGTTTTCAAGTTTAAGGACTAGTTGTGAAAGCAGCGCTCTGCCGTCTTCGCTTAGCATTAGATAGCGCGGTCTTTTGTTGTGCAGCTCTTTATTAGGAGTATCAAGCCACCGTTCGAGCACACATTTGTTTGTCATCATATCTAGCAATTTACAATATATTTGTTTTTCATTCATCGTATCTCTAGTATCTGCAATTCGTCTAATATCGTGCTTGTGCAATCATCAACTGTAGACATTAGGCATTCGTGAAAGTGTCCGCAGTAGTGACGCTTTGCTCCAGTGAGCTTGATGAGAATGTCGTGTTGCTTTCGCTCCTCCATACACTCGTCCCATAACGTAAGGTCCCTCTCGCAAAAGCTTGTTAGCATTGCATTTTTTTCAATTGGTCCGTTCCATGTAGGAGCAGAGTGAGTAATGAGCACGTCACAACGTACTATTTTAGCATAGTCGAGAGCAAAGCCTTCATCCTTCCAATACGATACGCCTTGTTTTCTTAGCGTACGATCAATGCTAACTGCTCCTCCAACAAACAAAAACTGTTTATTGTCTAGTGTTTCGACAGTATAGTCAGGCAAGAGCCGGAGATTAGAAAAGTGTTGAATTTCCCCGTTGAAAAAAGTAGGATTGTCATGATTGCCTCGTATAGACATAAACTGAATGTCTCTTGCAGCAAAAAAATCACTGGCAAATTGCAACGCACGAATCTCTTTTGCATGGCTGTCTTTAAAGCCAACACCAAGATCACCAACACAAATTAGTGTGCAGTCACTCAAATCAAATGAGTCGATCTTTTTAAAGAGAGCGTCCCACTTACCGTGGATGTCTCCTACTACTAGTATTGGTTTCATAACTCTATTTACACTGCTACCATTTCGTCATCTGTCTCACTGAATGGAGAGTCGATGCCCCAGTTGCGACAGACATGCTCATAAAACGCGTTGAAATCATCTTCGCTCATCCAGCCTACCATCTCAGAGAGGAACGCGCAATCCTTGATAAACTTCTCAGAGCAGGTTTCTAGGAGCCAATCTAGCTTTTTGAATCGTGTAGTCATAATGCTGTTCTATTTGCGTTTAGGCGGTAAATATGCTAGCATCGGCAGCCAATGCTTCGCTCCAATCAAGGACATTCTGCGCTTCTTCCGCGCTCAACACAACCTCCCTGCCATCCTTTAAGGTGGCGATTGGGGTGTTGCCGTCATACCAAAAAAACTCAATTGTATCTACTTTAATCATATTGTGTGCTTGTTGCTTACATGGTTATTATACACTAAAGCTCGACTAAAGTACACAACTTTTTTCATAAAAGTGAAAAAAAGTCCCGGGCAGTGCCCCCGTATAGAGAAACTGCCGTCAGGAGGCGAAAAAAGTACTCAAAATATGAGCAATTGCGTTGTCTTTTGCTTTTAATTCGACTTCCCAAGTGACGTCTCGGTTGCTGTCAACTACGTGTGGAAGGTGGGTGACATAGTCTGCATGACTGCGAGTACTGCCAATGCCCTCACTCCAATGAAACACTGGAACATATTTTCCCCAACTTTGGCGAAACCGACTGACACTTTGAGCAGGATCACATGAAGGGTTGCACGTGTCATGAAGGTTGTCATAGACAAGTGGAAGATGACCGGCAAAGTGTGTGTACAGGTTTTCGCAGTTCCAATATGCCTTGTCTTCATTTTCTAACACGAGACGATGACGAACGCCACGACTGCATCGAGAGAGGTTGTATAGAAACCGTTGAACATATTCCTGAACAGTTTCTTCTTTGAGGTTTGGAGTCTTATTAAGATGCAGACACATTGGTGTGCTGTAGTTTGCTTTGCAACCCATCATATCAAGTACATATGACTGATGATCAAGTTCGCGAATCGTTTTGTCCACTACATTTGTGTTGTAGCTTGACAGGACATTAAACTGATCGGGGTGTGAGCTTAGTGTAATGTTATGAGCGCGAGCATAGTCTCCAGCAGCCTTTAAGTTCCCGACAACTGTGTCAAATTCATGGATGTCAGAATATTTTAACTCTAAAGTTGCATCTGTGAGTAGAGGGAACAGTGAACTGCTTACCCGGTAGTGTCGAGCCCCTGCAGAAATTGCAGCTTCGAGAGTGCGAATCATGTGTTGCGAGTTATGAAGTATTCGCTGAGACAACACTCGCAGCCCTTCATCACGTCCCAAAGAGCAAAATTGCTTTCGGGTCATTGTCTTTGCAGTGATCTTTTGCTGCGTTAGTCGTTCGCTGATACAAACAAGGCCTAGTCTTGGCGTCATGGTGTATTATACATAAAAATCTTAAAAATGTACACACAATTATGAGACGCACGCACAATTATTTAATACTAGACAAATTTAATTCATGACTCTTAGCAGCGGAATATATTCCTCCCTTGGCTGTTTACCACACATTGATCCGTTTGGGTAGTGCACTACTGGAAAATTATCCCATCCAACGTCTCCGTATTGTGAGCATAGCGGGACGTTGTGGTAAAACTTATGAACTCTTCCTAAAATATTTTGATCAGACGCGTGCGGTTGACCATTTTCAAAATTAGTTTCGCCTCTCCACTCAGCAAAAATCTTTGCAGCATATGTGTATTGTTCGCTGTTTCCAGATACCAAGCATGGACATATATGTCCGCCGTATGACCACACAGTTAACATTTCTGGCGGGGTATTTGGTTTGAGACCATATGGGATTACGTCGCTGTCACTCATCCAGCCGCCGCCAACTACAGCCATTGCAAGCCATCGCAAATAGCATGCTAATTCATATCCTGGAGGGTTAACCGACGGCAACTGCTTATATTTCTCTATATACTCTGAATAGTTGGGGTGTTGCTCAGCATGTGAACGATCTAAAACAATTGGTGTCCATCCGGCTTTTTCCCAACAGTCTTTCCAAAAATTTACGAGGTTGTGACCATGAGGTATTTCTGGCACAAATTCATGATATGTGTATATTTTCATATATTTAGGATATTTATAAATATCATCGTAGCTATGCTGGTGCAATCATATTTTATAAAGGAAAAGGGAATGGGTCTTGGTGACTTTATACGTGGCAGTCTTGCGAGCCAGCAACTTTGCATTGAGTATGGTTTGCGCTTTCAAGTTGACCTCTCGCATCATCCAATAGGAAAATATATAATTCAACGTTGCGATGCCCCAGCCCCCTCAATAGAATCAATACTAAATTTACAAGACATACCAAATTTTACCATTCGTGCACTTAAAAGTCAATTAAAGTCAAATATAAATTTAAAAACGTTGCAGCACCAAAATTTATATATCTACACGAATGTCTGGCCAATGTTTAAAATTGCTTCAATTATTTCAAAGCGAATAAGAGATTTTTTTGTGCCAAACGAGTGCTTAGAGACTACAATTAACGCGTCATGTGACACATATGATGTCTATGGAATAATACATATACGTGCTGGCGACCTACTATCATTCGGAACACAAATAGGAGACGTCGTGCACCTATCATTAAATGAATTATTAGACATGCTTCATCCGCACCTAAAATCATTAAGCGGAAAAAATTATATAGTTATGTCAGACAGCGAAGCATTAAAGGCTGAAATATCTAATAGGTATGGATTTAAGTGCACGTCTTCAAAACCATCTCATTTGGCGTTAGACGGCGACGGTGTCCTAGACACACTTGTAGATTATTTTATACTATCGCGAGCGACTCACATACATCAATTTAGCGTACACCACTGGGGATCTGGATTTAGTGACTCGGTAAACTGGCTATATGGAGTACCAGTAATAAAGCACAGACTATCTGCGGCAAACTAATTTAGCAAAGACAGCAGAAAAACGATAGTCATCAACTGTAGCCTCACGAACTTCGCTTGTAGTGTCCCAGCTGTGAGTCGTATGAAACGTTTCGGTTTTTAGCACCTTGTTGCTTGGCGTATCAATATAATAGTTTGACTGCCAGTCATAGACTTCACGCAACTTGTTTAGTGTAATTTGTAAAACTGTAAAGTCATCAAGTTCAATGGAGGCACCGCTTTTGTCTTTAACTTTCATGCTGTTATTATATACAATCTTTTTTAATATGTAAACAAAAAAGAGAGGCCTACGCTAAATAGGCCTCTCTTGCATTTAACTTAGGATTTTTCTACAAATTTGTAGAGTTCTTCAGCCCTCTCAATAATTTTAGAAGCGTCTGGCAATGACACGTCTATGCCAGACAGGTCTGATGATTCTTGGCCATCGTTATAAATCGTCTCTTTTTGACAATTTAGCGCCTCATGATACTGTGTCATAATGTCGCCGTGAGCGAGTTGCAGTACCTCTAGTCGTATTTCGTATGCGTTTTTATTCATTTTATTTTGTGTGTTTGTGTGTTGTACATGACTGACAACTGCGTCAGTCATAAAGTTATCTATACAAAAAAAAATCCCCTAGAACACAAAATTCTAGGGGATTTTTAATTATTTTTTCTTA
>OCVQ010001774.1_pt1 | contig 15591 bp, 18 predicted proteins | sample 1539061 | NCBI WGS metagenome assembly OCVQ01 (sample SAMEA3355526, study PRJEB22509) | marine metagenome | biome: marine; feature: river plume; material: water | place: USA | collected 2010-08-08 | depth 0.5 m | reverse complement strand
ACAGAACTAAATGCTTGATTCACTACGGCAATTCTTTCTCTAGCTATTAGCTCATCACTGGCTCCCAGCACATGCGACTTTGCTGCTTGTATGATTTGTTCATCGGTTGTCATTGGGACAATGTAGTAGGCAGTTACCTCACTTAATGTTGCCTCGAATGCTCTATTGTAACCTTCGACGCTTTCTTCGTCTACTCCAACGGCATATACTCTAGTTCCACCAGAATTTTGCAAAGCTTTCCATACTCCATAAGCTACTTGATTCCTAGGATCGAGTTTACCTAATTGAACGGTCAACAGAGAAACATCAGAGATAGAAATAATTCTATTTGTTTTTTCTGTTTTTAGAGCCTCATATCCAATCTTAATTTTAGCTTTTTTAAGCGGAAGGTTTGACATGGAGTTGTTTAATTCCGTAAATTGAGAATCAGAAACAAAAACATCACTCTGAAGAGTTAATTCAGTCATATCATCTGAAAGATCCCACGGCGTATCACCTGGTCTAGGAAATCCAGATCTAGGTAACACTAAGGTTTCTGCTCTGTAGCAAAGCTCAACAGTTATGGATCCACTCACTGATGTTGGAATTGAATCAAGAAGTTTGATTGTTCTGGTTGCTCCCATGGTGGCTGCCGAAACCGGGATAAGATAAAGGTCTCCGTCACATAATCCGCTATTCGTGAATGAAAGTGAAGAAAACTCTGCAGTTAATCCCAGTGATCCAAGGAAGAAGCTTCGTGATGATGATGTCACTAATTGAGGAGCAAATGAATCAATGTTGTTATTGGTTGTAACCACAACTTGAGCGCCGTCAGCAAAAGTCCCGCCGCTAATTACCCTAACTTCATAGACTGTATCAAAAGCGCCAGAATAGTCAGACACAGGCGTTGATGAGCTAATGCTTGGAGTTTGTGAGCTATTATGCGCAGCCGAAACATTAATTATATATTTTTCGGTGAGGGCAAACGCAGTTGTGGCCGCTGACGTTGTGTAACCAATTTTAAGGCCATTCAAGCCAATATCCATTTCGTCATTAGAGTCTAGCGAAATACCGGATTTGTTGTCTCCGTTTACGCTAGTCACATTGAATACTGCGGCAGAACCTACCCCTGCTGTTACGCATTGGATAGTGTAAGTGTCGGACATATACCCACTAGAAAGTTTTCCTTGATATGTATTTACGCCAGCTTGATTTACTGTTAGTGCACTAGTAAATACGCTATTTACAGTATCAACTGCGAAAGAGTTAACTTTAGTTGATAAGTTGTTTACGTCAGCTGAAACTGAACCAAGGGTTGCGGGCACTTTATCTCTAATGAAGTCAAAAATTCTGGTAGTCAGAACTTCTGTTCCATTTTTGTAGACAATTACGCCATCCCCAATTTTTGCGTCTCTATTTTTGAGTAGTGCATTTCTTGACTCTGAAATATCGGAATGTTGAATGAATCCGTCTCTGGTTGTGTCAATTTTTAATATATTTTGAGCTGCTCCAATATATATCTCAGAAACGCTATCAGATGTGGCCATCGTTGCGTAAGAAGCTAATAAATTGTTTAGTTCAAGATATACAGATGATTCAATTAATTTGTCCGTATCCTCTAGCCCCTTAATTGAGTAAGTGGTGTCACTTACTGAATTAAAAGATCCATAGTTAGTCAAATTGTCATCATTGACATCTTTGGTGTCCATTATCGTCTTTATTGGGCCAACCACAACAGCTATTAAATCTTGAGTTGCGCTAGCTGGTAAAGCAACAAAATCCTGTTGCACGATAACCTGTGGTAATAAGTATGTTCTGTTTGCCATATTTGTATTTATTTTATTTTTATGTAAATACTTTTACTATTTCTGTACTCGTACAGGTAGTTGTATTTGTCATATTTTTAATATTATTCCTGTTGTTCAAAATTGTAAACATTTTTTTTATTATATTTTGTTTTCGTACAAAATGTCTCTTGTTTGACTGTCTAGCACTAAGTCAGAGAACACGGTCTTGACTTTAAGTCCCTCTATCTCTACTCCAAGTATTTCGTTGTATTTTAGCTCACACGAAAAATCTGTTACAAAAAATTCTTTGTATTCTTCTATTTTTTGGGTCTTTCCCATTTTTGCTGGTCTCAATTTAGTTAAACAAAAATACGAAGAAATATAGCTATAAAATGTGGATATAAAATATTTTACCTCAGTAGCTAGTTCAAGGCTTGATAACATATTTTCTGAAACGCACCTAAAGTTCAATAAACTCTCCATTACGTTTATTGTATAAGAAGTAGAAGACTCTAAATCAAAATGAGAAAAATCTCCCAACGCTTGTTGTGGGTAGTCCGTATTATTTATTGACACAAGGATACACGGTCTTTTACCTATTACTGATCTATCAAAACTAAATTCTTCACTTATCCATATGTCTGAGTTCGCCTGGTCTTTTTCCCATTTATAATTTGAAAAATCAATCGATATCCTGTTGCTTGTTCCAAAATATTGTTTCAGACACGATACAAATACAGACAATATATAAATAGGACTTTTTAATCTGTGTCCATGAATTGTGTCGTATGCTGGATATAGTGGTACTCCGTTAAATGTACGAGGGGCTTGTTGGCTTGTCATAATATTAGCTTATGCGCTGGATCAGTAACTGGAAGCCTTGATATAGTTACTTCTTGTTTTACTTTCATTCCTCTAAAATCGTGTGACGTTACTTCTTGTACTTGATAAAAAGTATTAGACTCTTTTTTTGCCCATATATCTCCAACATTAATAAAGGGGTAAGGCATAGCATAAAATTTAGTTATTGCTTGCTCACTTAGACCTAAATCAGTATTTGGCATTTTGCTTGTTTCTCCTGGTGGTTCAGTCATGTATGCAACAACCATTTTTTCAACGGGCCAATATGGTTGCTTGAATTTTTTACCAAGCCCTTGATTATCTTCTACTCCTATTGGTTGCCCAAGGATAGCATGGACGTTATCTGCTTTTTCGCCAAATGTTCTAAGTCTAAATAAATATCCATCTGACCCAATGTATTTTTTAAGTTCCAGATTCCATCTTCTTAGCATCTCTCTATATCTTAAATAGTCGCTTCTGACTGGGTTGCCTCCAGCTCTATTTGTAGGTGAGCTTGTAGATAAAATAGTTGTACCGTTTTTTGCTATAACTCTAAACCACGCACTATAAGTATTGGATAGACTTCTTTTATTTATATTAACTGTGGCTGTGTTAACATTTGTTCCAGTAAATACCTTTTCCCATCCAGTTGATTCGTTTTCAGACCACTCTACATCAAAAGTAAAAATTCCATTTCCAATGCCATTCCACTCGACTCTGTATTCACCTAAAAGGATAGATGGGAATACATCTAATTTTGTGAATTTAAATGACATTTTTAAAACGCCCTAATGTATCTGTATTGTCCGGACACGCTGCCAAATGCTTGTTCAGCATTTTTAGTGACTTTTATTGCATGAATTCTTTCCTCGAATTCTTTCATCATTATATTTGCTATCTGCAAGTATTCTGTGGTTTTGGCTTTGTCCTGGATTGTTGCACCATCTTTGGTTTGAAAGTCTAATCTATTTCTTGAATAGTTTATGGCCTTAGACCTCATTAATGTTGCAGACGCGCCAATCATCATTTCATACCTATATGGAAAATCCTCTACGGTATATATATCAACCATTGGGAGAGTTGAATTATACTTATCTACAGTCAGCTGCATTGCTGAATGAATGTCCTCATCACTATACTCAACTGAGTCCAGTAAAAAGTTCTCAGCGGCTGTACGGTCCATTAAGAAGAACCGAACATCCTGAGGTGTTACAATCTGTGTAGGCGTGTCGATAATTATTTATTTAGCAGATTGCTGCATTTTTTGTTTTGCTAACTCAATCATGGCCTCATTTGTGAATTTAGGTAATAAAAATTTTGCTATACCACCTTGTGCATCAATAAGTTTATCGCCAATTACTTTTGCACCGTACCCAAGTCCAGTGGATTCATCAGGGATATTATTGCTAAGTCTAAGTTTTTGTATTTGGCTATTAAGATCTACTGCTCCGTGCCCAATAGTTGGAAGAGCAGCAGCACCTAATGCACCAGCACCAGCGCCAATTGCTCCACCGCCTAGTAACCCCTTGATAGATTCTTTTATTCTGCTTTTTTTGCGCCCTTCGGCATCGTATCCAGTGTCACTTACCAATCCAGACAGTGCTCCAATGCCACCGCCAGCTACTGCTCCAAGTGCTGCTCCAACAGGTGCACCAGTATAAAGCGCGTCATCTTGATTGAATGGCTTATATGCCAATAGTTTTTCTTTTAGTGTGTCTAAATATTGATTTGCGTATTTGTTCATAAAATTAATTATATTTATTTTTTTAAGTTTCGGATCTAAAAAATAAATTAAAAGGTGCTCACATCTAACAAGTCTTTTGAATCACGTCCAGAAGTATATAATGACCCTCCTAGTCCGCCAATTAAACCACCATCAATAATTGATTTAATAATGTTTTTTGCTGCACTGGCTTTGGTGTCCATCATTTTTTCATTCATTCGGTCTTCGTCTGACTTCGTGGCTTCATTAATAGAGGAAGAAATACCACCTATACCACCACCGATAATGGCACCAGGAACCATCATTTGAAGTCTATGAGGCAAATTTTTCATTCTAACTTTTTCAATAATTCTTGAAAAAGGTGAGGGTTGGTTGATCGCACCTGAGGATAGGTTCCATTCTGCTGTTTTTTTATTTAGCTCTAAAAAATATTGATTTGCGTATTTATTCATAGTTTTGAAGGTGATACTTACTTTATCCAAAAACTTTTTTGAATGCAATTAAATTCTTAGCTGTTTCAGGTTTATTATAGCCCGACATTCTATCGTAATCCCACTCTCCAGCTGCATTAGAGCCAGCTGATTCTATATTTTTTAATATATTAGCTGATGACTCTGCCGCATTCCGCATGCCCTTAATCGTAGTCCCACCAAGCTGATTGCCCATACCACTCAATATTGTTTTGTATGAATCCACTCGGCTTCCACCTGGCGAAAGATATTTATCGTACACAGATTGAAATAGTTTATTTTTTCCAATTCTTCCTAGTTCTTTGAGTTCTGGATTGGATGCCAAGATTGATGGAGTCATTGCATCAGCAAGCCTGCTTCTTTCTTGCATTTTTGTGTAAGCATAATCAGATACATTAGGTCTTTTAAGGGGCTTAAGGAATGGTAAAAAAGATTTAATATATCCATGATTAGCTGGATTTTGATTAGTGTCAATGTGCTCCGCACTATTTAAATTTAGTATATTTGGAATAAAATTTTTAATTATATTCAAATAGCTTTCCGCATACTTATTCATTTTTGTTGTTTAGTTACTTTCTGTTTATCGGGGTTATTGTCCCACGACCCTATAATTTCTGGGTATGGTGGGTATTTAAATTTATCTGTTTTTGTTTTATTGAACTGCGCAAGCTTGGTCACAATAGGCATTATACTTTTTAAGTTTTCTCCGTTCATGTGTGTTGTATTTTTATTATATTACCTGTCTGCAATCTATTCCATAAAAATCAAAAATTTTTATAGCATCTGTATCCCTAGCATATGTTTCTCTGTATATAACCGTTTTTATGCCATGAGCAGCTATATTAGTGGCGCATGAAGAGCACGGTAGAAGTGTGCAAGCAATCAGCCTACATTCACCAGCCTGGAACAAAGACAGCAGGTTTGCTTCTGCGTGAATCATGTATGGTCTTCTTTTATCTCTATCTTCCCAGAAGACTGGTGGAACATTTACACCAGTTGCTAGTCCGTTGTATGAAACCCCTATTACTTTATTTGAGTAATTTAATGCACATGCTCCAACTTTCATAAATGGATCTTCACTCCTGAGTGACGCTACTTCTGCTATTTTTAATGCGTATTCTTCCCATGATATTCTTTGTTGTTGTTTGTTGTGTATTGTTGTTTTCATTGTTGTTGTGTATAATATAAATACTATGATTATAACCAAAATAAAAGACGTTATTAGTGGCAAGTGTGAAATAAAAGATAAGCGTTCATCAAAGTGGCCCACTGTTAGAAAAAATTTTTTAGTTCAAAATTCTAAATGCGCTGTGTGTAACGGAAAAGATAAATTGGAAGTTCATCATATTAGACCATTTCACATTTCTCCAGAATTAGAGCTAGATCCATCAAATTTAATGACTTTATGCGAGAGCCGAAAAAAGGGGTTAACGTGCCATTTATTGATGGGGCACCTAGGTAATTACAAAAATATAAATAAAGATGTGATAGAGGACTCCTCAATATGGAATAAAAAATTAAATCCATCCATGGATCAAGATTCTTAATCCATTCAAATAACCTTTGCAACTAAAAAACAAAAGAGACGGCATTTCTGCCGTCTCTTTGCTTTTTTACTTTCGGGGGAATTCTTAGAAGAATTTGACTTTGGCCACACCGTATGGGTTGCCGATAGAGGCACCGATAGAGGAGTAGATAAAGAATTCAACCATGAACGCTCTACGATCAACAAACATAGTTGGTTGCTCGAGTTCATAGAACTTACCAAGGAACTGAGGAGCTGCAAAGTAATATGCAACACCGTCTGGAATGACGTCATCCTTCATGGTGAAGAGATGCTTGTGCCCAAGGATCGTTGTAGCTGAGAGACCATTCTTGAACAAGTCAGTTGAAAGGTCACCAATATTGCTGTGTTGCAGCTTGAGATATTCACGACCCGTATTAGCATTCATAAGGATGAGATCCGTATTGAGGCGAATTGGGGTTGAGTCTTTTCCAAGTGCGTTAGGGCCAGGGGTGTATCCCTTTGAGAGGATTTTGGTGGCCTCAACAATAGAATTTCTATCGAAATTCACAGCAGCGCTGAGTGGGTTATTGGTTGTGCTGAAATCGTAATACTGAACTTTACCAGTTACAGAACTAGCGGCATTACCAGTGTTACCAACGATAGCGTCAACGGCGGCGAAGAACGGTACGTCTTCAGCTGTCATATGATCTTTAATCGCGTTTTCTTTGAATACGTTACGGATGTCGTAATCGTATTGCTCAAGACGGCGAACGTCCTGGAAGTAGCTAGGGCTGAGAATGCGAGCAAAGTCAACACGGTATCTGTCGCCCTTCATGATGCGGTTCTTAGGAAGAGTAGCAAAACCAACGCTCATGGAGAGTGGCTTAGAATCTTCTTTGTCGATGATCTTGACTGGCTCGTCTGTGTCGAGTTGTTTGTCGAGTTCTGCGGCTGTGATAGTCTGCGGAGGAAGAATCTTGCGGAGCAAGCCCTCTTCACGGAGAGTTAAACGAGTGAAATCAGTTGCAACTTCAGCGGCTTTGTTCAAGTCGTTAGAGGCAATTTTTTCCATGAACTTATCGTTAATTAATTTGGCTGGAATATTAGTATTCATTTTAATAAATTCTTTCTATATTAAGCTTTAGCGTAAGGGGCACAAGGCGCGAAAGTGATATACTTTCTGTCACCAATTTGCACAAAGCCAGTGGTGCAACGGCCAACAACAACGTTAGTGGAGGCTGCAGCTTTTAAAGCTCCAGTTGTCCCATCAAGCGTAAGCTCAGTATTAGGGGCGAATGAAGAACCAGTGTATCTGGTCGTTTCGATCTCTAATGCGTTAGAGAGTGACAATCCGTGAACGGCCCCATACGCAATTTGCGTGTAGCTGTTTGGATTAGTTGAAGTGCGACCTGTTGATGGGTCGGTTGAATCGGCCATGATGATGAAGGCCTCTTTTGCGGCTGATGCAGTGGCTTTTTCCCACTGTCCAGCTGAGCTGATATAAACAATATCGCCTTGGGCAACGGCAACTGCAGCTGATAGACTTTTTTCTACCACTGATGCACTTGGCCAGCCCTTGACAATATTAACATTAACTTGTAATGACATATTTTTTGTTTTTCTTTTTTTAGTTTTGTTCCTACTTCATACTACTTTATAGTATCGTCTCGTGAACCTGACGAGATCAAATTAAACTATTGCTTAAATTGACTTTTATATATATTAATCAAATTAATTAAATTAATCAATAAATATTATATATTAAATTTATTATCCCTCTATAACCAGTCTTTCAAATGGATCTAATTCATCTTGTGAAGCCATCTTGCTTGGTTGCCCAAAGCTTTCTGCCTTCAGCTCAGACGCTAATTTATCTAGAACATTAAATACCTCAGATGGGTTTTTAGCAATAGAGTCAACAAACGCCACTTTATTGGATTCCTCAAGGATGCCTCTAGTAACTAAAACGTCTGAGATCTTGTTCAATCCAGTTCTAAATGACTGCTTTTCTAACTCAGCACTTTTTTGAATTTGTTCAGCCTCTTTAATTGCTGAGTTATACAATGGCTCAATTCTCTTGAGTTTGTCTTCTGCCTCAAAAGCTGGAATAGCTCTTTCGGCTAGCTTTGCTGCATTTTCGATTAATTCTTTAATTGGGTTCATATAAATTACTTTTCTTATTGTGGAACCTGCTCTGGAGCTGGTTCTTCTGCTGGGGCCTCCTCAGGTGATGCCTCAGGAGATCCTTCTGCACCCCCAGTTAAGCCTAGTTCTTGTAAAACTGACATAGCTTCTTCTTCCGTGATCTCTCCAGATTGGAGAAGGGCTTCAAGGGCTTGAAGAATTTGCTGAACTTCGGGTGGGACGTTAGCAATCTTGTCTTGTCTTTCTTGAGCAACTTTGGCTAATATATTTTTTTTGATTTCTTGTTGCTGAAGCAATTTAGCGTCTTCTTGCGCAGCTTGCTTTAAATATTCCTCTATTTGTTCTTCAGAAAATCCGCCTTGCTCAAGCTCTGCAACTTTAGCTAAAACACTTTCATTGATTTTGTCTACAATCTGTTGCTCTTCTGTAGCTTGTTTGATAATAGATTTGATATCTTCCTCAGAATACCCAAGTTCTACCATTGCTGCAATTTTTCTATTAACTTCTTGCTCTTTGGATGAATCTTTCGACTGCTTAACAAGGATGTCTGCATCAGACATGGCAGCTTCCTTAACTAGTTCAGTGATGTCTTTGTCGGTTTTGCCTTCTGAGACCCACTCAGCTACCTTTTTATTGATGTTTGATTCAATTTCAGAAATTTGTTTTTCGGAAAAAATTTGCCCAGCTGTTTTTGGAGCTTCTTCGACTGCTTGCTCGGGGGCTGCTGCTTCGCCACTGGGGCTCTGTCCGCCTTCGATAGCTGATTGTAGTTGCATTAAAACTTGTTGAGCTTGTTCTTCTGTTACTTCTCCGCTTGCAACCATTTCTTGAAGAGCGGATAAAATTAATTGAATTTCATCTTCTGGAGATGCTGCTCCTTCTGGAGCTGCTGCTTCTGGAGCTGCTTCTGGAGCCATTGGCATTTCTTGTGCTTCGTCAGCTGCAACCTTACGTCCAAGGGATTCGAACAAAAATTTTCCAAGCTCGTATCCAACAGAAACATTACGGTAGTGAGATGCAATCTTCTCTGCTAAAGCGTCTTCATCAATTGAGTTCTCAGAAGCAACTTTTTCTTCTTTTTTAACTTCCTTCTCTTCTTTGATATCGCTATCTGAATCTTCTGATGCCTCTTCTTCGTCCTCTTTAGCTGATTCAGCTTCGTCTTCAGCGTCTTCTTTAGCTTCTTCTTCAGTTTCTTCCATGTGGCTTGTGGCGGATTTTTCAATTTTGGCCCCCTCACTTTTTTCGAGTTGCTCTGTAGCTAATTTTATATTCTCAAGCAATTTATTAACTAAATCAGAAGCTTCTGAGTCTTCAGACGCTACTTTGCTCGATGGAGCGCATTCTTTTCTGGATGGCTCTTCTTTTGATGGCTCTGACGTTCCATTAGCTTTTTGTGTTGCCTCAACTCCAATATTTGATAATGGATCGGTTGTGCTACCTTTGCCTTTTCCTCCCCCTGGGAGTGCCTCAACAACTTCTTTGTCGCTTGCGGCATCACTTACAGAGGATTCTGATTTGCCTTGCTGTTCTTGTGCTTCTTTAGACTCTCCGATAAATCTACGAAAATCTTCAAGAACCGAATTGAATTTTGCTACTTTTCTTTTGCTCATAATATTGTTTTTATTTTATTTTAGATTGTTGTGCGTGTCTATCTTTTTTTACATTAATTTAAAATAAGTGCGTTTAAGATAACGTCCTCACTAGATAATGTATCATTTAAAAATGCCACTTTGTATGCTAAATATTGTCTTACTAATGCGCGAGACCTTGAATTTATTTTTGTTTGTGTTGCGTTACTGTAGTCGTCAGATAATGCCGCTACTTTCATTTTTTCCTCCTGGACGCTTGGCGAACAAGAAAACTTATTTAACTCTAATAATGTTTTAGGTGTCAATCTTAAATTGAAAGAATCAGAAGAATCATAATCGTGAATAGAAGAAATTAATTCCAGGTTTGAGGCCTGCTTTAATTCCTGCCTTATGCACTCTCTTAGTACTGGTTCCGCTTCATCTATACTTTTTTTAAATTGTTCGTATTTAGATCCAGACGCTAATTTATAAAAATTCCTAAAAGACATTAATGCCCCTGCTTTGGATAGTGCAGTAAACATTTGTTTTGGATCTTTTTCCTGTAGCTCTCTAATTGCTGATTCGGTTAAATCTGTTTTATCAATTACTCCAGTTGGAGCATTAATTCCCATTGCATCAATATACTTCTGTATTTTAGATAACTTTTCTGCAACAGCTAACTTAGAGGTTGATAAAACTCTGTTCTCCATTAATTCAGCTAATTCTGCACCACCGACAGGTTCCGAAAGATCTATGCCAGCAATTTTAGCTAAATCCATTGCTATCATGTCTGCCCCACGATCAACATAAGATATATCGTTCCAATATCCCTCTCTATTGAAAACAAAACATTTTCTTCCATCTGGTAATATTTTATTACGCCCATATGGATGCTCTGCTCCCTTTTTGACGTGCATGCAATATTCGCTAGCTGTTTTTGCTTTATTGCCGCAGATAGAACAAATGTCATTATCGCAGTGCCACCCCATTGAAAATTTTACTTCTCCGCCTTTTTCTACTTTTCCAAGCCAATCAGCGCACTTGTCTATATTAGCTGCAATAGCTAATTCAACTCTTCCCATTTTTTCGTTGTACGAAGATTTAATTACATCTCCGTCTCTTTGTTCGTCTGGCACTTTGCTATTGTGGTGTCGATACAATTTAGCTCTCTTTGTAAAAGTAGGATGCGAATTTTTGCATACCTCTTCCTCAAAAGCGTCAAAATTTAAGTTGCTGCCAGTTTTCTCAAAAGAGCCTAAAGCAATTAAATGTATAATTGCGTGATTCTTTATGGGCTGTATATCGCCCCACTCATTCCTTACTGAGTTAGCTATCTTGGACCTATCATCTGGGTTGTCAATTATTTTGACTAGGTGCTCAGCCTCTGGGTAATCAAATGAATTATTGAATATTAATTTTCTCATTATTCAAGTATGGGTTCGTTAAATGCTGATGAATCAAGATATTTTTTACCAATCCAAGCTGAAATAGCTCCAGCAATCGGCAGCATTTTACCTCTACTTGAGTGTGCTAATACCTTATTTAATGTTGGTAGTAATTTTTGAGCTATCGTTGGCTTAAATGGAATATTGATTGGTGGAACTTTTATTTCTCCGATAAGCGGAGACTTGCCCTTAAGTTCCGCAATTCGTTCAAGTACTTTTTTTTCTGCATCGGCAGATATTCCCGGCTTTAAGTGACTTACCTGTGAAGATATTTCTGCACTATTTAAATAATTTAATATTTTATTTGCTGCAATCCCGCCAGTTGCTCCAATCCCCATAGTTGCTGTTGTTGGAGTAACTGTAGCCCCTGCAACTGTGTCAATCCCCCTTGCTATAAGATTCTTTTTAGGTCCCTGATCGGATGATATAGACCCCTTGATCATATTTATTAGTGATGGCGCAGAAACACCAAGGGCCGTACCAGCAATTCCGCCAGTTATTGCCGACTCCCTTTTGCGGTCTCTATATTGCTCGTCTGTTTCGTCTTTTGATTTATCGGAAGTAAGGTATGAACCCAGCAATGAGCCAATTCCCATTCCCCCTAACCCATACCCAAGTGTTTTTGCTCCTGGCGTATTTTCTAGTGTATTTTTTAGCGAGCTAGCTGAATTTACAATTTTGTCTTTAATTGCAGACAAATCAATATTTGCATATTTATTAGATTTACTATTGTTTGCAATACTCATAGCCCTCTTGTTTCTTACACACGTTAAAGCAAGGTCTCCCATCTCAAAATCTAATTTTTGCTTAGCTAAATCGTACTCGCTAGAGCTAGCTAATTTTTCCCCAACCTTCTTTAATACATTATAAATTTCCATAAGTTAAATATGTTAGCTTTTAGGTTCTCTTAATTTGGGATCTATTCCCGGCTAAATTGCTCTCCAATGAGACAAGCACTTGAGCAAAATGTGGATCCATTACTTGGCCTGTGCCCTGTCTCAATATAGATCTTGTAATGTCCGGCATTAAACTAACACTTGGGGCTAGTTGAGCTAAAGTATTGTATGCGTTTTCAATGTCTTTTGGTGATTGCTGAGATATTATCTCATCTTTCATTAACTCAGTTAATAAAGCGTGTCTTTTTAAATCTGATAATTCAGCCTTGAATTTTTGAGAGCTTAAAGGACTTTCTTCGCCTTTTGATTTTGCTAAAAAACCTTCATCAGCTTTGTCTGTATATGATTTATACGTTGCATTAGGCTGCGGGACACTGAGAAACTTATTAATTAATCCAGATGCTGAGCTGCCTCCAGACCCAGATTCAGCCGTTTTTGAAACGATACTAAAAAGATCTGAATTTATTTCAGAAATAAGATTTTCTGGAAACTCAGAAAATTTACCGTTTGAAACAATGTCCCCTTTGCCTGGTCTCCACATCAAATTTGATGCGTCCTTTTGTGATTCAAGCCCGCTAACTTTGTATAACATCTGTCTAAGCTCGGCCTGCTTAATTACTGAGCTACGTAAGGATGTATTAAATTCTTTAGTTTTTGTACTGTAGTTATCTTCTGACTCAACCATTGAATCAAATAACTCTAAAAATTTGGAGTCGTCGTAATCAGAAATTGAACCAACTTTTTCAGATAGATCATCAAAATCAATATTAGCCACTTTAGCGACTAAAGATAAAATTTTCCCAGCTATTGGATTATCTCCATACTGGAAAAATATCTCAGAAGCATACTTGGCTATATTTTCTTTTTCCTCTGTGTACTCCAATAAATTACATGCTTGGTCAAAAGAGTGAATGAATTTTTCTTTTTGCTCAATTACTGAGTCGCGCATGTGTGACAACTTTCTGTTGTCTCCTTCGATTGAATTAAAGGTTGTTTTAACTTTTGATTCCAGCGATATTTCTGATGTATTGCAGACATCAATAATTTCATTAGCGTTTTTATCCAATGTGGTGCTCTCAGAAAATCCATCAAAACCAGAAAAGTCTAACTGATGCGAAATTTTGTTTGAAATACTAGAATCATTAAAAACTGATTTAATAACATTTTGCTTATCAGCTAATTCAAAATCACCAGACTTGTCAGAAGCCAGCTTAACATAAGCTTTGGTTTTTGCTATGTTAAATGCCTCCACTACTCTACTTATAGTTTCTGGATTAAGTTCATTCTGCCTAGCAACTTTAACAATACTGTCATTTGCGGATTCCCCTTCGTTATGAAGTTTTATCGCTTCAGTAAGTGATTTTTCAATTCGCTCGTAGATCATAGTTTTATATATTACTGTAAATTATAAAGGTTGTGGAGTAAAATATTCTAATTGCTTGATTTCTTTTTTACCTTTGTTCCTAATCTCGTTTTCTTTTTGCCCAATTAGTTGCCTTGCTGGGTCATCATAACTTAATGAAGATGATACCTCTTTCATTCCATCCCACAAGGCTTTTCTGAATAAATCTCCATTTACAGAGTCTTCTCCGCTTCTCATTTGCTCTGACAAGCTCAATGCATTTGTATAAGCTATGTGTCTATCGAAATCGCTAGGTCTTGCATGATTAACTAATCTTACTCCAAGTACGTATTCGCTAGCTTGGAGCTCTAGTGAGTTTTTCATTGCTGCCGTTAATTTAGATGAAATTTCGTTAGTAACATTCAGTCTTCTTTCAAGAATATATTTAGAGGAGTCCCAGCCAAAAGAATAAGATAAACCCATCCATATTGAACTAGCTATTACATCTTGTGGGGTCTCCTTCCATCTATCGTATGGAGCAATAATTGAATATATTAATGTTTCACAATCTAAATAATCTATTACGTCAAAAAATATTTTTAAATAGCACTCTATATTTGTTTTTTCTGTCTTAAAACTTTCTGCTATTTCTTCTATGCTTTTTTGTCCAAGGAACATTGCTTGTATTTTTGTTCCAAATCCCCTGCTGTGATTTGTTGAGAAGCAAGAATGGGCATATTTAACTTCTGGGTACCTACATACTCCATTAACTAATAATGAAAAATAATCTACTACATATTTATCATTTTCGTCTTTAGGAATTACAACAAAATTTTCTTCGCCTCTTGCTATTAGTTCCCTATGAACCCTTCTATACTCAAATGCTTGATTAGCTCTCCATGATGGAGAGTAATCTGGATCACTACTAAAATTCCTTGAGAATTTTTTAATGCTACTCATTACTTGAGTTAACGAACGGCTTTTAGTTCAAGTGGGTTGTTTTCGCCAGGCCTAATAAACGATGCTGCCGTTGCCGTAGCTCCAGCGGCGGGTAAAGCGGCTCCGCCTATAAATCCGTATTCTTTCGCATTAAGTGGAGTGTTTGAATTTAAGGATTTTTTAGCCAACTCAATTGGAAACCCATACATACCAGTAACTGATTTTTGAATCTTATCAAGCTTGCCCAAGCTTTGGTCTTTGAATACATTTGATAAACCCCTAGTAGTTGTTTTGACCCCATCTATCCCCCCGTACATGAAGTCTTGAAGCACTGGCGGAAGTTTAGATGCATAATTATTAACTATTGGCTGGGCTTTCGACATAATGTCTTTAACTCCATTAACTACAATTGGTTTAGCTGCTTGATATGCAGCTCCTAAAGCTGGCTTGCCTGCTTGATATGCAGCCGACAAAGCCTTACCAAGAAAAGCTCTTTTTTCATTTAATTCAGTTAAGTATGTTTCAGTATATTTATTCATATTAAAGAGCATCTGTGCTAGTTGTTGAATTCTCTACAGATCTTTGTTTCAAGAATAAAACAATTTTGGCTGTTGATTTTATAGTAGATAACAATAAGTCCTCAAAGTCGGCCATTTCATCTATGCCATATTGTTCAGCAAAGTCTGCATTGTGCCAATAGAACATGAGCAACAATCTAGACATTCTATCTAGGTTATCAACCAATTCAGGAATATAATCTTGTACAATTGACTGAGACCTTGAGGTTCTTGTAAGTACTCCAATCATTCCTGGGTCAAATACCTGCCTAGAGTTACTATCGCTCGCTCTTTGTAAGAAATCTATATCTTCTTTTGTTATTTGATTCCATTGTCCACTGTCCAATTCGGTTGCGCTAGTTGGTGGCACGCAAGCGAATTGGACAGTGG
>OCVQ010001772.1_pt1 | contig 15599 bp, 25 predicted proteins | sample 1539061 | NCBI WGS metagenome assembly OCVQ01 (sample SAMEA3355526, study PRJEB22509) | marine metagenome | biome: marine; feature: river plume; material: water | place: USA | collected 2010-08-08 | depth 0.5 m | reverse complement strand
TAGGCTCAATAGTCCTAGAATGCAAAGCAGGATTAAAAGCAACAACTGGAATCTTGTAAAGCGCTCCTAAAACAAACGCAGAATAACCACCCATTGATGAACCTATAATTACATCAGGTTTAAACTCCTCAACTGTGCTAATAAGGAATGGAAATATATCACTCCTTGTATAATCTAACTCAGGAGCATGAACAAATGACTTAGTTGCTAAGAAATCAACCTTATCACCACCCTGTGGACTTTCTAAACCATGTAGATATAATATTTTTTGTTTCATAACTGTGTTGGGCTCGCACCTCATTTATACGTAAATATACGAACTCTTTCTTGCTTCTCCAAACATTTTCATGGGGACCTTTACCAAGCTAATCCTTTGGAAATCTCTGGTGTTGGGGTTTGGTTTATTGCTTCTTCCAGTGCAGACTCAAGACTAGATAAGTTATCTACATTTTGGTTAATCCAAACTATAACATCTTCTTCTGTTAAAGAGTCCCAATTAATAAAACCCTCATCTGATGGGGATCCACTTAGTGTAAACTCATCATTAAATTTTTTTGTTATACTTCCATCTGTTGTTGTTAATGTCCAGTAAACTTTAGTAACCAACCCAGTTGATGTCTCACGTTCTAAATCTCTGATTGAATAGGTATGTGTCATAATTAATTATTTTTATTTTTATTTTTTGATTCTGTATGATATTTTTCTTTTAATAATTGAGTATCTAAACTTAGAAATAAACACATTCTTTTTAATTGTCCTGGGTTTTCATGGGCCATTGATGTTAAATACTCGTCATCAAATGTGTCAAATATGTCTGTAAAACTTAAATCTTGAAACATGTCCATAAATTCAACTTCTTTACCCATTTATTCAAATTTTTCTTTTAAGTTATTAATTTCAATTACATGCTGTAACGATGATACATATGCCGAGGCTTCAGCATATTGTCTATCTAATAACTTATATAGTTGTTTTTCTGTTTTACACTTATAAGCATATGTAGAATACCATAAAGCATAATCCATAACTGACTCTTCCCAATTAACATAATAAGCATGACCATGTTGAGTTCCTTCTGCTAAGTTAAGCCTTACACGAGCTTCCTTCATTCCAAATAGATTATGATTTTCTTTAAATATTTTTGAACCATAGTGACCTGTTTCTAAAATCGACTGAGCTAGTATAATATGTGGGAATTTAAAATTTAACCCTTTAATTTTTTCAATTAACTTTTCCTCACTAAACTCATTAGCTTCATCTATAATCAATATTTTTTCTACTTCAGTAATAACTTCTGGGTCTCTAGGTGTGGATGTTAATCCTAAAAAAAGAAGTGAAGAGAAAAAAATTGTGGCTATTTTTAAAAACGTAACACCATAATTAGTATTAAATTCTTGATATTGTAATTTTTCTGGGTTGTACTTATATAATTTCATAACTTATCCTTTTAAATAATTAATTGCTTTTTGAATACCTGAACATGCCTCATATTCTTCATGATAGATGAATGTTTTTAAATTTTCTTCTAAAGTCTGAATGAAATCCTCCCTATGGACGGTTATGTCAACTATTTTATCTTCATCTTTTATATAAATTTCTAATACATGGATATTCTTCCTTTTCCCTATTAAATTTTCTAAAATTCCTTCTACTATTGCTTTAGAAATTCTTATATCTTTATCTTCTATTAGTTGAGTAAATTCTTCAGAACTATTTACTTTTATTGTTGTTGCCATATTAAAAATTTTTTAAAAAATCACCTTTGATATTTTTATTTTTTAGTTTATTATTTTTTTCTTCATCTTTAAGAATTTTTGTAGCTAATCTTTCTAAATGTTTTGATTTAATTTTATCATAATCATTTATAATTTGATCATGATTTTTCTTTTTAATATTTTTTATTTTTTTACCCATTATGTGTACGATATTATATCTAAACCATCATTTTTTTCTTCATCTAATCCTAACTCAATTAATCTTTGTTTTTGGTAATCATCTAACTCCCACTCAACATCCCCTTGATTTACAGGTTTATGATCTTCTATACCCTTTAATTGCTTATCTGAAAATATATCTCCTACAGTAAGGAAGAAATGGTTATAACAAAGTAATTCCGTATTTATTTTTCTCCAATTTTTTTTATTTCCATCTTTAAAATGAAGAAGTAAAGGCATTTTATAATCTAAAACCCTACGTTCATGAAAACCACACATAGCACATTCTTCTAGTAAATAACCTTCAGTTATAAGTCTATATTTAAGTTTATCTGGGGAAAATGAGGAAGCATCTACTCTACCTTCAATTATATCTATTAAAGCTGGTTCTTTTCCTGTACTTCTTAAAAATTTAGGAATACCTTTACCTGATTGGTTTTTATGTTGCTCAAATAAATTATCATGAGTATTACTTTCATACAATTTGGCCCACCTTTTATAATGAACATAAGATACATTTAAATACCTAGCAGCAGCTCTATTTGATAATGTTTTATTCATAGCTGCCACTATTAATTCCTTATTTAAGGGTTTAGCTTTTGGCATACTATTTATCTTTATTTAAAGAATCTATTGATTTTGTTGATAATTCTTCACTCTTTTTATAAGACTCAAACTGATCAGGAGTCATTATTTGTATATCATTCCAGGTATGATCTCCACTACCATTAATAGTAGATACAGCTCTATATGCTCCTGTTGTAGAACAGTCTACACAAACCTTATATCCAAATTTACTTAACCTTAACTCTGGCATTGGTTGACCACAAGCTATACAAGGTATCATTTTATATTTTTGTTTTGTCATATTCATAATTATACGTAACCTTTAAAATTTTACGTAAATATACGAAAGTTTTTACTATTATCCTAGTTTAGTTGGGAATCTATGTTTTAAAAATTCAAATAAATCTTTGGATGTTAGTAGTGAAAATTGTTTCCCATTTTCATCTTCAAATGGGACTACTTTCCCATCGGGGTTAAATCTATCTAGGATGTACCACATGATCATATCAAAAGCATCATTTCCATAAGATATTTTTAATAAAGATTCAATAACAAACCATAATTCATTTTTTGATTTTGTTAAATCTATTCCCGATAATTCAAATAGGGCTTCATCGTCTTTATGGGCTGCATCTAATTTGTTTACTATTAAACAAAACACACTTGCCTCATTAACCTCCAAAGTATCTTTTAAAATAATATTTGAACCCAGAATTTTTTCAAATAACTCTTTTAAATCATCTTTACCCTCAAATTCATAATCTTCACTCATGCTTTTTTTACTTCAAATATTTTTAAAAAATCTTTTAGTTTTAATTGTTTTGTTTTAGAGGATAATATTTCAGCTTCATATTTAGTATCAGCTTTTACATAACCTATAGCATCTTCAGAACCTTTTATTGTAAATTTATATTTCATATTTTTTAATAATACTTCTAATTAATGAACATTTTTCGTAATTTTCTTCTACTATATAATACTTAATTAAATTATTAAGAACATTTTTATAGTTAGATTTTTCTATTTCAACAACTAATGATAAGTTAAATATATTAAATAGTTCAACCTTATCTAATTTATTTTGTAAAGCTACCTCTATGGTTTTAAAACTATCTTCTAGAATAAAATGTATAAATTCCTCTTTAGTTGATAGTTTTTTTAAATCTTCACTATTACTATAAATAATTTCAATACCTGTGGTTTCTCTTAATTGAGTTACTTTTTCTTTTTCCATGAGTATAGTTTTTAAGATGTGCATTTATAAATATTAAACAATCTCTACTTCTATATTAATGTTTCCTAATCCCCAATCTTTTGTATTATTTGTTTTGGTAAAATTTTCAACCCATTTCCAGGGATCATTATAAGCTTTATTATCTCCTTTATAAGGTCCTTCGTTAATTTTATCTAAAACTCGTGTACCATCTTCTTTAGTATAATAAGCACCATGTTCCATATGATACAATGCTGGTTCATATAATACTTTTAAATCAAAATCATTTAAAACTGCTTTTTTCTGAATATTAGTATCTACATAACAAGCATAAATCATTTCTTCCTCAAATCCTTTAATCTTATTCCAAACATCTTTATGAGCTATTTGAAAATCCCCACAACAATTAATTAAACTATATTTATCATTGGGTGTTACTTTTGCTGGAAAGTGTCTCGCTGGGATGGTTGTTAAAGATTCTCTTAGTTTATTTATTTTAGTATTATATACTATGTCTTTAGGAGCTTCTCTCCTTGAAATTGTATAAAAAGTATCTTTATTTAGAGTTTTAATTAAAGCTTTTAATTCTTTCCTTGTTGGGGGGATGATATCAATATTAGTAGAAACAATCCAATCTGCATCACTTCTTTTAATAGCAATATTTCTACTTAAGGACTCATTACATTTTTGAGCATTTTTATCCATGATAATTTGGTTTACTACACTATCAGGGATAACAAAATGTTTTATTTTTCCTTTAGATGGAATTTTATCTTCAATCTCCCATAGAAAAGAACCATTAGAAGAATTCCAATCTACATAATTAATTTCATCAAAAGTTTCATGCATAAATTTAAAATGGAGTATTCCCCTTTCTAAATCTTTATAACCATCATTTCTATTTACTACTACGGATGCTATTTTCATAATATTTTATTGTTTTTTGTAAGCCTGTTTTAAGAGAGGTAAATTCATAACCTTGTAGGTGTGTATTAACTAATTTTTTACTAGGAGAACCAACAAAAGCATTAGTATCCCATTTAATTAAATTAAAATCATAATCTACTATATCGCATATAGTTTGCGCATACTCTTTAAGAGTGTAAGTATTCCCTGATGATAAATTAAATAATTTAGGGGCTTCAGGGTTATTCATACAAGCCATCATAATATCAACAGCATCATCAATATAAATCAATTCTCTTTCTTGTGTTCCATCTCCCCAAAGAACTACTTCTTCTCCCCCATCTTTAGCTGTTACTATTTTTCTTATTAAATCAAATATAAAATGTTTATCATCTAGATTATAATCAGGACCATAAAATACTGATGGGATTAAATAAATTGAGTCCATTTGGAATTCTTTATTTAATGCTTTCAAACCCACAAGTAGGTTTCTTTTGGACATACCATATACTTCATATCCTTCTTCAGGTTCCCCAACTAAATAGTTATTTTCTGATTTTACAACATCATTGTTATAACCACAAGAGGATCCAAATGTTATCATTGTTGCTCTTTGTTGATATTGAGTCCAATAAGCCAACATATCTGAGTTAATACTATTATTAACTATCCATTGCTCCCCGGGGTGAGTTTGACAATACCCACCTGCTGCTGTTTTAACTGCTAAGTGAATAATTATATCAAATGTGTCTTTTTTACAATACCACATTTGTGTAAAATTGCTTGAATTAAAACTAGTAATTTCGTGTTCCTCCTCTTCTAGTTTTTTTATTAAATGTTTTCCTACAAATCCTGTGGATCCTGTTATTAAAATTTTCATAATTATTTATAGTTTTAATAGTAAAATATAAAAAGAATCACTTAAGTTCCTTACTTTATTTTTAAAGGGATATTGATATAAATTTAAAGTAGTATCTTTTAAAATATCCGGGAAGTTTTTGTACCAAACATGTTCATCCCAAACAGTTTGATGTAGAGAGTGACCATTTATAACTTCTTCTCTAGTAGAAATAGAACCACAAAAAAACCCTCCACTATTTAAATTGTCATTAATATGTTTGAAAAATGGTTTTTGATCTTCAGGTTTAATGTGTTCTATAACTTCCCAAGCTGTAATAATATCAAAATTTAATTTTGTATCATTTTCAAATAATTCATACTTTTTTGTAACATCACAAGTAAATAAATTTTTATTATGATATTTAGGCCAATTAGCTCTTCCATTTAAGGCACTATAATCACTTCCCTCTAATCCTACACCTAAATGTCCTTTATTAATATAATCTATTACAAGTTGACCTCCAGAACATCCTAAGTCTAAAAAATTGATTTTATCTTTTCCTCTTTGGGTGTGAAAATTTAATGTTTCATTTATAAAATCTTCACTTGTAAAATTATCTCTTTTTGTACCCCAAGGACAAATATGGTCCGGGGAGTCATATGCTATAGGATGGTTTGTATTTAATGTTATCATAAATTTGTATACTTTTTATTATTATCTGTGATTATCATTCTATATGCTGATATTAGTTCATCAATACCTTCCTCAATACCATATAAAGGTTTCCACCCTGTTGCTTCTAATTTATCATTAGATACTATATAATTTCTATTATCCTTATCAGTTGAAAATTCATTTTCAATAATTACTAAATTAGGAAAATATTCTTTTATAGTTTCTGCTAATTCTTTTTTATTTAAATTAGCATCAGATAATCCTACATTAAACACTTCACCATTTAATCCACTATAATTTTCAATACAATGGAGAAAAGTATAAGCTATATCTTTTACGTGTATATAATTTCTTTTAAAATGGGATTGGAATAAAACTAATACACCTTCAGTCATTGTTTTATATACAAAATCATTTACTAATAAGTCAGTACGCATCCTAGGAGATGACCCAAATACTGTGGCTAATCTTAAACATATACCATTGCCCCAATCCATTATATATTCTTCAGCTTTACATTTAGTAATAGCATAGTGAGATAATGGGTTAAATGGAGAATCTTCAGTAATTATATCTTCTGAGCTACCATATTGACTATTCGTATTAGGCATTAATAATTTTTGATCTTTTCTTAAGTTATCTACAATAAATTGTATTTGCCCAAAATTAATGGCTGTTGCTAATTCTTTATTTACGTCACATGCAGGTGCCCCCACTATAGCTGCTAAAGGAATAATTACATCATGATTGATAATTTGTGGTAAAAATTGTTTTTTATTAGTAACATCACCTTTAACAAAATTAAAATTGTTATTATTACATAAGTGTAATAAAGATGTTTGCTTATACATTAAATTATCAAATACCGTTACATGGTAACCATTATCTAATAATACTTCAGCTAATACTGATCCTAAATAACCAGCTCCCCCTGTTATTAATACGTTTTCCTTTATCATAATAGTTTTGCGTTTTTATCTCGTAAAGATAATATAGGGTTGTTAATAGGCCAAGGAATATTTATTTTTGGATCATTCCACTTTACTGTGAATTGCTCTTTAGCTCCCCCATATAATGTTGATTGTTTATAACTAAATATCCCAAAATCACTCATTACTAAGTGACCATTAGCGTATCCTGGTGGGACTAATATTTGTTGTCTATTTTTATCATTTATAGTAAATAATTCCCATTCCAAATATGTTGCGCTATCATAATTCATATCCACAACTACTTGTAATAAAGAACCATAAATGCATGATACTAGCTTCCATGTTTTATTATCACCATGCAAACCTCTTAATGTATGTTTTGTAGATGTACTAATATCATCTTGTTTAAAAATTATTTCATTTCCTGATCCCTTAGGGTTGAAAACCTTATAATTTTCAATATTCCATGTTTCAACATATTCACCCCTATAATCATAAAATATATCTGGTTGGATAACTGCTAATCCTAATTTTTTACTAAAATTATATTTCATTATTTAATTCTTTTAAGTTAATCTTTGCTGTACCTTTTTTCTGTACTATTTGTGTGGAGCACTCGTTAGCAAATTCAATAGCTTTGTGTATTCTTTTATCCATTGAAAAGCCGTGTGTACGTGTTATATATGCGTATACTAAACCAGCCATAAATGTGTCACCAGCTCCGCTAGTATCTCTAACATCTACTTTATCTACAGGAAAATAATAATGTTTATAACGAGCTCCTTTACTTCCCAACGTTGAAATTACTTTTTCTTTAAACATATCATAGTTATCTTCTAGAAAGGTTTTATTATGGTCAGATTCAACTTCATTTATTTTTATAAAATTTATATTTGAAGCCCAATTCCCAATAGATTTTTTAGTATCTAAAAAAGTATTTATGTGTTGGTTAGAAATGTAAGATATTTCATCTTCTGTAAGAAATCCTTTACAATAATCACTTATAATAATAGCATCATATTGATTCCAATTTATATTTTCCAATGTTTTTTTAGCTATAGGAAATATATCATCTTCCCCTTCATCAATCCTTATAAACATATGATTTGTTCTTTCATCAACATATCTTGTTTTTTTAATTTGGTTAGCATTAGAAATTAAATCTACTTCAACACCTAAGGCTCTTAAATTATCAGCTACATTACCGGCCATACCTTCAGTACAAACGTATGATTCAGGTTTTAAGATAGGTACAGGTGCATCCGGGCAAAATCTACTTGCTGTACAGTAGATATATTCATCTACACAACTATCTCCTATTACTAATACTTTTACCATGATATTTCCCAATCTTTAAATTCAGCAGCTATACAATCAACCTTATAATCTTTTCTACCACCTTCATTTTCTTGTATTTTATTTTTAGCAGTATTTCTTATCCCATTTAGACCATGTGTTAGTCCTAAATTACCATCTCCAGTTCCAGCTCTGTACTTAGTTTCATTATGCCAAATATGAAGATTCATTTGAGATAGGACTACAATTGCTCTAACATCCTCTCCAGTTAGTGTTATTTTTTCGCTATTAATTATTTCTCCTATATCATGAGTTATTTCTGATATTTCTTTAGCATATTCTTCTTTATGCTCAGTAATAAAAACTTCTTTTAATTGAACTATAGATAATCTGTCTACTAATTCGGATAATGTGGGTAAATATTTTCTATTCATGTTATATATTTCTAAAGCGCCTTTTATCGGACCATTTTACTTTTTTGGATTGTCCTAACATTGCTAATTTACTAACTTTATTATTAAATTGATTTCGTGTTTCTTGAGTATGGGGATTGCCATTGTTTTGTTGGTTTTTCATTATTTGATGTTATTAAGTTTTACAATTTCATCTAAAGTATGTGTTAATCTTTCAAAAAAGAAACCATTTTCCCTAGCTAATATATAATTTTCTTCTATAGCTTCCAACCTATTTATATAATCCCTTTCAGTTAAATTATTTAATATTTCTTTTAAATCTTCTTCATTTTCGAATGTAATTATACCTTCTTTATTAAAGTAATCTGCTATGTTGGGAGCACCCCAATATATTGGGATAGTTTTAGTTGCAAAGCAATCTACTATCTTATCTGTGTAATAGTTTAAATTTCTAGAATTTTCTATAGCTATATGAAACATAGATTTTCTATTCCAAATTTCTTTTTTACCTTCTCCTTCAATTGGAGTTCCTTTTTCAGTTATAATTTCAGCCCCTGGATCTCTGTAACCTGGTCTATTTCCTGTTTCGTGATTAAAATCACTTAATACTTTCCAAAATTTTACGGGAATACATAAATCATTTTCTATTTGTAGTACCTTTTGTCTTAATTTATGACCTTCAATAAGTTCTAACACACCGCTTAAAAAAGTTACTTCAAATAATCTTTCATCACGAAAATAAAAAGAATTTATATAATCCAAATCTAAGTTAGTTTCACCATGAATAAACTTTTTAGCATTACTACATTTATCTACTACATCTTGACTCCAGGTTAAAATTAAACTATAATTATTTTTAACTTTTTGTACATAGTCGTGATGTCCAAATAATTGATTAGGTTCATTTAATATAATAATATTGATAGGATTTTCTTCTAATTCTTTCCAATTATTTTTAGTAAAATAATCATTAAAAATTGTAATAGGAAGATTTTTAAACCTATCTTGACTTAGAATAAATTTTTCATACCTTTCAATAGGTAAATAATTGCTATATATTTTCATAATAATTATTTTGTTTGATTTGCTTTTCTATGTCTTTTGGGTGGTATAAAGAAAAACGTTCTTCTTGATTTAAATCTGCATAAGTACTATAACCATCTAATACTTCATGTACTTTATTTATCCATTTTATTTTTGGATGATTCTTCCAAATTCTATATTGAAAGTCAGGCCAATTTACCCATCCCATATCATTTACTCTCCACCCCCACTTTTTCTCGTACTCCTCAGTTAAACCATAAACAGTATTAACTCTTGGGACTTTTATAACTTCATTTTGGGGATTGCTTAAAATTATTTCTGGGAGGTAGGTGATTAAATCTATATGAGGGATTTCATCTGCGTCAATTTGGAATATCCAATCCCCATTGCATTTTTCAGTAAGTTTGTTTTTCCAATCTGCAAAGTGGTTATTAAACTTACTTTTATGCCAGCTAAACTCCCCATTAATAGATTTTGCCCTTAAAAACTCCTCAACAGCATCATCCCCATTTTTAGAATCATAAAGAACTACAACTTCATCCTCATGTCTTTTATTTTTTAGTAAAAAAGGAATTAATCTTTGAATTTCTACAAATTCATTACAGACTGTAATAGCATAACTTATTTTCATATTATAAACTTTGTATATAATGTACTAAACTTCCTGTTGGGAGCCAACCTAATCTTTTAATAGCATCATCATTTTTTCTTAGTGTTTTTTTATAATTTCCTTGTTGGTTAGGTAAAAACATACATTCTACATTAAATTTAGATTTAAACATTTGATATACTTCATTTATAGAATAATTTTCACCCTTACCCAATTCCCAAGCATCTGTATGTACTTCTTTTTTCATTCCAATTCTCCATAAACCCTCCACTATGTCCTTTACATAAGTAAAATCTCTTCTTTGTTCACCATCCCCAATAATTGTTATTAGTTCATTATCTCTAACTTGACGTCTCCACTTACCTATAACAGCTGCCCAATCCCCATCAACTATTTCACCGGGACCATAAACATTATAAAATCTAACTATTTCAATATCCATCCCATATGTTTTTTTATACATTTTACAAGCTTCTTCACCCATATGTTTACAGGCAGCATATGGGGACTGATAAGGATCATGCCATTTAGATGATGAACCAGAATATATAACTTTAGCTCCAATATATCTAGCAAATTCACATACTTTTTGGGTTCCTATAGTATTAACCCTAAATGTTTCTTCTGGGTTGTTAAATGAAGGTTGGATTCTGGATAGGGCGGCAAGGTGAAAGATTAAATCAAAATCTTTATCCATTAAATGAATATTTTCAATATCAACATTATGATAATAACATCCCTGGATTTCATTTTCCAGGCTTCCAATTTTATAATTATCTAAAGAATGAACAATATGTCCTTCATCTAATAATTTTTTAATAAGGGCGGTTCCAATAAAACCTACTCCACCTGTTACCAATATTTTCATAATGTTAAAATTTTATTAAATACTTTATCTACATCAGGATGACATTCAAATGAAGGTTTATCTTCTAAACATCCTACTAAAGGAGGTGTACCTTGGATTGTATCCCACTCTTTTAAATGATGTTTCATGTTTGATGTGCAGAACAAATCACACCCTCCCCCAATAAAAGTATATTTATATTCTTGACTTCCTTTTCTATAGGGAGCTCTGAAATAAGGATCAATTGATGACCCTAATTGGATAATTTCTACATCTGTAGTCCCTCCTAAATGTAAAATTCCTGAGTCCATTACTACTAAACATTTTGCTTTATTTATTAAACCCCTAACTTTTGGTAAGTTCCCTTCAGGGTGGTTTAACAAATTTACCCCATATTGAATTTTAATATCCATTACTGGTTTGGGTATATTATGAAAACCAGTTTCCGAGCTATTTTTACCAATAGCTACTACTGGTATTCCTTTATTATTTAGCTTATCTATTAGTTTTTGATATTTCTTTGTATCCCATGTTCTAGAATCCCAAGTATAAGTTGGATGGATCACAACATAATCTTCAAATCCTATATCCCAATCTTCTTCTATATAAAGATCAATTTCCATTTCTTTTGGGGTTAATGAAAAACCTAACGATAAAGCATGAAATTGTCTTATATCAATTTGGGAATGTTTAAATTCTACATCTTTACCATTAATTTGTATTTTTTCTTTAAATGGTGTTGTGTAAAAATAATCATATAAATCATGGTCTAATTGATGAATATATAATGCTTCTAAAACTGAGGGGTGATTTTTAAATAGAAGTGGATGATAAGTGAATATAGTTATAGGTACACTATGGGCTTGGTAAAGCTTATTTATTGTAGGAATAGCAGCTAGTGTATCCCCCAATGCGGGCATATCAATATAGACAGCTATTTTTTCCATTACTTACCCTTCTTTACCAAATATTCCAATATAATCCAAAGCTTCTACAAAATCATTATGAGGAAATCTTTTTTCAGTAGTCATATCCATTCTCCACTCATAAAATTCTCCCTTTTTATTAGGAATAGGATATTTATCTCTATCTTCCTCTGAAATTTCTACTGCTAATACAGCTGCCCATTCATAGTTATCTTGAGAAGGTGTTTCATTTACCACACCATGGTCTCTAGCTACAGCAGCAAACACCATTCCCTGTTGGGGTAAATTTACTGTTTGAGGCATCCAAATTAACCCATCTTCATCTTCACCTAATAAAGCTTTATATAACTCTGGGAGAATCTCTATTTGTTCTTCAAAAAACTTTTCTCCGGTTTTCATTATAGATGAAGTTTGAAAACCACAGCCATAACATGAGTATAATTCTACACCATTTATCTCTTGCTTATAACAGGCATCACCCTCACATCTTTTACAAGTTATTAATTTATCTGTTTCTACCATTTTATACTTTTTTTAATGTTGGTTTTTTAGGCATTTCAATATCTGATATTTTTAATTCTAGTTTTTTTGGTAATTCTACTAAATTATTTTCGAAGATTTTATTAATTTTATCTTTCATTTTACTAAATGAAAAATTATCTCTAGAATAAGATCCCTGTTGTTTTGCCTTATTTAAAAATTCATCATATTTTTCAAAAACAACATTAAAAGCATATCCTATATCCTTTAACTCAGGTCTAAACCATTCTGCCTCAGGTATAATCATATTTTGAACAACTGATGATTGGTGGATTTTATCTAATTTACCCCCTACTAAGGCTGTAAATTCTCCTTTTAGAAAATCAATTTGGCCAGACCAATTTGAAGATATAATAGGTTTATCTACTGCACTAAATTCTAGTAATGGTCTTCCAAATCCTTCTCCTTTTGTTAAGCTTACCATTGCTTTTATTTTAGGATGATTGTATAATTCATTCATTTCTGTGTCTGTAAGGGTACCATGGAGCAAGTATACTTTTGGCAATGTTTTAGCATTTTGTATATCATTCTTAATGATATTAATTCTTCTTAGGATTTCAGATTTATCCATAATACTTCCATTTACTATGCATGTCTTTAATACTAATGCTGGTGGTGAAGGTCTATTTTTAAATAATTCATAAAATGCCCTGATAGTTAATCCAATATTTTTTCTATCTTCGCCTAATTCACCTTGCATCCAATGACCCACAGTTAAATAAGTAAAATCTTCGGGGATGCTGTTTATTTCATTATATAAATCTTTATTTTTAAATTCTAGATGTTTAAAATAGATATCTAAATTTACCCCTTCAAATAAAACTTCAATAGGTTTTTCTAACTTAACAATATCTTCTTCGTTATTATCCTTATAGAATTGGGTATTTTCAAAAACTTGCTTAGAATGATTAGATGATGTTAAAATTAAATCCATTCTATTACAACCTTCAATCCAACTACCATCAACTATAGTAGTTTCCATTCCAGCTGTTAAACCTATATTATAACTTCCTATAGGGTTAAATTCATTAGGAACTGTTATTTGGCACCAATAGTCGGGCTTAGCCATTAATTGGGGGATAATATATTTTTCTAAAAATGCCCATTCTGTATGATTTGAAAGAAACCCCTCAGCACATTTCCCCCATCTTTGGGGTAAAATTTGGATATCAAATTTATCTAATTCAATCAAAGCTTTAACAAAATCTCTACTTCGAGCACCATAACCACTGTAAGTATCAATTGGACAGCTTATAACAAATGTATTTTTCATATTAATATATTAATTTATGATTTAAAACTTTATTTAATTTATTACTATCACTAGTAAAAGTAAAACTATTTTTAGGAGTGAAATTATTGAGGGTTTCTTCAATTGCATCTATAAATCTATCTGCTTGGTGTTTAGAGGTAAACCCAGCTTCATTTCCTAAAGCCCATTCCCTTCCTTTTTTTCCTCGATTTTTTCTTTCATTTTTACTCATATCATACAATTCCTTTATTTTTTCAGCTGCGTCTTCAGAACTACACCTGTCATCAAAAATATATGGAGTTTTAGGAGAACCTACTAATGATATATTTGATGGGAATACAGGTAATGCCCATTCTCCACATTCTTTATAAGTACCTCTATGGTTTGAAGGAACATTAGGTGTAGGTGTATACCAATCTCCTTTTTCATCAGTAAATCTCATTTGATCTTGCATCCCTCCGGTTACATTAGCTATAAAAGGAGTACCAGTTAACATAGCTTCAGTTAAAGATAATCCCCAACCTTCAGCAGATGATAATAATATTACCCCATCAGCATTATTATATAAAACATTCATTTGTTCAATTGAAAGTTTGTTTGTAGACAACACAATGTTATGATCTTCTTCAGGAAATAAGAATTTAATTACTGCTGGTAAATCAGTTCCGTGTTGGTCTATAGGTTGGGTATGTAAAACTAACTGACACTTTTCTCTTTCTTGTTTAGATAAAGTATCTAAAAACAACTTCCAAGCTACTAAAGTATCTGGTATGCATTTTCTTCTAATATTTCTTGAATTAAATAAAAGTGAAAAATTTATATCCTTACCTCCATTTAATTCTTTTTGGAAATTAAATAAATCCTTATCAGTTGATTTTAAGGGTTTGAACTTACTATTATCTAATCCATGAGGGATATATTTTATAATTTTATCTTTAACTTTATCCCCTAATACCATTTCATTAATGTTTTTAGTTTGTTTAGAAATACCAAATAAACCATCACATGAATCATAAAAATCTTGATTATACATAGGAGCTGGTAAATCATCCCATATGTTTAAATAAGTTATAGGTATTTTAGATCTTATCTCATTTTCTATCTGAAATAACCATTCAAAATAACGTGGATCTGTAATTAAAAGAATTGCATCTGGGTTTTCTCTTTCTATAACAGTTCTTACTAATTTTTCATCACCATACCCATCAGTAGGATATAATAATACACTAGAATCCTTAATACCTATTTTACTATTAGTATCATCACTTAAATCTTGGATCTTTCCTTTATCAGGATGTTTAATAGCTCCTGCAATTTGTACCCAATTATATTTATGGGAGGTATGCATTACTATCTCACGACCAATTTGAGCAACCCCAGAGTGAACTCTAATATCATCTGTTAGTAAAAGAATTGTTTTTCTATCTTCTTTTTTAATATAACCTTCTTTCATTTAAAAACTATTTAATTAATTATTATTTTTCTAATTTAACTTGAGAATTTATTTTTTTTCTAAAATCTTCATCTGTTAGATATAGGAATAAAGACCTATCTGCTAATTTTTGAAAACTAAATTTTCTTTTTACACATTCAATTTTAAAAT
>OCVQ010001769.1_pt1 | contig 15608 bp, 15 predicted proteins | sample 1539061 | NCBI WGS metagenome assembly OCVQ01 (sample SAMEA3355526, study PRJEB22509) | marine metagenome | biome: marine; feature: river plume; material: water | place: USA | collected 2010-08-08 | depth 0.5 m | reverse complement strand
ATTTGCCTTGTTTCATTGCTTATCCTAACTTTACATAACTATGATTATGGGCGTAATACAACTAGCAAATAGACCGTTATGTCTGACTCTGATCCTGAACTAACGGCCGCGCTGCGTCTAATAGCCACGATAACGCAGCCTTGTAGTCACGTGTCGTCGGATCAATTGATGGATCCAAATCTTGTTCGACATCCTGCACCGCACATCGCAACACAAAGATCTGATCGCGCAGCTTGTCGCGCTCGGTTCGCGTGATCACCAGCTCGTCTTCGCTCAGTGCCAATTCTGATGCGCGCTGGCGTGCAACCCAGTCCCATTGACGACAGGCCTGCGAACAAAACTCCCTCGGTCTGCCGGCACCCGAACTCGCAGGTAAAGGGCTCCTACACCATCGACATTTGAGGTTGTCCTGGAAAGTCACTGGCGTCTGGGTATTGCTCAAGGTCTCTGACGGTTGATCTGTTTGTTTCGTCATGACGAAAAGGTAGGCCATGAACCGGCAAATTGCCAGTATTACTGCGCATACTGAATACATGCCTAGTCGTGTCGTTCCATCGCATCTCGTTGCCCCCAGCAGACTGCTGTCGAGTGACAATGCTTCTGGCACTCATCCCCTCGTCATGGAGGCACTGAGCAAGGCAAATACTGGTCACGCACTCGCCTACGGTAACGATCCTTTCACTCGAGAAGCCGAAGCTGCTTTCTCGGAACTGTTTGGCAAGGAAGTTGTTACACGATTTGCTTTCGGTGGAACTGGTGCCAATGTGATGGCCCTTGCCAACATGCTGCAACCAGCAGAAGCAGTGGTGTGCACTTCATGGTCACACATTGCAGTTGACGAGGCCGGTGCTCCTGAACGTTTCTTGGGTGCAAAACTGATTGATCTCCCCTCGCCTGATGCCAAATTGCGTCCGAGCGATTTACATTCACTGCATCACCTTTTTGGCAGCGAACATCACGTGCAACCTCGGGTTGTGTCAATCACGCAGGCGACCGAATTGGGCACGCTGTACACAGCACAAGAAGTAAAGGACCTGTGCACTGCAGCACATGAAATGAACATGTTGGTGCACATGGATGGCGCTCGTATTTGCAATGCGACTGCCGCTCTTGGAGCCACACGAGAGGCCCTACGCTCTTTTACTGTCGATGCAGGTGTTGATGTGTTGACATTTGGTGGCACAAAGACAGGTGTGATGTTTGGTGAAGCCGTGATTTTCTTCAACACAGCACTTGCTGCACGATCTCTCTATATTCGTAAGCAATCAACCCAGTTGTATTCGAAAATGAGATTCATCTCTGCGCAATACTCTGCGTTCTTAAGCAACGATTTGTTTATCGAGTTGGGTGTCGCAAGCAACGCTGGTGCGCAAGCACTTTTTGATCAGGTAGTTGGCATCAATGAGTTGCAACTTTCAACCCCTCCGCTTGTTAACAGCATCTACCCAGTGCTCGAACCCGCCGTGAGCAAAGCACTTCAGGATTGGTCATTCTTTTGGGATTGGGATGCCGCAACCCATCAGGTGCGCTGGATGACGGCCTGGGATGTTGATTCGACGGATATTGCAGCGTTTGTCGCAGGTCTCCGTTCACTACTTGGCTAAAAGTCACATATTCTTAATTGACCAGTCAGTTACTTACCCACTAGAGTCACCTTCAGCGGGGGCACTATGGCGGCAGTCGAATTTGGACAGCGAATTCAAAGTGATGATGAGTGGATGGAGAACGCCGCCTGCTTGGGTCTCACCAATATCTTCTTCCCTGCTATTGCAGAACGCCCGCAAACGCGTGAACGGCGTGAAGAAATGGCCCGATCAGTGTGCATGGACTGTTCGGTACTTGAAACTTGCCGAACATTTGCCCGCGAGAACCATGAGTATGGTTTCTGGGGTGGAGAATCTGAAGAAGAACGGCACGCTGCGGGTTATCGACTCATCGCACCTATCGGTGTGCGGTCACTTTCTCGCTCGTAAATTGCTCGCAAGTTCGTCTCCGCAATGATCGACGCGGAACGCATCGTTCGCCTGGCTTGGGCTGATTACGGTGATCCGCGCACAATCTCAGATGTTGTTGAGGTCAGTGCCCATGTATCCACTAACCACGTATTCCGGTTGCACCTCAACGACGGCTCACATGTTGTCGGCAAGGTTTCGTCCTATGGCTCCTATTTTTTGTTTGCAGAAGATCACGATCGACTGTTCAAACTGGTGCAGTCGCTCAGCAATTCGCGATGGTCTGGCTTTTTGGCTCAAGTTTTGCCGCGAGACGGCCGTGCTTTTACGTGGTACGACGGAACCTGCTGGGCTGCTTTTTATGACGATGTAGAACGCGGCACACAACTACCTCGCATCATCACTTCTGAAGACATTGTTTTCCTGGCCCGAGAAATTGCGTCCTTCCATAAAACGTGTGCGGAAGCAACACGGCATCTGCCGCCTACTTCAAATTCTGTGAAAGGAGATGCCATTCATCTGCTTGAGCAGCTGTCTAGTGAATTTGCACCTCGCAATTTTGATTTGCGCTCAAGTGATATTGCGTACCTGCGCACATCAACCCACAATTTTCTCCAGCACCTTGAGGATATTCATTTTGATGAATGGAACAAGATTCCGATTTTGGTCGACTGGAATCTTGGAAACTTTTCGGTCACCCAAGTTGACGGTGCTGATAAGCGACTCTTCACCCGTTGGGACTACGACTGGTTTCGGATTGATACTCGGATGTTGGATTTCTATTTTCTTTCACGAGCGGCTTCACATACCGGTGACAAGACCCAATTCACGTACTCGCCCCACACAATGGTTGAGCCGCGCTTCGTAACCTTCTTGCAGGCTTATCACGCTGTCTATCCACTCACCAGGGCTGAGATTGAATTCTTACCGTCTGCGTATCAATTTTTTATTTTGAACTATGTCATCCGTGAAGGTGCAAAATTCTTCAGATCAGATTTAAGTACGCAATTCCGAAAAGATGCAGTAAGGCTGTATTTGCCGATGCTCGAGCATCTTGACATTACGCCTCTCTTGCGGATACTCGAATAATCGTCAGTCAGAGATTTTGCGCAGGTCGGTGCGAAATTTCTTGCCCTTCTCGACATAGATAAGCGCACCCAGTTCAATCTCAATGGAACGAGCGCGACCTTCCTTGATTGTCGCTGGGCTTCCAACGGCCAATGCTCCCGGAGGAACAATGGTGTCATTGAGAACCACAGAGTTTGCAGCGACTATCGCACCAGTGCCAACAACTGCTCGATGCAAAACAATTGCGCCTGAAGAGACTTGTGCCGAATTTGCAATCGTGCATGACTCAAGATGAACAATATGACCGATCACGCAATCGTCTCCAACGATCGTTGGTTGATTTGGCATTGTGTGGATCACCGTGTTGTCTTGAATGCTGGTTCGTGCGCCAATAATGATTTCGCCATCATCGCCGCGCAGTACAGCGCCTGGCCATATGGTTGACTCTGCACCAATTGTGACCGAGCCGATGATCACAGCGTCTGGATGTACAAAAGCAGTTTCATGAATTACAGGTACACGGTCTCCGTATGCATAAATCGTCATGATTATTACGGTAGTTCCACGGCGATCTCATTGGAGAACTAGGTCATATGGCTGTACCGTAGAGCCCCATGTCTCGCCGCCTCGACATAGAACTGACCAGTAATCGTCAAGATGGGACCTGGACTTGGCGTGCCGCTGGGGCCAAATCTCCTAAGGGAGTCGTCAACGGCTCCTTATTGTCGTCCACCGCGAAGACAGGCGATGTACTCAAAGTTGAAGCCGATTTTGACATTGATGGCATTTCGGTTTTGTCAGTTGTGCAGATGCGCGAAAAAGGTCAGCGTGGCAACATGCTCGAAATGCTCGCCAGCGAAAAGTCGTTCACACCTGTAACTCAAAAACTTGCTGAGAAGCCTAAGTCGGATCGCAAAGGTGGTCGCGATGCAAAAGGTAAGCGTGACGGCGACAGTCGTCCTGCTCGCCCACCGCGCGATCCAAATGCTCCTAAACGACCTGCATCCACTCGCACAGACGGCACAACAGGTCGTCCAGCACGACCAGCACGACCAGCTCGACCACACTTCACCGCACCGCCCGAGATGCCGAAGCGTCCAACTGCAAAACGACTGAAGCCAAAGCATGTTCACCGCACCGCTGTACTTGAGACTCTGCCTGTCGAACAACGTGGTGTAGCGGAGCGCGCACTCGAGGGTGGCATCAAGGCTGTTCGTGATGCAGTCAAGATTCAGAACGATCAACTCCGCAAAGATGGCAAACCTGAGGTTCCATCCGATGGTTTAATCTCGATGGCGCAAAACTTGTTGCCTAAGCTTCGCGTTGCCGACTGGCTTGATAAAGCTGAAGCAGCAAAATCAGATCTTGGAACTCTTGATCTACGTGATCTGCGCTCAGTAGTTGTGGCTTCCGAAGATCCAATGGTGATGCGTGATGAGACAACTCGCGCGCTTGCAGCGGAATTGAAATCCGCACTGAAAGAGCGTCAAGACGCAGCGCAAACTTTATGGTTATCAGACATTGCTGATGCGCTTAAGGTTGGACGCACCGTTCGTGCACTCAAGATGACAAGTGAGCCACCAAAAGCCGGTCAACCGTTTCCTTCGGAGTTGGGCGCCAAACTTGCCCAAGCAGCAACCGCAGGTCTTACAACCGAGACTGCTCCTGATCGCTGGATTGCGTTGCTAGAAGCTCTTGCGTTCTCACCAATTCGTGGTCAAGTAAAACTGACCACAATGCCACAGCAGCCTTCAGAGGCATTGCTCGCAACGGTAAAGCGCCTCTCCCCATTGCTCCCCCAGATCGCTTCGCTCTTCGGCATTGAGGTTTCGCCAGGCGTAACTGCTCCGCGTCCACTGCGCCCTACACGCCCAGTTCGTGTGAAGCCAAAAGCAGCATCGGCAAAGCCTGTAGCGACTGAGCCAGTAGTAGCAGAACCAGCAGCAACTGAACAAGTAGCAACTGAGCCAGTAGCACCGACTTCCGCTGAGTAAGCCCGATCTCATAGTCTGTACATATGTCAGACGTCGTCACTTATGAAGTTCAAGGCAAAGTCGCACTCATCACGCTCAATCGTCCAGAGGCCCGCAACGCTGTAAACGGCGATGTGGCTCAGGGTCTTGAGGCAGCCATCAACCAGATGGAAGAAGATCCAAATGTTTGGGTTGGCATTTTGCGAGCAAACACTGCGGGTCAAGAACGACCTGTTTTTTGTGCGGGCGCAGATCTCAAGGCAATTAATTCTGGACAAGCTGGTTCGCTCAATACAGCGCTTGGTGGTTTTGGTGGTTTTGTTTATCGTCAACGCAAGAAGCCAGTCATTGCCGCTGTCGACGGTCTCGCGACCGCTGGTGGATGTGAGATTGTGCTCGCCGCAGACATGGTTGTGGCAACAACTCGCTCGGCATTTGGACTTGCTGAAGTAATGCGAAATCTCATTGCTGGTGCAGGCGGTCTGTTTCGACTTCCACGCGCCATTGGCCAAGCCACAGCAATGGAAGTCATTTTGACAGGACAACCATTGTCGGCTGAACGTGCTTACACACTTGGATTAATCAATCGTTTAGTCGAGCCAGGCAAAGCAGAAGAGTCGGCTTTCGAGTTGGCATCACGCGTTTGTCTTGCCGCACCACTTGCCGTGTGGGCATCGCGCAAAATTGTCTTGGCAGCAGCTTACGAAAATGACGAGACGCTGATCAACATGACAAATGAAGAGTTTGGAAAAGTTCTGCAATCAGAAGACACCAAAGAGGGTCTGACGGCATTTATCGAAAAGCGACCACCAGTGTGGCAAGGACGTTAAAGAGTTTTTGAAGCAATAAGCAGACGTGCTGGCATGCCAACACGTTCATAAAGATTCTTCATCTTCCTGTCGCCAGGTAACGCAAGCGCATCAAGTGTTGTGCAGCCTCGGCTCTTTGCAACGCGAGCAAGCTCTGCAATCAACCCAGCACCAATGCCGATTTGTCGTGCCATCTGGTCGACGTAGATGTGGCTGACAACACAACTGGTGCTTGCAGCGCTGATGTCCCCCTTTGCATAACCGACAATTTGGCCAGATGTTTCAGCAACGAGAACAAGGCTAGAGATGTTTCCAACAGTCGAACCCCACAGGGCTCCAATACTTTCAATTTCGCTCAACAACATTTCGTGACCACGAAACGCGGTTATTTCGATTCGGGCTTCACGCTCAAGATCGCTCAGTGCTACGGCATCAGCAACGGTTGCACTGCGAACAGCGAACAACGGTGCTTTGCTCGTCACAAAAACTAGTGCTCGTTTGGCTTGTCGTCTGAAGAGTTGTTTTGAAACTCATCCACCATTTTTTGCACTTTCTGAGTGCCAATCTTGATGGCCATCTCGCCAATAACACGAGCGTTGCGAATCTCTTGATTGATCTTGGGAAGTTCTTGTTGCTTGACTTCTTCAACTCGCTTGGCAACCTGCTCTATAAATTCCGAGTTGTGATCGACTGCGTCGAGTGCAACATCACGACCGAGGCTCGCCACGCGCTTGATTATTTGAACAATGGACATGCATCATCCTCGACAGGACAACCAGGAGCACTATTGCGAACAAGCAAGAAACATTGTGTGCATTGTGTTTCGTCAGGTCGGCGTGGTTGCAAGCGTTCCATGCCATCTGTTTTGTCATCAACGACGACACCGTCTTCTTCGTCTTCTAGAGGTGTGTCGTCTGCAGCGGTGAGTTTCTCTTTGAGAATCGAATCAAGATCGGCTTCGACATCATCTTCTGTTCGCAGATCGTCATCATCGTCGTCGTCATCGCCAGCTTTTTTGGCAGCAGCATCTGTGGCTACAGGAATGGCATCAGGGTCTTCGGATTCATCGATCACAGCAAGATCGTCAGCGAGGTCGTCGGCAAGTCCAAATGAGTCTTCGTCGCCCTCGATGCCTATTGAATCGGCATCAAGAACTTCTGCATCTGGATCTACCTCGATCAGCATCGCTGGATCTAGGTCTTCTGCATCAATGATTTCGTCGTCTGACATTCATTATCCCTTTCACTTGTCGCGCGAACAATAGCCCAATTCAACACAAAATCAACGAATTAGGTCTTTTGTCTCCTCGACTCAGATTTGCGCTCAGAATCAAGCCTTTCAAGATCTGGTGCAACCGTGGTCATATGCGACATAGCGGCTGCTATGGCTGTATGACCGGCCTGTTGGGCAATCAATCGATGCATCTCAAGAGCGACCCGGCGGTATGCGGGGTGTCCCTGTGGAGCAGACCTCAATTCGAGCATATGCATTGCCTCACGAGCGTTAAATTGCATTGAATAGCGAAGCCTGTAGGCCATAGATACCGCATATGGCGCTTGTTCTGGGTAGTCGGGCAACAACGAGTCATAGAGCGCTCCTGAGCGAGCCATAGCCTCTTCAAACTGCTCTCCCACCCCAGCTTCTGCCACGAGTTCTGGCATCACATAGCCGTGATGCGGGGTCAATCTCTGCCACTCAATGGTGAGCAGGCGGTGGCGCTGGAGATCACGAAATGCGCCGTAATCACCGAGCACGTCAAAGCGGTAGTCGGTGCGCTCAAATGCTCGTCCAGGTCGGTGACGTCGGTTTTCGCGATTGCCGACGTAAGCGGTGATCAGTTTGACCTTCTCGGCCTCGTCAAGATTCTCGACACGTTTGAGTAACTGCGACTCCGGCAGATGCGAATGCGCATAACAAATTGCCGCGAGTAGTTTGTTCTCACCGTCGGGATCAAAATCAACCAACACAACTTCGGGCACTTGCTCTGGTTCGAGTGCTCCAAACATGTCATCGACCAACTGACTTGTATTGTCACGGTTCTCAGCGAGATAAGCGCTCCATCGACCACCACGTTCGGGAATATCAACACGACGCAAGAAACTTGGGATTACTTTTCGAAGTTCGACGAGCATTAAGTCCGCGTAGTGGCGTGCTTCGGGCAATGAATGCGAACGCATCCGCAAGAGCATCGATTCGTAAGACTGTCCTGTGCCGTACACACCTACGTTTGAGAGTGCTGAGGCAGGAAGTATCCCACGCACTGCATCCAGCGCTTTGGCTCGAGTTGCTTGTCGATACACAAAGTCGGAATCGTTGATCGAGCGTGGGATCGTCGCTCGCACATGATCCGTTACCGATGTAACCAAACTGCTGTACGTATCAAACATACGATCCATGTCGCCGACATATCGCGTGCCAAATGGACCATTAAGAATTTCTGGATCTCTGAAATAGCGGTAGCGACCACCGAGTCGATTGTCGTAGTTGATGTAGCGCGTACTTTGCTCGAGGTAGCTCATCAAGCGACCCCACTCAAGAATCTTTGTCAAGAGATTGGATGCCTGCTCACAAGCCAAGTGAACACCACCTAGTTGCGCAACCGAATCATCACCGTATTCAACGAAAATCTTTTCGTATAAACCCTCGGCGTGTGAAAGACCTGCCCTCGCATCGACGCCTTGATCGCCTGTGAGATCGAGATCATTGACAAATTCATCAAGGAACAATCGACGAAGACTTTTAGGGCTGCGGCTATAGCGAGCGAATAAAGCACCCTTAACAACCTCTGGAAGATTGACTAGCGCAAAAACAGGGCCATCCAAGTTGGTGAAATATCGAACCAATATCTCGGCTTCGGATTCGGTAAATACTTCGGGGATGTAGACGGTCACGACGGGTAATCCTAGAAGTTTTGACTGGTGCAGATCGGGATTAAGGGTCTAGAAGTACAACTTCATCGCATCGGCAAGCACCGTGCACTGAAGCCACACCACGCCTTTATAGGTGACCCCATCTGCGATCATGTGTGCTGGACTACCCGACCATTGAAAATCAATCGAGCGACTGACCCGAAAACTTGGATGCGGGAGGTGTGAGCCGATTGCAGATCGACGCCAGGCAATAGCCCGCTGTCTGATGGAAATCTTTGGGTCTACTTCAAGCACATCAACAAATCCGTCATTGGGGTGTGCTCGAGGCAATACGTCCCTACTTCGCAAAAGACCGCTGTTCGAAAGTATCAAGCATGTAGAAAGCAGAGTGCGATGCTGGATTGCGATTGTCCCCGCAACGACAATGCGTGAAGTTGCACTTGAACTTGACTTTGCAGGAGCATTTGCGTTCAATGAAGCTGTAGTTCGGTAGTCAATTTGCAGTAAATCGATGTTCACGAGCGTCATCTGCTGATTGGGCTCTGGATCCTGAATCCTCCCGCTGCTGATTCCGAGTGACTGAGCAATGCTGCCCTGAGTCACTGTGCAGGTCGTAGCCGTATCACCAGAAATATAGTGTTGTGCAATTTCTAGGTCACTTTGTAAAACATGCAGCGTGGTTGGTCGCGAAACTGGAGTGCCATACAGACCGTGCTTGCTTATCGTCATGACGCAATTCGTCCAACAGAACTTGATGCGGCCACAACACCACGGAAGCACATTTCGGCGGCTTTACTGGCTGCATTTCTGTCTTCCTCATCAAAGAGCACAATTGATAATTGACGGAGTAAATCAATGAGTTGCTTAATGGTTCGAACAAAATCACCGGCGGTGAGCTCGTCTTCTTCGAGCACATCGACTAGCGGCGTACCACTCGCCCAGTCAAGCGCTGCACCCATAAATCCAGCCTCTGGACCACGATGTACTACTAGACCATGATTTGTCTCTGCAGTTGCAAGTTTCTGGCTCAATTTTGAAGCGCTCTTCCAGCGCACTTTTAATTCGTTGTTCGGAAAATGTGCAGTGATTGATTCTTCGCCACCGCGAGCCTGAAAAACAAAGACGCTTGCCATAGCGGCCATGTTTGACGCACTCAGACCATCAAAGATGCCATCGGAGACGCAGTTAGCAATCAACAAGTCAGATTCATGAAAAATATGCGACAGCATTTGACCGCGCTGGGTCAGAGTCCACTCATCAACGAACCCCCACTCGGTAAGCAATTTGACCAATTCGTCAAACTTGTTGCTCACCGACTGTGTACTGTTCGACACTCGTTTTTCAAGTTGCTCGAGTTCGCGATCAATCCGCTCTGCAGACTCAGCAGCAATGAGTCGAAACTTGAGGTCTGGATCACTACCAACTGGATGCTCTGCTTGCTGAGACTTAGCCGCATGTTTCATCTTGGAAGACTGCTTGATCTTGGCAGTCGATAATCGTGACGAAGCCTCTTTAAGAAATTTCTGGTTATTCGGTGAAAAAGGAGAAGGCAATTTGACGTAACCGAGTGTCGTCACAGGCTGAACGAAATCGCGCACCGAGAATGTCTGCACAGAACGTGAGCGCGATAATGCCGTAATTTTTGTGCCATCACCACGTTGGGCAACGGTGAGCACCACCATGCGCTCCACATGAGAAATGCTGCCAGCTTCAATGACGTCTCCAGGTCTCAATTCGCTGAGAGATTGATCAATCTCGGAAGGCAGTGCTTTTGATGATTTGCGAAGTCGGTATTCTTCTATGTCGCCGTAGGGGCTTTCGGCCTGCAGCATTAATCGGTCTCTCTCCTTGCTGCGACGTTGGATACGAGCCTGAATTTCTACGACGTCCTTGCCCGATTGAAACTGAGCGAATGAAAGGTTGAGAAGATGTCTTGCCTGCACTTGTGAAGTAGAGCGAATGAGATTTGCTGCCATGTTGTAGGTGGGACGAAAAGCCGAATTAAGAACAAATGATCTGCTCGCTACTAATGTCGCAACCTGTTCGAATGTGACGAATGGGCTCCACACAACTAGTGCGTGTCCGATGTCGTCAAGACCTCGCCTACCAGCACGACCAGTTAGTTGCGCATAGTCAGATGGTTTGAGCATCTGGTGGTTTTCGCCATTGAATTTGGTGATTTTGTCGAGGACAACAGCACGTGCAGGCATGTTGATCCCCACCGCAAGTGTCTCGGTTGCAAACACAACTTTGACTAGACCTCGCGCAAAGCAAGTTTCAACAATCTCCTTGAAAGTCGGCACGATTCCAGCGTGATGCGATCCGATACCAGCCTCAAGTTGTTTGACAAATTGCGTGAACTCGAGCGCGGCAAGATCATCGTCGCTGAAACCCGCTAGGCGTTCGTGTGCTATCGCGACAATCTCCTTCTTTTCTGCAGGCGTTGTGAGCGAAATTCCCATCTTTAAACAAGACTTGGCCGCTTCATCGCATTGATTACGACTGAATATGAAGAAGATTGCGGGTAACAGATCGGCAGCGGAAAGTTCTTTAATGATGTCCGACCGCTGCGGAGCAAACAATCGCTGGGGTGCGCCGTATTGTCTCGAATTTTGACGGCCAGCATGTCGAACGGGTGCATTTGACTTTGCTTGTTCAAAGCGTGTCACTTCCGGGTTGGCACGACCATCTATCAACACATCAAACGTTCGTAGCGTGTTTGAGGCCTTGTCGCCAACAAGATAATGATTGGTGAGTTCAATGGGTCTCTTTGTTTCAACAATCGGAGTTGTTGGTCCACGAACAGTTGTCAGCCAGTCGCACAACTCTGTCGCATTTGAGACGGTTGCGGACAGACAGACAAGCTGCACTGTCGGTTCGAGATGGATAATCACCTCTTCCCAGACAGGGCCACGATATGCATCTTGCAAAAAATGCACTTCATCAAGCACGACGACTCCCAATGAATCAAGTGCTTGGGAACGCGCATAGATCATGTTTCGCAAAACTTCGGTAGTCATCACCACAATTGGAGCATTGGGATTAATACTGTTGTCGCCTGTTAGTAACCCCACTTGAGATTCGCCATAGAAAGTGCTCAGTTCAACAAACTTCTGGTTCGAAAGGGCTTTGATCGGAGCCGTATAAAAGGATCTCAGTCCAGCTCGGTGTGCTCGTGCGACTGCATATTCGGCTACGACTGTTTTGCCTGATCCAGTAGGTGCTGCCACCAATACGTTGAGACCATCGTTGATACTTGCTATCGCATCCAGTTGAAATTTGTCGAGTGCGAAGTCGTATCTTGCTGTCAATTTTGAATCATCAGCATCCGACATAACGATTACTCGGAGGCTATGTCGTCGTTTTGTGACTTCTTCCGTTTGCGTCGTTGCGCAACAAAACCAATGACCACAGCAACCACATACAAAACAGACATGGGCACTGCTAGCGCGAGCATGCTGATTGGGTCCCCGCTAGGAGTAATGATCGCGGCGATAACGAATACAACCATTACGGCAATTCGCCATTGCTTGCGCAGTTGCTGCGGAGTCACTGCGCCAACCAATTGCAAAAATACAACAATCACCGGAAGCAGAAACCCGGCACCGAACGCAAGCACCATAAGAGCGACAAGGCTGATGTATTTGGCAATCTGATATGTCTGGTTAACATCCGCACCCGACCATGAAATGAGAAACTCAAGAGCTTTGTCGAGAGTCCAAAACGCAAGTGCGCCACCAAAAACAAAAAGAAAAAACGATGAAACCGCAAATGGAACCGCGTACTTCTTTTCTTTAGAACTCATCGCCGGTGAAACGAATCTCCAAAGTTGCCAAAGAATAATCGGCACCGAGATGATGATGCCGCCATAACCGGCGATCCGCATTCGCGAAGCTAGACCTTCAATCGGTCCCAGTGCATACAAGGATCCATCGCAGTTGAAATCAGGACGGGCTGTGCAGATATTTCGATATGGCTGTGTGAGAAAGTGCAAAACCTGATCATAAAAAATCAAGATAACTGCTGCCCCGATGGCTATCGAAAGACACGAGCGAATTATTCTCATTCGCAATTCTGAGAGATGCGCCATGATCGACATCGGCTCCGAACCATCTACGACAGTCTTTGAAAAGCGCCAGGCCACTACTTATCCTTCTCGATTTCGTATTCAATAATCTTTGGCTCAAGGCTCAACTCTTCGACCGCACTTGGGGTCGTCTCATACGGGATGAATTCCGGCTCAACGGCAGCCTCTATCTTTTCCTGGTGAGCACTTTCTTTGAACAGCGATGTCGTTTGCACATATTCGCTTTCGACTTGTTTCGAGGCATCTGTGAAAACAGTCTTGTATTCGTTAGCGGCCTTTTGCATATCGCGAATCGGCTCGGCGAATGCTCCCCTGAATTCGGACTGTGCATCACCTGTAATGCGTTTGAATTGTCCGTACAACTGACCCATCTTGCGCAACACGGGAGGAAGCTTTTCCGGGCCAAGCACCACGAGACCGAGAATCAATAAAAAAATGATCTCGCTTCCCGAGAAATTAAACATTCCAACAGTCTAAAGGCTGCAGATACTTTGCCATATCATTGCTCTGTGCAGCAACGGCTTCCATCTCTCCTGAACGAGCCGATTCTTTTCGCCCATCGTGGTGCAAGCGCATATGCCCCCGAAAATACTCTTGATGCGTTTTCGCTCGCACTCAAACTGGGTGCGAACGGATTAGAAAGCGACATTTGGGTCACTCGAGATGGAGTGTTGGTGCTCGATCATGATGGCGTGGTGAAATCACGTTTGCGGTCCAAACCAATTGCGGAGATGGATCGATCGGCCTTACCTTCTCATATACCCAGTCTTGAGCAATTGCTGCAACATTGTGGAACGCAATACCAACTCAGTCTCGATGTCAAGGACCCGGTGGTATTCGAGACGATTGAACGAACTGTGGCAAATATCGATGAAACCATGCTTGACCGACTGTGGCTCTGCCATCCGAATTGCGACTTGTTAATCGACAAAAGATCATCCACTCGAAGGTGCAAGTTTGTCGATTCGACTCGACTAGCAAAGATCAAGGAGGGACCGGAACGTCGCGCAGCAACACTTGCTGCAAATGGCATTGAAGCCTTCAATATGCATTACTCAGATTGGAATGGCGGATTGGTCGCCCTCTTTCACCGGTTCAACATCGTCAGCTTTGGGTGGGACATGCAGCACGAAGCGGTAATTGAAAACGGTGTTCGGATGGGACTAGACGGTGTTTTTAGTGATTGGCCAGACCGAATGGTCGAAGTCATCAGCAAACAAGGTTAGAGAAACTTTGCCGCGCTCAACGGCCAGATAATCACGAAGGCTCTTCCAACAACAAGTTTTTGTTCAATCGGGCCAAACATGCGACTGTCAAAAGATTGTGGCCGGTTGTCACCCATCACAAAAAGTTGGTTGTCCGGAATAATCATCTCGTCCATCAATGGCACGCGACAGCGATCCTCAACAACTGTTTGAGCAAGGTCGAAGTCGTTTAAATAAGGCTCAGGCAACAACTTTCCATTAATGAAGACCTTGCAGTCTTTAATGGATATCTTTTCACCGCCAAGAGCAATGACACGCTTGATCAAATCATCGTGTTGTACTACTTGACCGTCAACCGTCACTCTGTCAAATACCACAACGTCACCTCGGTGTATATCGTGCAACCGATATGAAAGCTTGTTTACAAGCACGCGATCATCTTGGAACATGGTTGCTTCCATGCTTGGCCCAGATATGTAAAACTGCTGCAAAATCAGCGAGCGAACAGTAATCGCTATCACCAAAGCAACAACCAGCACAGTTGCCCATTCGCGAACGAGTTGTAATCCCGAGTTGGTCGACGGCAATGAAGGCGGCTGCTCAGAATTCATCAGCCTGTAACGGTAGCCGCAGCGAACCCTAGCTAGAGCGATGCGATGAGTTTTTCAACTCGATCATCTTCACAAACGAAAGGGTCTTTGCATAAAACCGTCTTTTGTGCCTGGTCATTAATCTTGAGGTGCACCCAGTCGACTGTGTAATCGCGCTTTTTCTCCTTAGCGGCAATGATAAATTCGGATCGCAATCTTGCTCGCGTCGTCTGCGGTGCAATATCCATTGCTGCAACAATGTCTTGCTCGTCACAAATTCGGTCAACCATCGAGCGTGCTTGCAGGCGATAAAAAACACCTCGGTCTTGGCGAATGTCGTGGTACTGCAAGTCAAGTGTTTGCACACGAGCGTCATCAAGAGCAAGGCCGTGTTTTGAACGAAAAGCTTCAATCAGGTTGTGCTTGATTACCCAATCGACCTCGGTGCCTAGTTTCAATGGATCATTCTCAATGGTCGATACGCAGTGCTCCCACATCTCTAATGCCTTCATTTCGGACGGAGTGAAACCATGCGTGTCTGCAAATTTCAAAGCGCTGTTGAGATATTCACGTTGAATGTCAAGTGCTGAGAGTTCACGTCCACTTTCAAGTCGCACCTTCTTTCGGCATGTGATGTCGTGGCTAAAGTCCCGGATCGCTCGTACCGGATTCTCAAGAGTCAGATCTCGCAGCGAGACATCCTCAGACTCGATCATTCGCAGCATGCAAGCCGTGCTTCCAAGCTTTAGATAGGTTGTATATTCGCTCATGTTCGAGTCACCAACGATTACATGTAAGCGGCGATACATCTCGGCGTCAGCATGTGGTTCATCCCTGGTGTTAATAATTGGACGGCTTCGCGTTGTCGCAGAACTCATCGACTCCCAAATATGTTCTGCACGTTGAGCAATGCTGAAAATTGGGCCACGAGGAGTTTGAAGCACTTGACCGGCTCCCGTGAATATTTGGCGAGAGATCAAGAATGGAATGAGATGTTGCTGATACTTGTCTGGCTCAGCACTTCGTCGCGTGAGATAATTCTCATGACAACCGT
>OCVQ010001762.1_pt1 | contig 15662 bp, 16 predicted proteins | sample 1539061 | NCBI WGS metagenome assembly OCVQ01 (sample SAMEA3355526, study PRJEB22509) | marine metagenome | biome: marine; feature: river plume; material: water | place: USA | collected 2010-08-08 | depth 0.5 m | reverse complement strand
GACGTAGTGAAAAAGGAAAAACAAATGTTATATTGTAGCACGTGTAATATATATATTGGAACAACTAAACAATATGAAGTACATAACAAAACAAAAAAACATATTAAAATGGCATTGATTCCAGAAATATCAAATACAAACATACTGAAAAACGCCCATAAATTTCATTGTGAAAATTGTGACTTTATGTGCTCAAACAAACAAGACTATAATAGACATTTGTCTACACGGAAACATAAAATGATGACAAATAATGACGAACAAAACTCCAAAGAATATAGGTGTGTTTGTGGAAAAAAATATAAACATCGACAGGGATTGTCGATTCACAAACAAAAATGTGTAGCAACAAATATAGTATCGAACAATAGTACAACAACACACGAATTGGACGCTGGAATCGTGATCGATAAACAAACAATCATGGCTATCTTAATACAAAATCAAGAACTGATGACAAAAATGATGGAAATTATGTCACACAGTTGATAAATAAATGTATGCCCATAATGTATAATGGCTGATTCCAGTTATAAGAAATGGCAGATTAGCATATTCTCTGCGTTTATTTTTATTTTAGTGGTAAACCCATACACATATAAATTCACACAAAAGGTGTTTGGTGGATCTTTAGGTAAAATTGCCGAAGCGAATGGTTGCCCCACGACACTCGGGTTAGCCCTCCATACAATTGTGTATACACTATTGGTTCGTGGTTCCATGGACATGAAATTGTTTACATAACCACGATTGGAAGGATGTATATGTATGTAAATGTTCAAATGTGTATTACATACATATCTATAAGACGGTATTTTATTCAGCAACGGGAGCAACGGGAGCAACAGGAGCAACAGGAGCAACAGGAGCAACGGGAGCGACGGGAGCAACGGGAGCAACGGGAGGAGGAGTACTTGCGAGAACCTTTTCCATCAATTCACTATTGGTTGGTTCAACTGAGATGGTTTCTTCTACACTGGTTTGTAATTTTTTAATCTGGGCGACAGAAGTGTCAAGTACTTGTTTCTCTACAATAGCTTCAAATATTTGTAATCCCTTAAAAAAATCTTGCTCGCACGTGGTATACATTTTGAGAATGGTCGATCTAGTCTCATTAACAATATTACTTAGCGACTTAGAATCTAGTTTAGGATGAATAACAATTAATTTCTTGCTAGGATCTTGTGGATCAGTAATGTATACAAACAGTTGGTCAATTATTTTTAATAAGGCGCTTTGGTTATCATTTGTATTGGTCATCATAAGTTTAATATTATCAGCATAATCTTTAAACAATGATTCCTTTAATGTACCACTATATGTTTTAGTAAAAGCTCCATCTTTTTTACACGCACCAATCTTTTTAAAATCACGAAGCGGGATTTGTCCAAATTTAGTAATATTATCAGGCATATTTTCATTTCCAGTAAAGAGTGTATAAAATGCTCGCAAGTCAGTGTTATATTGTTTTTTCATGTCGTCTGACATAGACGAAAAATTACCAGTATTATAGTCATATGTATCATAATACAACTTTTCTAGCTCTGGAATACCTGCTTCGTTTTGTAACGATTTAGTAGTTCCATCTTTGTTTAGGTTCATATCACAAAAACCAGTGGATATATTAAGTTGATCAGACGACGGTGTATTTAAACTCGTTTTATCTTTCATTAAAGCACTAATGCGTGAGCTACACAAATTTGCTTTAGATATTGTAGGTTGGACGCCAGCAGGTATATCATTTCTATGTTCATAATCAACTGAAACAGTTGAACCGAATTGATCCTTCCACGTGTAAACGGGGTTTATAGTGTGAGCAATCGCATTAAACACATGAAAGATTTGAATATAATACTTGGCAATCGAAATACACATTCTTTTTTTCTTTAAATCGCTCTTTATATCCATTTTAGTCAAATTATTTTTATTAAAATAGGCTACATTCTCCTTGGTCATTACATTTGATTCAATAGATCCCTCCATCCTTTGTTTTAAAAAGTCAATTTCTTTGTTCGATAAATATTGCGCAATAACATCAGAAGTCAAAATAACCAAATTTTTACAATACTCTGGATTAGTAAGATTTTTCAAGTCTTGAAAATTGCTTGTTAAAATATAATTAGCAGCAAGATAATCAATAGTAGACGATAATGATTTTTGTGTTGGTATTTCCGCCGATTGTTGAGCACCCATGTATATGTTAGATAGATATAAAATAAAATTGAATTAGAATCTATTAAACAATTTCTTCGATATAATAAATGAGCGAACGTCTAACAAAGAAAAATAAAAATACTAAATCGAAAAAGGAGCTATGGGCGCAGATAGAAAATAATTTTATAGATAAACCTCCAATTGAATGTTTATATAGGGTTGAGGGCCAAAGGGAGAACTGTGATATATGTAAATCTAGTGTAAGAATGACAGAAGACGGTTTTTTAGCATGCTCGAATCCTAAATGTAGTGTTATTTATAAAGATATGCTAGATCAGTCAGCAGAATGGAGATATTATGGTGCAGACGATAGTCATGGAACTGACCCAACCAGATGTGGAATGCCAGTAAACCCATTGCTGCGTGAATCGTCGTACGGATGTAAAGTCATTTGTCAAGGGTCTACTTCTTATGAAATGAGAAAAATTAGAAGATATACCGAATGGCAATCTATGCCATACAAAGAAAAGTCTCAATATGATGAATTTCAAAGAATTACTATTATCGCTCATAATGCCGGGATACCTAAAATTATTATTGATGAGGCGCTTCGATATCATAAAAAGATATCAGAACACAAAACATTTAGAGGGTTGAATCGCGATGGGATTATAGCAGCATCCATTTATATATCTTGTAGGACGAACGATTGTCCGAGAACAGCAAAAGAAATTGCTACGATATTCAATTTGGACAATACAAGTGCCACCAAGGGATGTAAAAATGCAACGGTGATTTTAAACGAGATTGAATGCGAAATGAACAACAATGACAAAACATCATTGTGTAAAACAAAACCAGAAGATTTTGTTGAGAGATATTGTAGTAAATTGAATATTAACCAAGAACTAACCATGTGTTCAAAGTTTATAGCATTACGCATTCAAAAAAACAATATCATTCCCGAAAACACGCCTCATTCTATAGCGGCAGGAATCGTATATTTTATAGCCCAAATATGTAAACTGAATATTTCAAAACGAGATGTAAATAAAGTAAGTGAAATAAGTGAAGTGACTATTAATAAATGTTTTAAAAAATTAGAGTTACACACTGTTAAATTAATTCCAAAGGCGATATTAGATAAATATTCATAAATAAAATCTTATTAAACAAAAATGGCACCAAAGATAATAATCATAGTGCCATATCGAGACAGGATAGAACACAAACATTTTTTTTCAAAATACATGGACTATATACTGGAGGATTACGACAAAACTGATTACGAAATATATTTTTCACACCAATGCGACAAAAGATCATTTAACAGAGGGGCAGTAAAAAACATTGGGTTTTTAGCAATGAAGAAAAAATACCCAAATGATTATAAGAAAATAACGTTTGTGTTTCATGACGTGGATACAGTGCCATATATAAAAAATTTGCTACCATATATAACTACACAGGGAACAATAAAGCATTTTTATGGGTTTAGATTCGCTTTAGGTGGTATATTTTCAATAATTGGTGCTGACTTTGAACAGATAAACGGATTCCCTAATTTATGGGGATGGTCACAAGAAGATAATCTCATTCAAACGCGGGCATTAGCGAATAACCTTAAAATAGATAGGACGGTATTTTTTGACATAGGCTCACGATCTATACTACAATTTGTGGATGGACTTAAACGAAATATAAATAGAAAAGAAGTTCAACTAGCTTATGCGAATAATTATCCATATGGGTTGAGTTCTTTTAAACACGTTGACATACAATTTGTGGATGAATATATAAATATAAACCACTTTATAAGTGAAAGTGAGGATGATGTTAGAAATAATGAAACACATGACATAAGAAACCAAATTGTAGTTACCAATAACAACATACGATCGTCTCTCCAAAACAAAACGAATATACTAACTGGAAAGATGGATTTTATTCGAAGAAAATAAAACGGAAACAACCAATATAAAAATAAGTTAAATATAACTGTATATTACTATTATTATATCATATGAATAATAATAGTAATATACCTAAAATAATACATCAATTGTGGATTGGTAACAAACCGGCACCAACAAACCACATGGACACGTGGAAAAATAAAAATCCAGGATTTGAATATATTCGTTGGAATGAGACGGAACTTCAAGTACGCGGAATACAACTAGAGTGTTCTCACAGAATAAATGAAATGGAAGAGATTAACGGAAAGGCTGACATAATTCGATGGGAAATTTTATACAAGTACGGCGGCGTATTCCTGGACGCGGATTCAATTTGTATTGAATCGATTGACGATGTGTTAATGAGTTGTACGTGTTTCGCTGGGTGTGAACAAGAGCAGGTTAGAAGTGGGCTAATTGCGACTGGTACAATGGGTTTTCCACCCAAGCATCCTTTGGTGAAAGGAGCGATTGACTGGATAAAAGCAAATTGTGTAAATGTAAAAAAGACTGGCCAGAGAGCATGGCAAACCGTTGGTCCAGGTTTATTAACTAGAATGTATAATACTGGACTGTATAAAGAATTGACTATTTTTCCGTCGTATTCGTTCTTACCGATTCATTGTACTGGTTTAGAGTATAAAGGGCATGGAAAGATATATGCATATCAAGAATGGGGATCTACGAAACAAAATTACGAGATAATGAATAATATGACCCTACCCCCACAATTTTTAAACCCTCCTATTGAAGAGAGTGTATCCATATTAGTGTCAAGTTTAAATACAAAAGCATCTTATCTACAACAATGTTTAGACTCAATGAAACATCAGCAGGGATTATTTCATATTGAATTAATATGGGTAAACGATGGATCTGATCAATTTCACACCATGATACTAAAGAAAATGCTGGAACAATTTGAGAAGACAACACGTTTTACAAAAGTCGTCTATAATGAAAATGATGGTAATAAAGGAATTGGTTTTACATTAAATCGGGGTATACATATGTGTAATAACGAAATAATCATTAAAATGGATAGTGATGATATTATGGTTCCAGACAGAATACAAAAACAACTGAATTATATGAGGCAAAATCCGACAGTAAAAATATGTGGCGGGCAAATTAAAATGTTTGATGACAACATGAATAGTCGTGGAGTATCTAAACATCACTCGTTAAATTGGAATGAATATAGAAGAAATCCGAGTCATTGGTTCATAAACCATCCAACTGTATGTTATAGAAAGAGTGCTGTTTTAGAGGCTGGAAATTATGATGAAAATCTAAAACAAATGTGTGAAGACTTTGAATTAGAGTTGAGAATGTTAAAAACTCATGGATATATTTACAACTTTCCAGAAGTACTATTGAATTATAGATTACATGATAAGCAAGTAACACATAATGGTGGTCAAGGTGGTAGAGATAAGTGGTCCACAATTAGAAACGGTATCATACAAAAAATGATATAAATAGATGAGGTCATTTTACTCTAATATAGTATGGTTAAAATAGCATTCCATGACAATTGTTTAAGTGAACGGGGCACGACTATCTCTGTATATGATTATGCTTATTACAACAAACATTATTTAGGCAATGAAAGTATTATAATGTATGTTGGAAATGATATAAGAAATGTACCAGAAGTACTCGAAAAATTTAAAAAGGAGTTTGTAATGAGACCGTATGTAAATTGGAATGCGGAAGCAGATAACATTCTACAGGAAGAACGGTGTGATATTTTGTATATGCAAAAGGCAGGTGAATGGGATGGTAAAATGGCAAAGGTGTGTAAAAATATCATCCACTGCGTGTTTAATACGCGTTATAAGCACGGCGATGTGTATGGAAGGATATCGAATTGTTTTGGAATGAACTATCCAGTTGTTAATTATATGGTTAATTTGCCGAATATAACAGAAAATATAAGGACTGAATTAAAAATACCAGAACGGGCGGTGGTATTTGGTAGACATGGTGGAGCGACTGAATTTAACATACCATATGTTCATGCCGTAATAGATAGGATTACAGACGAAAATAAAAATATTTACTTTTTATTTGTAAATACAAATAAATTTTGTAGAGATAAGCCGAATGTCATTCATTTGGGTAAAATAATAGACTTGGATCAGAAAACAAAATTTATAAATACATGTGATGCGATGATACATGCTAGACACATGGGGGAAACATTCGGAGCAGCTGTATCTGAGTTTTCAATCAGAAATAAACCAGTCCTTACTTGTAGATCGGGAGACAAAGCACATTTAGATATATTAAAGGACAAATGTTTTATATATTCAAACGCGGAATCATTATATAGCATAGTGAACTATGTGTATGCGAACAATGATGTAATCAAAACAAAGGACTGGAATGCCTATATAGACTATACGCCAGAACGCATTATGGACGATTTCAATGAAAAATTCATCAAGCAATGCCTGTAACTGTGATGGAGTGGAGTAATGATTAGTAATGATTAGAAATATACATTGGAAACAATTTACAATGTATATTTGACTGATATATCGTATTATACAGCTATTTTTTTACACAATAGCATGTTGTTGTCGCTTTTATTTTGGCCAGGTATTTCTAATAGTTGAAATTCAATATTGGGATATTTTTGTCCCCAATCTCTAATTTTATTGTTAAACTTCACAAAATCGTCTTTATGGATGTCTTCTATAATATAATACCCATTTACATTCAATTTATGTATAGAGTTTTCAAAAAAACAGATGTTTGCATCAATTTCATGTAATCCATCTTCGATAATGATATCCATATTTTCATGCAGACTTTTATTGGCCCATAGATTTTTTATAGATAATGGATTCGTCTGATCGCAATAAAAAGTTTGTATCCGGTTTTTGTTAAATAGTATATCCCTATCGATATCGGCACCATATATGTTCGAATTGGTAAAATATTCTTCCCAACCATAATGCGACGCACCGGGTAAACCATCTGGTAATACATGAGACGGTAATTTTTGATTAGTTGTCCCTAATCCCAATTCAAAAATATTTAATTGCTTGTTTTTCATACTGTCAAATAACTCGTTATATATGATTGTATAGTTATGATGAGATGTGGAAATGTTTATGTTACCCTTGTCGCTTTTATATTTACCCATTATACTACATAATACAGTCGGCACTCGATAGTTTAACTTCTTATAATCAATAAGCATCGTTATATTTTATAATAGTAATAGTTGTTTATTTAGTTTTTTGTAATATATCCGGTTTGACTATCTATTTGAATAATGTTATGCTTTAACTCATTTTCCTGAAAAAACTCGTCGACGGCCTTTCTTTGTCCATTCCACAAATAATAATCATCAAATACGATAATCCCGTTTGGAACAACCTTATTGTACAATACCTCTAATTCTTTTTTTGAGCTATCATACCAGTCAGTATCCAATCGCAATAACGAGATTTCATTGGGAATATTTGTAGATATATCTAAAGTTTCTAATACATCACCAATGATATAATGTAGATATTCTGTAGGATATCCAGTATTGTGTAACTTATGTTTGACAACACTCAACGGAGTATAACACCAATTGTTTATATTTTTATCAATGACCTGTTTATTCCAATAAGAGGAAACTTTTTCGTTAGTTCCAAATAGTGTCTTCATCTGATCAGGGTTTGTATATGAATCACACAAATAATCATTTGGACCAGGTTTTGTCAGTCCTCCGAACGTGTCATACATATATATATGTCGCAAAGTCTTATAATTGCGTAATGTTTCAATCCATAATAACTCCTTTTTAGCTGTATCTATCCCACATTCAACAAAACATCCTTGAATATTGTTTTTAACAATATACTCAACAATTTCGGTTTCGTTCATTATGTAAAATAACAATATAAAATTATTCATAAGAATACTATTATGAATAACGATATACTTTTAATCACATCATACAGAGATATTGGACGAAACCGATGGTCATCTATACCTAGATCAACCGAAAGCTACTGTGAAGCATTTTATACATATGCGTCGCGCATAAAATATAATTTAATCGTATTTGTAGATGAAACTACAAAAAAACATCTACAAACAAGTTATGTACTACCAGAAACAGTAATTTTTTATGATATTGATATATGCGAAACTTTTTATCACAAATACTTGGGCGTCGAAGATTCCATTATTAATTCTACTATTTATAAAAATAAAATACCACTTGCTAGAAAGAGATGCCCTGAACATTTATATGCTGAATATAATTTGGTAAATCATAGCAAAATAAATTATGTCTCTCAAGCAAAGCGATTATATCCGAATTATAAGTTTTATTCTTGGATAGACTTTGGGTTAAGGTTGCCCGAAAAATCAAACATATTCAATGGTTTAAATATAAATAGCATACCAACCAAAATTATATACCAATATGTCGGTTCAAATCTTCATGCGAATAGAATGTACACTTTACCTGAGAAAGAATCAGTTGTTACACCGGATAATATGTTATCATCAGATGTTATTTACTTTGCTGGTTCCATATTTATTATTCATACAGATCTAGTGGCGCTCTATGAAAATTTATACAATATAGCCTTACAAAATCTACAAACAAGTAATGTCGTTGACGACGATCAAAATGTCGTTTTACAAATATATTTAGACCACAAACACCTGTTTTACATGCCAAAAGCAAAGGACTTTCCTCAGTTGAATATTCCGAATGGTATAGGAGAATGGTTTAAATTATACGAGTTTTTTTGACAAAACATATCTAAACAAATTTTCAAATCTTGCATCGTCAAATGAGGGGGTGGAGATGTTATAAATATTTATATTATCATCGGCAGAGTTATATGATTTGTTTGGATCAAAACAAGAGTTACACACTAGTGCGACTATAATCTTATATTTAAGTGTTGGATATTTACTTTTCAATATTAGACTCAGATTTTCGGCATCAACAATATCGTTTTCTAAAACTAAATTGCGGTTATTACATTCTAAATGGTGATGACATGCATGTCCTTTTCTAAAAAAAATAATATCGTGTTCCGACTGATTTAATAAATCCAATAATCTATTACATCTCCTAGTCATAGTTTCTGTGTCTTGTGGAAATTTATTATGAAAAAAGTTAATACTATATTTATTGTTAATGTTATTGTTATCAAATGGAACAAAGTGATAAAAATCGTTTTCGATAATTCTTGATACTCCTCCATAGGAAACTGTCCAGTCAAATGGTAATGAAAAATGTCTTAGTCCATATTTTTTTAATAATCCAGCCAATCCACAATCGATGCCAATTGGAACAATAATCATATTCAATTAACTAATAATACATTTAAATATATTATTAGATAACTAACCAAGCATATTATGAAAATATATTTTAATGGTTGGTTTTCGGGGTTTTTCGATAAAACAAATCCCGGGATTCACGTTGGTTTTTTTATAACAGTATTTGAACATGTATATAATGAAACCTGTGTAGTCGGAACTTTGAACGACAGTGATGTTTTATGTGAATTTGACATGCTTATTGGATGTAACACAGAAGTAAAAACAAGAGGGTGGAAGCAATCTTATTTATTTTCGGGTGAATCAACCTTAAAATGTAATAAAAATGATTATACCTGTGTTTTATGGGGAGAACGAAATCATAAAAATGTAATAAACCTACCATTATTTATAGCATACATGTATTCAAATAACCTATTGGGTCTACTAGAAAGTAAATCACAAATACAGTATGTACCCAAATACGATGTGTGTGTGATTGTCTCTAATCCAAATGGTCATATTAGAACAAAATTTTTAAACTTGCTGGAAAGCGAGTTCAATGTATGTTATGCTGGAAGATATAAAAATAATATGGGTCGTATATTACCATATGAATACAATACAATCGAATATAGAAATTTTGTAAGTCAATTTAAATTTGTAGTGTCAATGGAAAATAGTAAGGAAGACACCTATATCACTGAAAAAATAGTAAATGGGCTCTTGGCAAATGTAATCCCAGTATATTGGGGATCATCGCAAATACATAATTATATAAATCGTGAACGGATCTTATGCTTAGAAGATGAAAGAAAAGACTCTATGAAAAAAATAATTCATACTATGAAAGAGATAAAAAACGATGATAATCGCTGGATAGAAATAGTAAACAAGCCAGTTTTTTCGAATATAGAAAATACATTAGAAAGAACGATTACAATGATTGCCAAAAATATAAAGGCTTTAATAAACACTCGGCAATGGAATAGTATAACAAATGTATATTGTGTATCAAATCCTGAATTTGAACCAGATAGATGTAATGACTTAAAAGAATTATTTAAACAACAAAGTATTGATGAAAACCATATAAGTTATATTAGTCCGACATATAAGCATACAATTACAAGTCAAATATATCACGATAACATTAATATTCAATTGGTATATAATTTGCGTAAAACTCCTATGAAACAAGGAGAACTGTCTTTATTTTTAAATTATAAGGCCATTCTTGAAGATATAGAAAAAAACTACAAAGACGGGAATTTTTTAATTCTAGAAAGTGACGTATTATGTGGAAAAGATATTAATATGTTTGATGAATTTATATCTAAAATAAAAGACAAGGACTGGGATTTAATACACGTGGGAATGTATGACAATCGAATCTGGAAGAATCCGAATTTTCCATATCCAACTGGTTATAGCACAAATAGAATGTTTTACAATAACAATAATTATATAGAGGATATTACCCTAGAGACAGATAAATTTAGATTGTCGAGAAAGTTTTATACCCGATGTACAGATTCTTTTTTATGGACCTATAGCGGTATTATAAAGTTTTTACAATATATGAACACGGAAACAAACTACGGGGTACCATTTGATTACTATATGTGTAATTTTTTCGAAAAAAACACTCGATTTAAACATTACTGGAGCGAGCACGAATTTTTTAAACAGGGTAGTAACTTAAACCTGGTAAAATCCACTATCCAATAAATTGTAAGCAGTCGTGATATCGGCAATAATAAATTTGGCAAATTGCGAAAATTATTATTTGTTTCAGATATGAAAGTTCATCATTCTATGTACTGTGGGAAATTTACCGAGTTTCGTATAGAAATAATAACGGGTGTAGATAGTTTATTGTATATCGAATTATGAATATATACATTATCTACGACATCGTTAACCAATAACGTATAGTTATGAGCTTTAAAATAGGATCGTAAACGGGAGTATTTATTCATTAATGTTTGATTATGAATAAAATCAGGATGCTGATCGGGTATTTCAATGATAAATATTTTCGGTTGAATAGTATCAATAGTAAACCCGTCTAGTACAGTTTCTTCGTAGCCTTCAACATCTAAAACCAATAAGTCGATCTCCTTTATATTATAATCGTTAATTATGGAGTCTAATCTCTCTACCTTGACCCTATGAACATTCGAACTGTTTTTGAAAACTTTTGAAAACTGTTGTATATTTTTGTATGCGTTTGCGGTGTCAATATCCATTGTAGAGAGTGTATTTGCGTCAATGATATCTGCCTCGGATGAGGTATTCCCTAACGCGAGTTGAAAGTTTGTTACATTTATGTGCGTCTTATGATTGTCACAACACTTTTCAAATAATCTAGGAACTGGTTCAAAATTAAAACCGTACCAACCAATTGAAGCTAGGTTATATGTAAAAGATCCTGTTTTGCCGTCATTTGCTCCAATTTCAATAAACGTACCATCTGTTTTGTATTGTAGTACATTGTCAAGTATATTATGTAAAATGTTACCAATTTCACCGCACGAAGTAGACTTTGGGTAGGTCATGTATAATATGTAACAAATATTGTATTTATATTGTTGTACTTCTAATATGGTTTAACATGTTATTAAGTTTAACGGAGCAACTCTCAACGCTTAAATTATCTATAATATATTGTCTTGGTTGGTATGTGTTTAATTTCGATACGAATCTATCAAATGTATTTTTTAACTCGTTTGCTTTGAAAAAATATTCGCCACAACGATCGTCCCAGTATGGGATAGTAGTACATGGAATATCAGGATAGTTAGAACCATATTCTTGAGACATAATTTTTGTGTTCCATACTAATAATGGAACATTACATGCTAATGCCTCTTCAAGTGCGAAACCTTGACTTTCATGAGCATCCAATATTATACCATATTTACTTTGTCGGAGACAATTCAAATAGTCTGTTTCATCGTATCTTTTCACATAATCAAAGATTTTATAGGTAATCAATTTATCATCTAAAAACGATGTTAGAATATTTAATTCGACAGGATGTCGTCTTTTAAAATATATAAATACTTCTTCCTTTTTGTTGTCAAGAAGTATAGGAGAGAATTTATTAATATCTACAGGAAAAGCTAATGTTTGTATAGGCAGTTTTGTATTGATTGTATTCATATTTTCCCATAGTTGTACCACCCAATCACTCGGTTGAATATATACACTATTATTATAAACATTATTTATTTGTGTCATTTTATTATTTGGAAAGACTGAGAAATGAGGACCGAATATAAAATACTTGGTGGGGTATTTGGACGAATCTATTGGCACAGATGGAGAATATATAACGTCGTGATTTTGTATATCATCTACCTTTCCATATGCATATTCCAATTGTAAGTAATTTAACATGAATTCCAGCCCAATTTTATTTTTATGATGCAATGAACTATTTATTACTAATATCCGCATATTATTTAATTAGTATGTATGTTTATATTTAAAGTAATATTTAATATATATTATATAATGCTGATTACAATCAAAGAGTTGAAAAATAAGTATAATTTAGATATTACTGGTATTTTACATGTCGGCGCACATGAGTGTGAAGAACTGGGTGATTATATTAAAGTTGGGGTTCCTTACAAAAATATATATTGGGTTGAAGCTATGAATGATAAAGTAGATCAAATGAAAATGAAATATGGAAATATGGTTAATATATACCAAGCATTAATCGACATAGAAGACAACAAAGAAATAACCTTTTATAAAACAAATAATGGGCAAAGTTCATCTATTCTGGAATTTGGAACACATAGTAAAAATCATCCTCAAGTACATGTAAATAGTAGTGAACAGTTACGAACATCCAGATTAGACACTATAATCACGAAGTATAATATACCAATGGACACTGTAAATTTTATTAATTTGGATATTCAAGGTGTTGAACTAAGAGCTTTACAAAGTATGGAAAAACATTTATCAGGTATTAAATATATTTATACAGAGGTCAATACAGAAGAGGTGTACAAGGGCTGCGCAAAAATGAACGAGATCGACGAGTATCTGGCAGACTTTGGGTTTAAACGGTATGATACGCGCATTTATAGAGAATTTGGATGGGGAGACGCATTCTATATGAAAAGTTAGTTTCAACACGAAGTGGTATACATTTATATTTTACACCATGTGTTTGGAAACATATCAGTCATATTTTTATTGCCCTGCGCCGGACCAAACCAATTGTCCGGATTAGGGTATGTTACGATCTTGTTGATACATTGATTGAAATACGCACCCCACCAACTAAAGCTACTATTTGCTATAATATTGTGTTGACATAATGACATTAATAGTAGTTGTTCGTAATCTACTATCCTGGTGTTGATCGGTAGAAAGGATATAGTTCCAAACTCTTTTTGTAGAATATTAATATTGTATTTTATAATATCAATATCGGGTTCTTCGTAAAAATACAATATGCTCCAATCATCTCTCTTGGTAGCAGAAAGAATATACTTTAATGCGCAAATATAATAGTTTATGTTAACCAATGGATGGTGGTCCGGTTTATCTTTGTAGTCTCCGATACGAAAATGGAGTGAAATCATATTGTCATACGCATATTCGTGATACTTGGATTTCGCACTTTCTCTCTGTGGATGTAGATTAATGAATCTGAAAATATCATTTTCTGTTTCTTGGAAATATTTATGTGATTGATAATACCCAAAAAATTTGAACGGCTTGTTTATTTGTTTAAAGGGTGTGGTCTCTGTGTAATGGAAGTTGGCCTCTTTATATATCGGTATATTTGTCGGGTAAATATCTTTTACAAATGGTCGCAATGAGACAAAAAATGTATCCCAGTAAAATGGTCTATCTTTTCTCTCTGGGTCATGTTTTTCAAAATAAAACGGCACTTTATTGGTTAAACAATATGATACTAAATTGAAGATTTGGAACAGCTGGTTGCCTAACCCCCCCATAACCATGATTGTAATCATTCTAAAATAATTTAATATATTATATTTAAATTATTTTATCTTATGCTACTTTGTATGAAATTTTGTTAGTTATCTACAGTATAGTACAAAGTAAAACTAATTCGCAAACATATCTCTAATTAACAAATCCAAGTCATAATTTAGTGTCCAGCCCAACATTTTTTTAGCCTTTGACGCATCCCCCAATAATAAATCTACCTCACATGGTCTAAAATATTTTTCATCAATCTTAATAACAATAGCATTTGTATCAACATTTCTACCGACCTCGTTTACTCCTTCGCCTTCCCATTTAATATTTATATCGACATGCGCAAAAGCCATTTCAATAAATTTGCGTACACTGGTAGTAGTACCAGTAGCCAAAACATAGTCATCTGGTTTATCTTGTTGAAGCATTAACCACATACCATATACATAGTCCTTTGAATGACCCCAGTCTCGCTGGCTATCAATATTTCCTAAGGTAATATATGGAAGTTTACCAGCTACAATATCTTTAACTCCGTTGACAATCTTTGCTGTTACAAAATTAGCACCCCTCCTTGGAGATTCGTGGTTAAAAAGTATACCATTACATACATACATACCATACCCGTCTCTGTAGTTTTTTACCAAGAAATGACTATATACTTTAGCACATGCGTAGGGTGACTGTGGGTTAAATGGTGTTGTCTCCGTTTGGGGTGTTTGTAAAACCTCACCATACATTTCACTTGTACCTGCTTGGTAAAACCGAATTTTATCTCTAATTTCCTCAGGGAAAGTTCGAATAATTTCCAATAGTTTAAGTGTTCCCATACCATCAACTAGCGACGTGTATTCCGGAATTTCAAACGAGATCTTAACGTGACTTTGTGCAGCCAAATTGTAAATTTCGAGTACATTAAAATCTGGGTTTTCTCTTACTATTTTATGAAGTAAATTGGTTAAAGATGAACCGTCGGTTAAATCGCCATATTCTAGGTTTAACTTATTACGGATATGATCTAATCTAGTAGAAGTATATACAAGTGATGTTCGTCTAACAATCCCATAAATTGTATACCCTTTTTCAAGTAACAACTCGGCCATATATGAACCATCCTGCCCAGTAATGCCTGTAATGAACGCAATTTTTGACATATAAATATTCTATGGACAACTATTTAAATAATAATATTATATATTATATTATCGGTTTCATCCGAATATCCATAACGTATTACATACATCATTTCAAACATCCCAGACCTTTAACACTAAGTAG
>OCVQ010001760.1_pt1 | contig 15670 bp, 13 predicted proteins | sample 1539061 | NCBI WGS metagenome assembly OCVQ01 (sample SAMEA3355526, study PRJEB22509) | marine metagenome | biome: marine; feature: river plume; material: water | place: USA | collected 2010-08-08 | depth 0.5 m | reverse complement strand
TTTATCATTTAGTGGTACATCAGGTATTAGTGGTGGTACATTTGTTAACCAACCTAACTATCTTGTAAGAACAACAAGCACAACATTAATTCAATCTGTATCATTCCTATTTGCTGATATTACAAATACTAGATTTGGTGTTAATACAATTACTCCAACAAGAACATTAGATGTAAATGGACCAGTTGCAGCAACAAATGAATTTTTCCTTTGGGATGGTGAAAAAGCAGCAAACGCAGGAGACAGAACCAGAAGTGGATTACCTGGACCTCCATCATTATTCCCAGGATTTACATCCATTATTGATAATACTAATTTAAGTATAACTAACGCACAATCACAAGGTACAATCATTAATGCTCTTTCAGATAGTGCTCTAAATGTTGGTCAGTTAGTATATTTTAGAGGAGGTACAGGACGATGGGCTTTAGCAGATGCTGATGCTGTTAGTACGACAGATTTTATATTAGGAATAGTATTAAATACTGTTGGAGCTGGAGGTAATGATATTAGTGTATTACTTGATGGTATATATTCTAGTATATATGTAGATGGTGTAGGAACAATTGGAGATGCACTTTATGTAGGACAAACAGCAGGTAATGTGAGTGCTACTGTTCCAACAGCTGTAGCATCTGTTATTAGAGGAGTTGGCTTTGTATTAGGAAACAATGGAGCTTGGTGGACAATTAATTTCCGTCCAGATGTAACATATTTTACTAACGGATAATAGTAAGTTTGGTACTCTAAGTAATTTTATATATATTTATGGGAAATAGACTGTTATGCAAAAATTGTTATTTATTGCCCCACATTTATCAACAGGCGGACTCCCACAATATTTAACCAAAAAAATAGAATTACTTAGAGATACCTACGAAATATATCTTGTAGAATGGGCAGATGTTACAGGTGGTGTTTTAGTAGTAACACGAAACAAAATTCTTAATTTAATTGATTCTGATAAATTCTTTACCTTAGGTAAAGATAAAAATGAATTAATTAATATTATTAATCGTGTAAAACCGGACATTGTTCACAGTGAAGAAATTCCTGAGTTTTATATGGATTTTGATGTAGCTTCTAAACTATACAAAACCGATAGAAATTATGTTATTGTAGAAACATCTCATGATTCATCTTATGATACAACTCAGAAAAAATTCTTCCCAGATAAATTCATGTTTGTATCAAATTGGCAAATTGAACAATACAAGGATATCGATATTCCACGCGTATTAGTTGAATACCCTATTGAATACATTGATCGACCCGACCGTGAAGAGGCACTGCGTAAACTACAGTTAGATCCCGCTAAAAAACACATTTTACACGTTGGATTATATACATCTCGTAAAAATCAATCCGAATTTTTTGAATATGCTCGTTCAATGCCTGAATATGAATTTCATAGTTTAGGTAATAGAGCAGATAACTTTAAGTGGTATTGGGAACCATTAGCTAATGATACTCCTCCCAATTTAACATGGTGGAATGAACGAACAGACGTAGATGCTTTCTACCAGGCGATGGATTTATTTTTGTTTACATCTAGAGGTTCAGTTAATGATAAAGAAACAATGCCTTTAGTTATTCGTGAGGCAATTTCATATCAAATCCCAACATTAATTTATAATCTTGAAGTATACCAAAACTATTTTGACAAATTTAACACAGTTAATTATCTTGAATTTAATAGTTTTGAAAGAAATTGTGAATTAATTAAGGAAACTGTTGAATATAATAATGTTATTAACATTGATCAAGAAGTTATTATAGTTTCTACATATCCTACGCAGCAAAGTGTAATTGATACTACAAAAGAATGTATTGAATCTTTTAAAAAAACAGGTAGGAAAATTATATTAACATCTCATGCTCCAATTCCTTTAGAATTACAAGAATTAGCTGATTATTGCATATACGATAAAAACAACCTCCTAACAAAACATGATTTTTATCATCATTCATGGGTTGATTATGGTCATTTTAAAGTAACTACTCTTCTTCAAGGTGAAGATAATGACATTTATCATGGACCAGCTGTTTATACTAATTACTATAATGCCGCCTCTTTAGCTTCTAGTTTAGGATTTAAAAAATTGTATTTTATAAATTATGATTTTAGTTTACTTAATCCTGATTTTATAAATGATATTTCTATTAAATTAAATAGCAAAAAGGCATATGTAGATGAAAGATTGTATCCCGAAGGTATGGTTAGTTCAACTTTTTTCTTTGGTATTCAAACTAATTTTTTCTTTGAAACTCATAAATTAATCTCCACAGCAGCTGAATATGACAATTTAAAAAATGGAGTAGGAAGTTTATCTAATGGTTATGAAAATATATTTTACTTTACTTTACAACCTTATAGAAATCAAATTCACGTAGAATCTACTGAAAATTGGGATAAATTAATTGAAGAAAATTTTATTCATAAAAACTTTTCACGTGTAGAATATACTACTGTTTTACCAACAAATTTAGAAAATCACTTTGCAATTTATTATCAAAATTCAAATGAAACTGATGATAGAATTTTAATTGTAGATGCTTTTGAAGAAGATAATGAAATTTTTACTGAAACAGTTAATATTACTGGTAAATTTGCTTGGTATAGATTATATCCTTTTATAGGAAATACAATAACTATTAATTTTAGTTTTTATGATGCTAGTAACAATAAACTTTTAAATAAAAAAACAATTGTTGTTGATCAAAATTACATAAATACAAAACTCCATTTAAACGGACATCTAGAAAAAGTTATATGAAAATCTGTCAAGTAAATCCAGGTTGTGGAATCCCAGTTCCCCCACCAGCATGGGGTGCTATTGAAAAAATTGTATGGGAATTTACCTGTAATTTAAAAGAATTAGGACATGAAGTAGATATTAAATTCGCCTCAGAAATTAATAAAGGTGAATATGATATAGTAATGGTTCATGTAGCTAATTTAGCATTAGAACTTTCAAACAGAGGAATTCCTTATATATTTCAACATCATGATCATCACGCTTATCATTATGGTAAAGACTCAGATGTTTATAAACAGAATAGAGAAGCTATGGCTAGATCTATTTTTTCATTAGTCCCAGCTCGTTATTTAGTTGAATATTTTGATTTACCTAATGTGTATTATTTTTCACATGGTGTAAACACAGATATTTTTTATCCAAATGAAACTCCTCCAATATCTCATAACTTGTTAATGTTAGCAAATAATGGTTTAGGAGGTTATGGAGCTTATGATAGAAAAGGATTTGGATTAGGACTTCAATTAGCAATGGCCTCAAATTTACCAATTACAATTGCTGGACCTAAAAATAATGAAAATTGGCTTGAAGATAATCCATGGGTTAGAGGTTATCCTAAATTAACAATATTGTGGGAACCATCAAATGATGATTTAAGACAACTTTATACTTCTCATACTATATTTTTGCATCCTAGTGAATTAGAAGCTGGTCATCCTAATTTAACTTTATTAGAAGCTGCAGCTTGTGGTTTACCTATACTTGGATGGATTGAAGAAGAAACTACATTCCATGGATTGTGGAGAGCTCCTCGTGATTTAAAAGAAATGTTAAGAGGTTTAACAGATATTACTCAAAATTATTTAAATTATAGACAACGTTCTATAAATACTGCTCAAGAATTATCATGGTTTAATCGTTCAAAAGAATTAATTAATTTATTTAATGAATATGCGCACTAAGTTTTATACAAAAAATGATCAAATAATAGACATATCAACTTGGGATACCTCAGGTGATATTAATGATTTAAGTAATAGATATGGTTGGGAAGGAGCCATGGCTTATGGTAATTTAATTTATGATGAATTAAATGCTTATGGTCCTGGTATGCAACATGGAGATATTTATTTAGATTTAGGTGCCAATATAGGAATGTCAGCTCTTAGAGCAGAATCTAAAGGATGTTCTAAAATCTATTGTGTTGAACCAGACCCAGGAGTATTTGAAGCATTAAATAAAAACAAGAATTATAATTGGATTGTAGATAATGTAGCTATTGGTCCTGAAAAAGGACATATTGATATTCCAAAATGGCCTAATTGGTGGGAATTACAACCAATTCAATGTATAACTTTAGATGAATTTTTCTCAAAACATAATCTTACAAAAGTAGATTATATGAAATGTGATATTGAAGGCCATGAAAAATATGTTTTTGAAAATGTAAGTCAAGTTACATGGGATAAAGTACAAAAAATATTCTTTGAATATCACGAAGACGTAGAAAATTTAAGTGATGAACAAAGAGATGAAGAAAGACTAAAATTTGTTCAATTTTTTGATAGTAAAGGTTTTAATAATCATTTTGTATCTTTAGGATATTATCAAAGTTTTATATATTACTGGAAATCATGAAAGAAGTTTTAATTAATGAGTATGGTAACACTAAAATATTAGCAATACCACATAAAACCCCAGAAAATACTTTTAATATTAATTTTGTAGATGGAGCTTTTGTTGAAATTTTAGGTCCTTTACAAAAAGAATATAATATAAAATTTATCAATAGTAAAACAAATAGAGTATTATTTGAAAATACTATTACAAATAATATGTGGACTAAACCTAATATAAAATATTTGGTTAAATGGAAAATTGAAATATATGATAAAGAAGATAATTCTTTAGTTTTAGAACATATTTTTAACCCCACAGGAAAACGAGTTTATGTCCATATAGATTCTACAGCATTAGGAGACACATTAGCTTGGTTTCCTATTATTGAAGAATTTAGAAAAGAAAATAATTGTGAAGTAATATGTTCTACATTCCACAATGAATGGTTTGAAAACAATTACCCAGAATTACATTTTGTAAAACCTGGAGATGAAGTACCTGACTTATACGGTATGTTTGCTATTGGTTGGTTTTATGATGATAAAAAAGTAGTATTTGATAAAACACCAATTGATTTTAAAAAATATCCTTTACAACAAACTGCTACTGAAATATTAGGAATGAAATATAGAGAAGTAAAACCTATTGTTACTACTCCTAATAAAAAAACAGATATTGAAGGTAAATATGTTGTAATAGCACCACATGCTTCGGCTCATGCTAAGTATTGGAATTATAAAGGAGGTTGGCAAACTGTAATTGACTATTTAAATAGTAAAAACTATAAAGTAGTTATGTTAACCGCTGAACCTTTAGGAGATGAATGGCATGATTCTAAACTTGGAGGAACATTAACTGGAGTAATTAATAAAACTGGGTTTGATATTTCTATAGAAGATAGAATGGTTGATATTCGAGATGCATCTGCTTTTATTGGTGTAGGAAGTGGTTTAAGTTGGCTATCATGGTCATTAAATACTCCAACTGTCCTTATATCAGGATTTAGTTATCCTTATACAGAAATGCAAGATTGTGAACGAATATTTCCTAACAATCCTAGAACTTGTAGAGGTTGTTTTAACCGCCATTGGCTAAACCCAGGTGATTGGGAATGGTGTCCTGATCATAAAGATACTCCGCGTCAATTTGAATGTACAAAAGTTATTGAACCTTCTCAAGTAATTGAATCTCTTAATAAACTTTTAAATATTTATTAACATGGAAAATAAAGTTTTAACACCAGAAGAGTTATCTAAACTACAAGAACTAAACGACAAAAGAGGAGATTTAGTTGAACGTTTTGGAATTCTTGAAATTAATATACAAGATTTAGAATTACAAAAAGAACAATTAATCGAAGAGTTATCACAAATTAAAAAAGCTGAAGTAGAAATTGGCGCTTTGTTACAAGAAAAATATGGTGATGTAAACATAAATTTATCCACGGGAGAAATAATCTCAAGATAATTTTGAGAAAGTTTAACATATTTATAACAAAACAATAATTAACTCTACAAAATGGCAGAAACATTAATATCTCCGGGTGTATTAGCGTTAGAAAACGATAACTCATTTGTATCTTCTCAACCAATAACCGTTGGAGCAGCTATTATCGGTCCTACAGTAAAAGGACCTGTAAATGTACCGACTGTAGTTACGTCTTATAGTGACTATCAAAACAAATTTGGTACTACCTTTTTAAGTGCAAGTCAAGTTTATTCTTACTTTACTTCAATTACTGCTTACAATTACTTTAATAATGGTGGTCAAACACTATTAGTAACAAGAGTAGTAACAGGTTCATTTACAGAAGCAACAACTGCAACCGGTTCAGGAACTCCAATTTTAGCAAGTGGATCTGTAGAAGCTTTGATACTTAAAACTATTTCTGAAGGTGAAATTATGAATAATACTGGTAGTATGGATGCTAGTGGTTCTTTAATTTCAGGTTCAGCAAATAACGTTAGATACCAAATCGCAAACCGTGATACATCTTCAGGTACATTTAGTTTATTAATTAGACAAGGTGATGATAATACTAATAATCCTATTGTATTAGAAACTTGGACTAATTTATCAATGGACCCAACAGCTCCAAACTATGTTTCTAGAGTAGTTGGAGACCAATACAGACAATATAATACTGTAGATAATCAAATTGAAGTAATTGGTACTTATCCAAATAATTCAAGATATGTTTATGTATCTTCTGTATTAACCCCAACCCCACTTTATTTTGATAATACTGGTTTACCTAAAGCTCAATTTACATCTTCAATACCTTTAAACGGTTCAGGATCATTTGGTGCAGCTACAGGTGCTTTATTTGTAGGACCAGCAGATTATTACAGTGCAATTGATTCAGCTACTACAGCTCCTCAAGGTATTTCAGCAAGTGCTTATACTGATATGATTAGATTGATGGGTAATGCTGATGATTATAGATATAATGTATTATTAACTCCTGGTTTATGTGCTTCAACAGCTAATTTAGGTTCATCTCAAATTACTACAGCAATTAACAATACTCAAAATAGAGGAGATGCAATTTATGTAACTGATTTAGTACCATTTAGCTCAAGTATTTCAGAAGTAACTACTCAAGCAAATGCTAAAAATACTTCATATGCTGCTGCTTATTGGCCTTGGCTTCAAACGATCGATCCAGATTCAGCTCAATTAGTATGGGTACCAGCTTCAACTTTAATAGGTGGTGTTTATGCTTACAATGATAATGTTTCTGAACCATGGTTTGCACCAGCAGGTATCAATAGAGGTGGTTTAAGTACAGTAGTAAGAGCTGAAAAGAAATTATCTCAAGCTAACCGTGATACTTTATATACAAACAAAGTTAACCCAATTGCAACATTCCCAGGAACAGGAGTTGTAGTATACGGTCAGAAAACATTACAAACTAGAGCATCTGCTCTTGATCGTGTAAATGTTCGTAGATTATTAATCCAACTTAAGTCTTATATTTCTCAAGTAGCTCAAAACTTAGTGTTTGAACAAAACACAATCGCTACAAGAAACCAATTCTTAAGCCAAGTTAATCCATACTTAGAATCAGTACAACAACGTCAAGGTTTGTATGCTTTCAAAGTAATCATGGATGATAGTAATAACACAGCTGATGTAATTGATAGAAACCAAATGATAGGTCAGATTTATATTCAACCTACTAAAACGGCAGAATTCATTTACCTGGATTTCAACATCTTACCAACAGGTGCTACTTTCCCAGCGTAATTTTTTAAAGATTGAATATTTATAATAAACAAATAGATAAATAAAATGGCAGTATTAGATCCAAACGAAATATTTTTCACCGCCTTTGAACCAAAGCAAACGAACCGCTTTATCATGTACATTGACGGGATCCCAGCATATGAAATTAAAGGTGTTGGTGCTGTAAACTTAACTCAAGGTACTGTTCCTTTGAATCACATTAACGTACAACGTTTTGTAAAAGGAAAAACAACATGGGGTACAATTCAGTTTACATTGTTCGATCCTATCACCCCTTCAGGTGCTCAGGCAGTGATGGAATGGGTTCGTTTACACCACGAATCAGTAACTGGTCGTGATGGTTACTCAGATTTCTATAAGAAAGACTTAACTTTCGACGTGTTAGGACCTGTAGGTGATATTGTATCAGAATGGATTATCAAAGGTGCGTTAATTACTGAAGCCAATTTTGGTGATTACAACTGGGATGATGATGGTACTGCAGTAAACCTTACAATGACAGTTCAACCTGATTATTGTGTGTTGAACTTCTAATCTAATAAAAGAAAATCAAAAGAGCTCGCAAATTTTTGCGAGCTTCTTTTTTTCTCATATATTTATATACGATAATAAAGTTATTAAAAATTATTTATGGAAGAGAATAAATTTAAGTTCCCAACAGAAGTTGTAGACTTACCTTCAAAAGGTATATTATATCCTGAAGGTCATCCTTTAGCAGAAGGAAAAGTAGAAATGAAATACATGACTGCTAGAGAAGAAGATATCTTAACTAACCAAAACTACATCAAACAAGGTATTGTTATTGACAAATTATTACAATCTATGCTTGTAACTAAATTTGATTATAACGATTTATTAGTTGGTGATAAAGATGCTATAATGTTAGCAGCTCGTGTTCTTGGTTATGGTAAAGATTACTCCTTCAACTATTATCCCGAATACGGTGATGTTGAAGAAACAGTTAACATAGATTTAACAACAGTTAGAGAAAAATTTCTTGATGAAAAATTAATTGGTGAAAAAGGAAAAAATGAATTTACTTTTAAATTACCTCATACAGGAAATACAATTACCTTTAAATTATTAACTCATGGTGATGAACAATCTATTGATAGAGAAATTCAGGGACTAAAAAAACTTGATCCAAAAGGTAATTTTGAAGTTACAACCAGATTCCGTCATATGATTCTTTCAGTAAATGGAGACTATGATAAAAAAACCATTAGAGAATTCATTGACTATGGATTGCTAGCTAAAGATTCTAGAGCATTTAGAGAACATTTTAGTTCAGTTAGTCCTGGTATAGATTTAAAATATCCTTATGTGTTTGATAATGGTGTAGAGGAGGACATCACTATCCCAATCGGGATTAACTTTTTTTGGCCTGACGCCTGAGTATAGGGGTAATGTATTTACCCAAATTCATGAAATAGTGTTCTATGGCCAAGGTGGGTATGATTATAACACAATATATGACATGCCTGTATGGTTAAGAAAATTTACTTATAATAAAATTCTTGAACATTATGATAAAAAGAATAATCAAAAACAAAATGACGTAGTAGAACAATCTGTCAATGCAATGAAATCCGCAGGTGCGGTAGCTAAAAATAAAGTAAATGTTCCAACATATGTTACGAAGGCATCCAAAAAGTGATGCCTTCTAATATTTATAACAAATCTAATTCTTAAAATGGCTGATAATATTCAAGACTTAAAAAAACAGATTCAACAACTCCGAAAAGAAATTCAAAATTTAGGAGGTGAATCTTTTAAAGACATGAATGCTGCAATCAAAGCTTTTGGTGGTGGTATTAATGGTGCTCGAAAACTTATCTCCGAAATGGAAAAAGATGTTAATGATTTAAGAGACAGTTTTGGAAACATTTCAGCTACATTAAAAAATATAGTTCAAGATTTAAAAGGAGCTCCAAACCCAGTAAAAGAAACTACTAGAGCTTTTGATAAATTAGAAAGTTTAACTCGTAAAATTAGTGATCATAGAAAAAATGAAGAAATTTTAACGGTTAAACAGTTAAGTAACATTAAAAAACAAACAGCTGAAGAAGTTAAACGTTTAAAAGAAAATCAAAAACTTTTAGATAAAAATTCTGATGCATATAGAGAAGTTACAGATGCTTTAAATGAACAAACTGGTTTATTAAAAGATATCAATAAACAAGTCGAAGCTGAATTAGAAACTGAAAAAAAGATCCAAAAAACTTTAGGTCTTACAGGAGCTGCATTTAAAGGTATAGCAAAAAGCCTTGAACATATAGGAGTTGAATCTGAACATTTTGAAAAAATAAATGAGGATTTAAGAGAAGCAGCTAAAACTGGAAGTGGTTTTAAAGTATTAGGAGCGGGGATTAAAAGTATGGGTTCATCCCTTAAAGATGCTTTTAAAGATCCATTAGTTCAAGTAACCGCAACTGCTAAATTATTCCATAGCATAATAGAATTTGCTAATGAGTTTGATCAAGAAACAGTATCCATCCAGAAAAATCTTGGAATAAGCCACGAAGCCGCTTTTGAAATGAATAAAGAGTTAGAACATATGGCTATCCATATGGGAAGAACTCATAAAGATGCTGTAGCAGCTAATTCAGAAATTAATAGTTTTTTAGGAACTAGTGTAACATTAAATGAAAAACAACTAAAAGACCAAATTTCTTTAACTAAAAATGCTGGTTTAGAAGCTGATGAAAGAGCTGGTATAATGAAATTTTCATTATTAACTGGTAAATCTCAAGAAAAAATATACAATTCCATTGGAAGACAAAATAAAGGAGTTTTAAGTAATAAAAAAGTACTTTCTGAAGTATTAAAAACATCAGGCCAACTAGCTGCTCAATACAAAAACAATCCTGAATTATTAGGAAAAGCAGTAACTCAAGCTCAAAAACTTGGTATGACCTTAGAACAAACTAAAAACGTATCAAGTGCTTTATTGAATTTTGAAGATTCTATTTCAGCAGAATTAGAAGCAGAATTACTTACAGGACAAGATTTAAATTTAGAAAAAGCTAGATACTTAGCTCTCCAAGGAGATTCAGCAGGTGCCGCAGCTGAATTAATGAAAAATTTAGGTCCTAATGGATTAGCTAAATTCCAAAAAATGAATGTTATTCAACAAGAAGCTTATGCTAAAGCTTTAGGTATGAGTGCAGATGAATTAGCTGATTCTTTAACTAAACAAAAACAACTTGATGCTTTAGGAAAACAAGAATCTGCTGCTTTAAAGAAAAAAATAGAAGACTTAAAAGCAGCTGGACAAGTTGAAAAAGCAGCAGAATTAGAAAAACAAGTATTAGCAGGAAAATCAGTAGCTTTAGCTGATCAAGAAATGGCTAATAGTGAAAAAATGGCTGAATCTGCTGAAAAATTAAAACAATCCTTTATGCAATTCATGGTAGGACCAGTTTCTAAAGCTATGAATTTCTTCTCAGGAATAATGGAAGCAATCTCTAGTTCTAAAATCCTATCAGCTTTAGCTGGTGGAGTTGGATTAGCGGCTACAGCAGCTGGTATATTATTGATGGGTAAAGGTATTATAAATGCTTTTAGATCTCCTAGAGGTTCTAACCCTGCAAAACCAATGTTTGTAGAAGATATCAGCGGAGGTGGAGGTGGTGGTAGCACTAGTGGTGGATCATCAAGAGGTAGAAAAGGTAAAGCTGGTAGAAGAGGTAGAGGAGGCAGATTTGGCCGTATAGCTAATATGGCTATGTCTGGATTAGGTTTGGCTTCTATGGTTGGTGGTGGAGAAGATATGTCCGGAGAGGATATGGCTTATGCAAGTATGGATGCTGCTGATATGGCATCATCATCAACACCATCATCTTCATCTACTAGTTCCGCATCTCCAAGAGCAAGAGATCCAAAAACTGGAAGATTTGTAAAAGCAACAAAAGCTGCTAAAGGTGGAAGTTTTTTTGGTAAAGTAGGAAGTTTCTTTGGAGGTATTGGTAAAAAAATAGGTGGTGGATTCGGTGGACTTAAAAAGATACTTGGAGGACCAATTGCTAAAGGATTTGGAAAAGCTTTAGGACCTATCTTTGCAGTTATTGAATCAGTAGGAAGTGTATCTTCCCTTTTATCAGATGCTAGAGAAAGAAAATCATCTGGTGAAAAAGTAGATGCTGGTAAATTAGGAAAAAGTCTAGTACAAGCAGCAGCTTATCCTATTGCCAATGCCGCTACTAATTTAATCCCAGGTATAGGTACAGCTGTTAGTATAGCAGATGGTATTTTAGGATCATTAGGTATGTCTCCTATTAAATGGATTTCTGATAATTTAGTTGGTTTAGTTCCTAATGAAGCTTTTACTGGATTAGGTAATATGGCTTTAGGTGAAAAAGCAATGGCTACTGGAGGTATTGTTACTGGTCCAATAAGAGCATTAGTTGGCGAAGCCGGAGCTGAAGCTGTAGTTCCTCTTGATAAATTTTATGCTAAATTAGATGAATTAATTGTAGCAGTTAAACAAGGAGGAAATATACATTTAAATGGTACAAAAGTAGGTACAGCAATGTCTGTAAGTGCTTATAAAACTCAATAATTTAATATTTATAAATAAAAATACAATATGTCAAGCTTACTAAATTTACTCAAATCAAAAGGATCTGTTTTAACTAGTTTAGATGGTAAAACTCCTCCATCTTTTGATGGTGCTAGTCAATATGAAGAAGGTTTAGCTACTTCTCAATTAGATTTAGATGGTAAAAGACCTTTACAATACGATAGACAAACAGTTCAAATAGCAGGTTTAGAAAAATCCCAATTAGATTTAAACGGAGTTACTCCTGAAAAATATTTGGACAATCTACCTAGATAATGCCTTTAATAGACTTAAAGACAGATCTTAAGTCCCTTAAATATGGGAAGGATACTCTTGGAGGGGGGTATAGTGGACAACCTTATATTCAAACCCCAATCCCCGAAAGTTTTAATGGCTTAGGACCACGTGAAGACTTTATTTTGCGAGGTGGTATAAACGCAGCAACAGATTCCTTAACGGATATTAAACGTTTAGGTAAAATGTTTGTTGACACTAAATCACCTAATGGTTTGTTATTTATCGCAAAACAACAGTTATTATCGCGTACAGCTGTTCGTACACAAGCTAGTGGTATCCTAAATGAAGGCATTTATTCACCGTTAAATACATTAGCTCAAGCTGGTGTATCTGCTTTTGGTGGTCATTTAAATAAACAGGGAATTAATCCATTTTCTGAAACAGGAGCTTATGCTAATAACCCTAACTTATATAGTACTAGAGTTAAACCCTTCCAACCAACCGACCAAAACCGTTTAGCAGAATTATATAGAGCAGTTACTGATAATATTTCAATAAACAACTTTAATTTTTCAGGAATTGGTTTAAACGTAGGAAATAATGTTTTAACTTATGGTGGTGGACCTGATTCTCCTTTAGGTATAGGAAAAACAGGTATTAGATTTGTTAACCCTATTTTTAGAACTGGAAATCAAAACGCTTTAAAAGTATCTAATCCTGATTATTTTTACGGAAAAAATCAACAAAGATCTATTGACGAAAATAATAAACAAGTTGGTGGTTTACAAGTTTCTGCTTTAAATAAACCTTGGATAAAAAGTGATTTATTTGATTTACCAAGTGTTACTATAAACAGTCCACAAAGTGCTAGTTTACTTAATATTCCTAATGGTCCACTAACATGGACTCCTAACTTTATAGAAGGTATTAATTATACTAGTGATGGTCAAGACTTTCCTAGATATTTACCTACTTTTGCCCAACCCTCAGGAACTAATGGACCTACAAATAATAAAGGTGTATCAGGAAAATATTTTGGTCTTGTAGGAGGTACATTTGCTGAATTATACAATGCAGAAGGACAATTAGGAGCTGGATATAATTACTTTAATGTTTACGATCCAAATACTACCCCAGGAAACACCTGGCCTGATAATACAGACTTAATCCATGCTAATAATACTTGGACTTATAACCAACGAGATATTATTAGTCCTTATAAAACTACATCTGTAGGTCCTGATGATCCTAATACATCCCCTGATAGACAAGGAAGTATTGCATCCCCTAAAATTCAAGACTTTAGAGCAATTTTAAGATCTAAATTAGGTGAAACCACAGAAAATGCTAAAATAGCAACAAATTCAGGAGCAACTCCTATTACCCCAGATTATAATACTAAAAACATTGAACAAAGAGTCCACTTAGGAGACCCAGGACAACGTTCAGGAAAAAGTTATGCTAATTATAGTAGAGGAGTAATAAATTCTGCTACTGATACTACAGTATATGGAGGAAATGGAGGAGCTACAGATATTAAAGGTTTAGGCCCAGCTCGTTTAGGTTTAGATCAAATTAATTCTCTTCCTATATATCGAAGTCAAGGAGTAACATCAGATAATATAAAAAATGACTTAGTTAAATTTAGAATAGCTATTATAGATAATGATGCTCCTAATTATAAAACATTTTTACATTTTAGAGCATTTTTAGGAAATATGTCTGATTCCTACAGTGCAAATTGGAGTGGATTTAATTATTTGGGAAGAGGTGAACAATTCTTTACTTACGGTGGGTTTACTAGACAAATTTCATTATCTTGGACAGTTGCAGCTCAGTCAAAACAAGAGCTTATCCCAATGTATAAAAAACTTAATTTCCTAGCTTCAACATTAACCCCAGACTATAGTCCTAATGGTTATATGAGAGGTAATTTAGCTCAACTTACTGTAGGTGGTTATCTTTATGAAGTTCCGGGTATTATAACGAGTTTAACATACGATATAGCGGAAGATACTCCGTGGGAAATAGGAATTAATGCTACCGGTGGTGAAGATGGTTCTGTAAAAGAATTACCTCATATTATTAGAGTTACTGGATTTAACTTTATTCCTATTCATAAATTTATACCACAAACTCAAGCTATTAATTACGGAAAAGATGCTATTGGTTTCCCTGAAGTATATGGAGGTCAAAGATTTATATCTTTAGCTAATGGTGATGCTGCAAGTAATAGTAACTACAATATTCAAAATACATCACCTTAATATGAATAGATATCAAGACATACCTAAAACAAAAATTGAAGGAAAATTAGCGTATCAAACTTCTAGATACCCTGAGGTTCCTTTATCTGAAAATGATATTTACGTTTATACAACTCAAGGTGATAGATTTGATACTTTATCCCAACAATTTTATAAAAATAGTTCTTTGTGGTGGGTTATATCTATAGCCAACACAGATAAATTAAATCAAAGTACATTGGTAATTCCGGAAGGAATTCAAATTAGAATCCCTGCTACTTATGCAAATATTGTTAGTGATTTTAATGTAATAAATGCTTAATTATGGCGAATATAGTAGGCGAAGGTTTTCCACAAGCAATAGTTGGTCAAATAAAACGAAGACAATTAGTTTATGGTTCTTCTAACAGAACCAACTCACAATTAACTTATTTAAATGCTCGAACAGGCTGGGCTAAATTAGTTTCTTCGGTTAATGTAGATAAACCTGTTAGAGCTGTTCCATATACTGGTGCAGAATTAGCTTCTAGATTTGTATTGTTTAATGGTACCACAAATGAATCTCCAACAAGAGGAGCTCAAGAAACCTATCAAAGAGGAGGTGTGTGGCCGGGTGTGGGAGATCCTAACAATTATGCTTATGGTATAGGAGGAACTAACTTTGGCTTAAACGCTATGCCTGGAATTACCTCAGCAGAAATACAAACTGAAACTAGAGGTTCTCTTAAAACGGCTACTGTTAGAATTAAAGCAAATAATAGAAATCAATTTGATATTATTGATATTCTTTATATGCGTTTAGGTTTTACAATGTTATTAGAATGGGGTAATTCTTCCTATTTTACTAATGATGGTAGATTTATTCCTGATAATACTAGTTTAGCAGATAATTTTTTAACAGGAGCTTTAAATTATAAAAACGCTTTTGATACTATAGAAAGTAAAAGATTATCTACTTTTGGAAATTATGATGCTATTGTAGGTAAAGTAGTTAATTT
>OCVQ010001757.1_pt1 | contig 15681 bp, 16 predicted proteins | sample 1539061 | NCBI WGS metagenome assembly OCVQ01 (sample SAMEA3355526, study PRJEB22509) | marine metagenome | biome: marine; feature: river plume; material: water | place: USA | collected 2010-08-08 | depth 0.5 m | reverse complement strand
ATGCTGGCTTATTTCTATCGCGATTTCTAGGATCATTATCACGCAACCATCTTTTGCCCAATGGATTTTGAACCGAGGTATTAAGATGTTTGTTAATTTGCTTTTCGATTTGATCTATTAGATCTGTGTTCTCGTAAGAAGAGTTATCAACAATCAACATTCTGTCTGTACCAAATAGCTTTTGGAATTTACCAAGATTGTCTTGAACTTCTCTCCACATCTTTTCAACCATCTTGTCATCAAGTTTTCTTTCTCTCTGACGGTTTCTTTCAAGAGCAACTTCAAGTGAAGTGTTAACGAATACCATGTAAGTGTCGTAGCCAAGATCGGTATACAATTGTCTGTGACCTCTGATCTTATCGTAATCTTTACCTGTGCCGTCAACCACTTGACCAAGTCTACCAGCAATGTAGTTATTCTGCATTCTTCTAGTTAGGTTCTTAGCATTATCTCTCAGTGCCATTACATCAGACCAAACATCTGGATCTTGAGCGTATTGAGATAGTTTGCTAGCTTCGTAACCAGCATCTTTCAATGCTCTTTCGAAAGCGTTATCGTTATTGACTAGTTTTAGACCAGTTGCGTATGATACTGAAGATGTTGCTCCTTTAGGAAAATCAAACAGTTCTGTAGCGACATACGATTTGCCTGAACCTGGGCCACCGGCCATAAAAAAAGCCTTCAAGATACCTTGATCGTAGATGCCTTCGTTTACAAATTCTTCAAACAGTTTAATCTTCTTCATCTTTTATATATTAAGACAATGAATTTTTAGATGGAACTTCTATCGGTTCTGTCTGCGAGCCAGTGTCCAATCTGCTGTCCGTACTCGATGTCGCTTGGGAAGTGGAGACCTCCGATGTAACGACTATAGCTGGCTTTTTCTGCAATAGCTTGAAAAGCTCCATGATGTACGGGATAAATTTTTGATAAAACATCTGCTACTAAGTGTGATTCTGCTGAGTGGCCCGATGGAAACGAAGGGCTACTAGCTGTTTTGGCTTCGGTTGAAGCCAGTTGCAAGCCCAACTTTGGTGCCAACTGAAAAGGCCTTGGTCTGTTGTACTTGTACTTTAACTTGATAATGATAAGGCCAGCTTCTTCAATCAGTTGCTCAAACCACTCCTTATTGAAATCGAGATCGTGCTTTTTGCAATACTTTTCGAACTTCCACAGAATGTCTTCGTCGTACTTTTCAACCTTCTTTTTGGTTTCGGTCGGATCAACATTTTCAATATCGTTGATCATATGCTTTAGTTCTTGGAGAGTTTCCATAGAAGAATTAGCTGGTGGAACCTGAACCGGTGCGTCTTCAGCTTTAGCTTTAATTAGACCATACACTTCAGGCTCTTCAATTCTTTCGACGTGTTTGGGTTTGATCGGCTTGGCAAATTCCATGCGATCAAGGGAAAACGAATCGTAACCTTTCAGAATCCTAGTCTTCATACAGTATTTATCTACAAAAAAGAAGGAGCTCTTAGGCTCCTTCGTTGTTAAGCTTGTCAAGTTCTTCTTTCAACTCGAACACACGCCACTCGCAATCATATAACTCCTCTTTAGAGATTTTACCAGTTTTGTAAAGCTTTTTTGCAGAGTTATATTCTTCAGTAGCTTTTTTCAGCATGTTTTTGATCTGTGACGAGGTTTTATATTCTTCCATGTCACTGATGTCATCTGTTGTAGCTTTTTTTCTAGCTTCAACTTTTGGTCTAACGACCAAACAAAAACCACTGAATAAATGACAGAATAAATCTGCTTTACTTGTAGCCATGGCTTTTATACGTATTTTTTACACGTATTCCTGATAAGACTTCTCTTCAACAAGTGTCGAACCAGTCAATGTGTTGATTTTCTTTTTAACATCAGCTCGGTCGTCGTTAGTGTAATACACTGAACGCGCCAACTCAATGAAATCTTGACCGAAATCTTTATCACGCTCGCAATCACGAATGTGATCTTCGATATTCCAAAGAGTTTTGTTAACGTTTAGTAGGTCTCTGTGTAGAGCTGTTAACTCTTCGTGATCTGTTATTGAGTTGTAAATAGAATCAATAGCAGGTTGTAGCGTTTCGTATTCTTTACGAACGTTGGCCAATTTAGTTTCGTCCTTGATCTCTTGTAATTTGATCTCAAGAATTGTAAACTTGTCCAGGATCTCTCCGTTGGATACTTCAATTTTCATAATATGTAAAATAAAATTCTACAGGTTATATATTCGTTACTTAAAAAGTTTATTCAACCGTTACTGATTTTGCTAAATTTCTTGGCTTATCAACGTTACAACCTCTCTCGGTAGCGATCTTATAAGATAGTAGCTGTAAAGGAATCACCGTTAACATCGGAGTTAGCAATTCTTCAGTTTCTGGAATCTCGATCACATCATCCGCAATGGTCTTAATTAGTTCATCACCTTTGGTCACGATTGCAATGATCTTCCCGCTTCTGGCTTTAACTTCTTGCATGTTTGATACAACTTTACCGTACGAAGAATCGTTGGGTACAATAAAGACTGAAGGGCACTTTTCGTCGATCAGTGCGATAGGACCGTGCTTCATTTCACCAGCTGGATAGCCTTCGGCGTGAATGTAACTAATCTCTTTTAGCTTCAAAGCGCCTTCTAAAGCTACTGGGAAGTTGATTCCCCTAGCTAAATATAAGAAGTCCTGGTACTCTTTACCTGCATACCTACTTGCTACTTCGAAGATGTATTCCGAGTCAGCTAGGATAGATCGGATCTTCTCTGGGATGTGTCTGAGCGCTGCTTTTAGCTTCAAGTAATCACTGTCGGTAATAGAATTCAATTGACGAGCCATTTTGATGGCCAACAGTGTCAAAGCCGCTACTTGACCGGTAAATGCCTTGGTCGAAGCTACGCCAATTTCAACGCCAGAGTGTGTGTAAATACCTGCATCGGCCAATCTAGCAATCGAAGAACCTACAACATTTACAACACCAAACAGTGTCGCGCCTCTTTCTCGAGCCATTTCCATCGCAGCTTTAGTGTCAGCTGTTTCACCGGACTGAGAAATCGAGATTATTACATCACCATGTTTGATGATAGGATCTTTGTACCTAAACTCGGATGCGTAGTCAACTTCAACTGGAATGCGAGTCAATTTCTCGATCATTGTTTTACCGATCAAACCAGCATGCCATGAAGTACCACACGCAATAATAAAAATGCGATTAGCTCTTAATAGTTGGGGCAAAACAGATTCAACACCGCCCATCATTAGAGGTTCTTCGCCTTCGGTTAAGCGTCCACGAAGACAAGTCCACACTGTATTGGATTGTTCGTAGATCTCTTTCAACATAAACGAGTCAAAACCTCCTTTTTCGATCTGATCTAACTCCAATTCTACTCTCTCAATGTCTGGGGTGACCTCCTGAGCGTCCAAAGTCATGATCTGAATCGGACTATCGGCTTTGACTACAGCTATGTGGTCGTCTTCTAAGTAGACGATGTCCTTGGTGTATTCTACGATTGGTGTAGCGTCAGATGCGATAATAAACTCACCTTCACCGATGCCAATCGCTAATGGGGATGACTTTTTAGCCAATATCACTTCATCGACAAGTGGACTCATGACCAAAAGTGCGTACGCACCGACAACGTCTTTTAATGCAAAACGAACTGCAGACGCAAAATCAGCAACACTGGTATTCCAAATGTATTCAATCCAATTTGCTAGAACTTCGGTATCGGTCTCAGATTGAAACACGTAACCGTCTAAAATCAGCTTTTTCTTAAGAGTTTCGTAATTTTCAATGATTCCGTTGTGAACCAGAGTCACTTTTCCGTTCATTGAAGTGTGTGGGTGAGCATTTCGAGTCGCTGGAGCGCCGTGGGTAGCCCATCGAGTGTGTCCGATGACACAATCCGAGTCCCATGTTGAGTTTTCGGGTATAGAATCGTACAAATCATCGACTCCACCAACAGCCCGATGCACTTCGATATCACCCCGAACCTTAATTGCAATGCCCGCCGAGTCGTATCCTCGATATTCAAGACGTTTTAGACCCTTAATGACAACATCTGGACCATAGCCCTTGTTACCGATGTAACCTACAATTCCACACATGCTTAGTTATTTACTTAGTTATTGTTTAGTTATTTATTTACCTTTATCCAAGTAATTAGAGACTGTTTTGGTTCCCAGTTTAGTTCCTTTTTGGCTGTTTCAATGTTGGCAACCGATCTGCGAGGTTCAACCCTAGGTTCAACGTGTATAATTTCACCGCCAAATGTTTCAGCAATCTCCAGAATTGTCAATTCTTCGCCAGTACCAACGTTGATAATTCTAAAGTCAGGACTAACAGTTCTACCAGCGGCTTCAAAAGCTCTGACCACGTCTTTTACGTACACATAGTCTCTGGTTTGCATGCCGTCTCCGGTGACCGTAATGGGCTTAAATGCTTCAAACTGTTTCAAAAATAGAGCCACGGCCGGTGCGTAACTACCAGAGCTAGGTTGCTCTTCACCGTATACGTTGAACAGGCGCAAGGCGGTACAGTTGATTCTAAAAGACTTGTGGTACGCTGCCATCAACTGTTCGGCCCTAAGTTTACCCTCGGCGTACGGGCTCATTGGGTTTAAGTGGTTAGTTTCACTGACTGGAAACTCCGCTGGGTTGCCGTACACTGCGGCCGTCGAAGCCATGACAAAGTTTTTGACCTTCATCTTTTCGGCCCAATCCAAAACTCTTTTGGTCGCCATGTAACAGCCCTGTTCGTACTTGTTTGGGTTTTCTAGAGACTCCTGTACCGAAGTCGGAGCTGCCAAGTGGTACACGGCATCAAACCGCTCCTTTGGAAACACGTCGTACGTCAGATCCAGTTTGGTAAATTTACAGTTAGGACTGGTGGGTAAACGATCAAGCTTACCGGTGCTGAGGTTGTCCCAAACGTGAACTTCGTAGTTTAGGTCCAACAACAAATTAACTAAGTGGTGGCCGATGAATCCTGCGCCGCCTGTAACTAATGCTTTCATATTTTATTATTTTCCAATTTTATTATTTTCCAATAGCGTCTTTTTCTGATAGAATGGGTTGGTCAGTGTATTGCAAAACAACTTCTCTGACTTCTGGAATATCGCTCCAGACCAAAGATCTTTCCGAAGCTGGATTGTACTCACCTTTAACCAGGTAGGCTACGATGGTATCGGGCTCAAGCGTTAAAAAGCCGTGGGCATACCCGTCGTGTAGGTAGACTGCGCTGTTGGCGTCTAGTTCCATGTAGAAAGTTTTACCAGTGGCTAGATCATAACCAAAATCAATGATTCGACCCCTAACAACTTTGATGTACTTTTCTTGGGCGGGTGCCTGTTGAAAGTGCATCCCACGAAAGGTATAGGCCTGTTCATTGATTGAGATGGAACACTGATCCCAACTCTGAGCCATGGTATCCATACTAATGGGTGTATAACTACCCCTGTTGTCGCTGAACGTTTTGTGTTCTACTAGTTTCATAGGGCATTTTCTTTTACTCGTTGCCACTCTTCTACTTGCTCAATGACCGATTGGGCCGTGATAACCTTGGTACACTCGAAATGATTCTTGGTACCCTTGTGCTTTGGACACCAGTTCCAATCACCGCGGTTAAAGTGGTCCCAGGCCCAACAGCCGTTGCAGACCGTTTTGTCAATGATGCGGAGCGTTTTTGAATTCTGAAACTCGCACTCTTCGGGTGTGAAACCGCTAATTAGGACCACCGGACAGTCTGTTGCCCAAGCGAACCAAGACAGGCCAGAGGAAATGCCATAGAACGTTTCGGCCCCTTGAAGCAGTTTGTAGACTTCGGCCAGATCTTCCGGCCCCTGTTTGATGCCCTGAAGATTGGTTGCTTCTTTCGAGATGTGGTAGACGTCGTAGCCCTTGGCGTTGTAGTGGTTGACAAGGTCTTGCCAGCCGGTTGGATTGTTCCAGTACTTGGCCTGTGCCGTTGAAGCCGTTGCAATGCAAACGTAGGGCCGATCTTGTTGGTGCTTGCCAGTGTAGACTAGTCTTGGAGCTCTCTCAACCTTGCCAATCCCTAAGTGATCCGATGCAATGTCGCCAAGGTAGATCTTTCTCCAATCCCTCTTATTTCTGTTAGGGAACCAAGCAGTACCCGGAGGGTCTTCCATGTAGACCCCAACGTTCCAGACCGCCACTGCGTCTTCGGGCCAGGTGCCTGGCGCCACGAACTCGATACCCTGTGTCCGGTACCAGTCCTGGTCGAACAGCCAGTTCTTGTGGGTAGCCAAGTAGACCTTTTTTAGGCCCTGCTTGAAACGAAATTCTTTGACCGGTTCGACCCAAGACAGTGTATCGCCGAGGGACGAACTGTCGAACTGAATAACAACCGCTTTGTCCTTTAGTTCCAGCTTGTGGGAGTGCCCGTCGACCACGACGGTCCAATCACGGAACCAGTTTTGGGTCGGTTTGCACCAGTGGTCTACACCCTGCAAGGTATGGGCGTAAGTCATTTCACCGTCGGCCCAGAATTCTACCGTAAGATCGCGGCCGGTTTGCGAAGTGACTTTCGGGCCGTTTTGCCAGGTGATTGTGTACTCTTCTCTGGCATGAGCCTGTCTCTTCACTGGGCCTTTTAGGGTAGTTAGATAGGCTTCTAAGTGTTCCTTTTTGAATTTTGCCATTGCGTGGGCGTTTTGTTTTCTTTCTGGTTTGGTGTTTAGAGCCTCAACCAATCGGAGGTGGTCGGCGTTGTCTCCTTGGATTTCTGTGAGGCAGTCAGTGTACATTGAGTGGTACTGCGGCAAGTTGCGGGCCATGACCGGGATGGGGTAGCCAAGGGCTTGTCTTAGGGCCAGTGGGTTGCATTCCCAAGTAGAGTTAAAGACGACTGCATCGGCCAGTTGGTAGAATGTCTCGACATCGCTGCGTTCGCCCCAGATGTGCACGTTCGGGGGCAGGGTGGCCATGATCGGTTGCCAGTAGTTCTCGAAGTTGGAGGCCTGGTTGCCCACGAAGTGAAACTGGTATTTGCCGGGATCGAGGGCTTCCAAGAGGGTGGCCCATTCAACGGCTTCGAGTTGATTTTTGCCGGGGGTCCAGAGCCCTATATTGACTACGTGTTTAGCGTTGGATAAATCCTCCAATCCTAAAATCTCCAGCGATTTTCTCCTGAGCAACTCTGATTTAGTCTGAGGAATGATTGGATAGAAGGCTTCAAACTTCTCGGATGGTTCCTCGGAGAAAGTCTCAAGAGCATGATGCGGTGAGACGAACAGATAGGCGTCGGGAGAAACGCGCTTCATTTTTCTCGGATCGAACCAAATGTTGTGACAGGTCTCCACAATCTTCCAGGCCTGGGCGGGCTGGTAGAGCCACGATTGAGTTTCAGCCGACATTGGATTAAAACTATCAAAAGCCTCTGGTGACTCTTCGATGTGAATAACATTCGGGTTGATCGAAACAATAAGGTCTTTCAGGGCCTGTTCACGGTCTTTCTGGTTAATAGTACCCAAGTGCGCAATTTCGTGGAAATTGCCTTTGGGCAACAGAGCCTTAATTTGGTCTCGTTGAACAGTATAGGACTCAGCGTACATGCAGTATTCAACAACGTGAATATCGAGCGTGGGCTCATCGATCAGAGCTTTAAGACGGCCCAACAGAAATTCGGGCATGCCACCGGTTGAAAGGTGTGGGGCCAAATAGAGCAGCTTCTTTTTCTCAAAAGTTCTTTCTCTGTTTTCAATGGCTGATATACCAGAGGCTTGCGTAGAAATTGGATTTTCAAGCATGCCCATCCGAAACTTATCAACAAAAATGTCTGTCAAAAAGATGTCCACACCGTCCCAAGTGGCAAACTTGAATCTATCGAGCAAGTACTCTCTAATCCTTTGTGGGAACATGATCATTTGAATGCCAATGATATTACCCACAACGTGAATATCGCCGTGCTGTTCTCGGGTTTTGCTTTGAAGAACGTTGTCCTCTAAAGTATAGCGGTTGCCGAAAGAGAAGTACGAAATGTCGTGTTCTTTGATACCATCAATTGCTTGGTTGATTCTATCAACGGCTTCGAGAGGACTGACTGTTAGCAGTGCATCACCTTCACACATGATAAATTGATCGACGTCTTTTGTGAAGTGTTCAATGGCTCCGTCAGCAAACGCTCTAAAGGCACCGTAATGACCAGGCGTGATTGGCACCTTGTCAAACATGTCTGGCCTTGTGAAGTTTTCTCTTGGGGGCGCTTCGGTCCATCGCTTGTTCCAAACTTGAACGTACTCAACACCCATATTTGATAGCCTTGACAAAGACAGAATAGATTTCTCTTGACGCTGCGGATCTACATCATCTTCAAGTAGCAAGTGTACAAGCTTTACTTTACCTTTAACGGTGTATAACCCCATAACTTGATCAAATACTTGATCTATCGATGGATGACACTCAAACGTTGGACGATCTTCAAGACACTTAACCTGGGGTGGAACGCCTTGAATAGAACCGTGTACTTGAACGTTTGACTTCATATTAGAAGAACAGAATACATCACAGCCACCGTTCACATAAAAGTACTTATAGTCTTGCGATGTGTTAGGACCTCGATAAGGTGCTCTAAGCTTGTTGTCAATAGAAGAACCAAGTTGAATGATATTTACATCAGTAGTTCCTGCAACGTGCAGCATGCCAGAATCCATGGTTACAACCGCGCGGGCTCTGTGATTCATCATCCAACGCAGTTCGGCCGGATCATTATTAGGATCATTAAGCAAGTTTTTACCCAACTTAATATCAATATCCATAACTGGCTTATCCGTATTAAAGAAGCCAACCTCTTTAGAATCACGACCCACTGCAACGACTGGAATACCATTTGCATTCAAACGATCGATCAGTTCTTGCCACTTCTCGCGCTCCCAAGTTCTAGAAGCCCATGTGTGAGTCGGGTGTATAATTACGTAGTCTTTGAATCCAAGCTCTCTTTCTTTCTCGATGTACAGGTCCATTTCCATTTCGTGCTGCTGCAACGTGAAACCCAATGAGACAGCATGAAACTGTCGGAAATCCATATTAGAGTAACGGAATTCTATCTTAGTACCGTGTTGGTCGTACTGTTTACCAACCAGTGATGAAAAGGTTCTGTATACCATGTAGTCCGACTTATCTTCGTCAGACTTAAGGGCCTTTTTTACTAACGGGTGACCTTCAAACAAGAATGGTTTTGTCGTAAAAACAGTAATGGGCTGATTTCCATAAGCCTCTGAAATCTTACGTAAGGTTGGAATAGCTGCGATGGTATCGCCAAGTGCCGGTGTATCAATCCACAGGGCTATTTGCATGTTATATCGAGTTAAAGAAATAGTACTCTAATTATATAACGTTCTTGATTTTTGTTTCTTCCCAAAGCTCTAAAGCTTCTAATATGTTATCGGTTTCGATGCTGATGTCCCGATGTAAATGATCGATGTTTGTGTATCTGTGATTAAATGTATGGACACAGATGTGGGACTGTTTGTGATAAATGCTAATGCGAAGTTCGTAGCTTGGTTTACGACGTATCAGAATTCTCCAATCCTTGATGTTATTGACCTGTGTTCTGGCCGCTCCAGCGTAAGCCATGTTTAACTTGACATAGGCTGATAGAATCAACTCTGGATTTTCGATCGATTCAAACAGATCAATCTTAGTTGGTTGATCAAACGCAATAGAATACAATCGATCAACTGTAAAAGCACTAGAGCCCAATACCTTTTGAACGGTTTTGGGCTCTAGTTTCTTTGTATAATAGAGTTTAGTGGGAATATGAATGTTGGTCGAAACTAACATTAACGAGGATTAGATGGTCTGTCGTTGGTAATATTAGTCTTAGAAGAATTGATCTGATCCATCAAACCAGAAGGTTGATCGCTTTCTCCTTTTTCTTTTTGTTTGTTCAATGAGTTAATTTGATTCTTGAACAATTCACGTCCAGCTTCGTAAGCCCTTTCATCATCTAGAGTTTCTGTAACAGGCGCAGTGTCTTCAGTTTCTTGAGGAATGAAGAATTCATTACCCCTTAGAATTTCATCAATAACCTGATCTGACATTTTTTGAATGGAATCCTCAATAGATTCTTCGTAATCATCAATAGCTTCTTCGTAAAGAGGTACAGCTGGAACAGCTTTAACATCTTCGTTCTCTTCGGCTCTTAGGCCCTCATAAGATTCGTTCTCTTCTTCGATTTGAACAGGAACTTCAACTTCTTTTTCAACAATGATCTTGTTTGATTCTTCGCTCGGTTTAATGTAGTCTACTAGAGACTTGATGAAGCCAAGTGCGACCAGTGGTAGGATAGCGCCCGATACGAATGCTAAAACTCTTTTTTGAAAAGGTAGCTCTTCTTCAATTAGACCAAACAGTTCGATCCAATCGGTAAAGTCATGCAAGTTCTTAAATGCGTAATACATGTTACCTTGCATCTGCATAGCTGTAATGGTAATGAACAGCGCCCAAACAATACCCTTATTCATTTTATCTAGTGCTACAAGAGAAGCCAGTGAGGCTGCAGCACCGAACTCGAATGCAATCGCCAATGAAACTGCCAACCAATACGGGTTTGACAATTCAAAGAAATCGATTACGTGGATGGTTGAAATAACCGACACAATGGCATAAAGAACCACAAATGTCGATATCACAAACCTTTTAACCCAAAGTTCTTTCATGGTTTGAAATATATTTTTTTAGTTGATTACTTGCCTTCTAGCTCTGCAATCTCCTTCTCGATCGCATTCTGACGCTGAACATCCAACATCTTACGATCTGTAGCTTGAATCATTCTCTTTTCTACCTTTAGACCCTCGATTTTAACGTCGGTTGTTGTTGGTAGAACGTTGATCACATCAGCTTGAGCCTTAAGCTCTTTTTTAACTCTAGTTAGCTCAGAGTCTACGCTGCACGACTTCATGTAAGTCAAAAGTAGCAATACGATGATTACCTTTGAACCGTGCTTGGCTAAAAATTGGTTTAACTTTTCCATAATCTTTGCGTTTATTTTTCGCTCTATTATATATTTACCGTTTCGTGGAACTGTTTTAACCTTGCGGCAAACTCTTTGAAATAGTATTTAACATCGTCGTCGGTCAGCGTAAAAACCTGTGGAATGTCTTCCACTTCGTTTGCAATCCAGATCTCTACACCGGAAGGTTTGATGCCAGTTCTGTCCCAATAAGCCACGTAATAGGCTGAACCCTGAATGAAATAGTCTTGGATCCAATCTTCACGCTTTGGCTTACGACTGTTCTTGTAATCGATGATTAGAACTCGGCCGTCGACCATCTCTGAGATGTTATCAACGGTACCTGCATAACCACCACCCTTAGTAGTCCATAAGAACTCTTCAGCTGCCAACACTCGATTAACGCGATCAAAGAACCTAGAGTGATTGTACCAGAACTTATTAAAGAACTTCCAACCCTCATTCAAGAACAATTCACCTTCTTCGTGATTATTGAACTGATTGATTTCTTTATCACCGTCTGCAATCTGCTTCAGAAGCTCAACTTTAGCTTCTGGTGAATCGGCGTTAATCTTCTTATACAGTTCAATCAATCTGTGCATGATCGTACCTCGGTTCATTGAAAGACGCGAGATGCGGTCTGCTTCTTCGTGGCCAACTTTGTTACGCCACTCTTCAAGACCCGATTTGTCGCTAGTTTCACCTAAGACCGTAGTAATAGATGGAAACAAACCGATAACTTCTGAGCCTTCAGTAACTTCGTAGTACCTACGGCCGTCGATGACTTTGCGTTTGATCTTTGACATTATGGCTTCAGACTTTTGACTAGGCCGATCACGTCAAAGAACAAGAATGCCTCAACGCCCAACCAAATAAGTCCTATTGCTGCAACAGTCACAAATAGATTAGCAAAGAACCTCCAAAGGTTAAGAGCATCAAGCTCAGGCCACATCACAACCAAGTACGAAGACGAACCTTCGATCGAAATGATGTTTGGATAAGAGTAATCAGCCAGTCCGATCTGCAAAAGAATGTTGTTGATGGGCTTCAATTGACCAAGGACCCAACCCTGTTGGACCATGGGAATACCGTTGTTCTCCACCTCTTCAGGTAGATTGATAACAGTGTAAATTCGACCGAGCCAATCGACACGAAGGCCCTTCTCTGCTAAGAAGTCGGTTGATTTGACAGCTGCTTTGCGGTACCTCCACCAGATCCTCAGATCTGTGAAGAATTCACCCCAAAATTTTAGGACTCTGTTCATTTGCGTCGACTGTTTTTGAACTTAGGTAACACGGCCCACATTACAATGTAAGTTAAGACGGTAAAGGGTGGCATGGTTAGACCCGCTACAATAAATGCGATGCGAACCATTGCTGGATCCACGTCCAACGCATACGCTAAACCTTGGCAAACTCCTGCCAAATTACCTTTTTCTGGATTTCTATAAATCTTTTTCACAATAAATTATCTTCTAATTGTTTAATGTCATCTAGAATTGTATCGTACGCCTTAGTGGTCTTTTCAACATAAAAGGCATCAATTCTAGCTGGAACTTCATACTTGTTGTGGATGTACTGGCCAAATCGAATGCCATCCTTGTTTCTGCCTTCACCGAATTCAACGGCCCAGCCCAGATACTCCATGTTCAATCTTTCAAGCGTTAGTTTCATCTCTAAATACTTTTTTGTTAGTGTAAGTTATACTGTTTGATTAGTCTTTTGTTTCAAAAAAGAACGCAGTTGCACTAATCAATAATATCAATGTTAAAGGCTACAGTCACTCTGACTTCTTCGGATAAAGACAGTGGCACTCCGTGCGGCAAGCTACCTGGAAAGACGATGATGTCACCTTCGCTGATTCTTGGCATGAAACGATTAACAAACAACGAATGATCCTGGTGATAGCGATCCAGGTTTTTAACCAGGGCCGGAGACATAGCGACAATGTGCTTAACGACAGATTCCATTGGATTGACAAACTCGATTGGATTGTGAACTTCAGGATTAAACTTCAAGAAGTGTACCACTGCAAAGTGATCGGGTAAGTGATCGTGAATGTCGGCTGTTTGGTTCGAACCGTAAGCGTTGTACCACACATCACCCTTGAACTTCCAGTTTGGGATATGACCGAAGAAATCTTGTAGAAACTTATCAACGTATTTGCCGTAAACTTGCTTGGCAAAGGTCCAATCGATCTGGTTTTTTAGGTTCTCAGCCTTGTAAGACGTGTGCATATTCCAATCAGGAGACACAAACTTTTGGTGTGCGTGATTGTCTAACATTGAAGGCAGGTAACGCTGTTGCATTTGAGCCTGTTCTTCACAGTAATTCAACCAATAAAACTGAGAAAACAGATCGATTTTCATCAGTTTCGGCACTCGCACTTATAATCGTCCAATTCGTCGGACTTGGGCTCGGTGTTAGCAAACCAGTAACACTCTCGATAATCACCGAACAGAATCTCTTTGTAAAAACCCATTGGAATGGCCGCACCGCCAGGAACCCGTTTAGTCGATTGATCAAAGTCAACTTCGATGTAGACCGAGGCCATTTCACCAGACCATTTGCTCACATACCTTTCACGCTCTTCTAGTGTTTTCCAGATCCCACGGTTCAGTTTTTCGTGCTGCAGTGCACAGTTCATGTATGTAAATGTTTCCCACAGCATATCGGGATTACAATTGAACGATGCAGCGGGTGCCATGTGTCCCTTATCCCATACATTGTTTTTGTAATCTTCGTTATCGGATGTTTTGATCCCCGATTCTTTATGGAAGTCGAGTCCCTTTCTAGAAGCAGTTCCATCGATACAAGCAACTCGATACGTGATATTCACCGGTTGTTCCAATACCTCGGAATAGTTAATCACAAAGTAGGGTGTGTTCCACTTTACAATGTCTAGATGCCCGATCGATAGGGACTGAGCAAAGGACTGAACAAACAGCCCAAGGACACCAATTAACAGAAATAGTTTCTTCATCTTTATTCGCTTAGAATGGTTATATTGCCAGATTGATAAAGAGTTTCATTGTTTGGTTCGAAGTAGAGCTCACAAACCCAGAAGTAAACACCGTCTGATAAACCAACTTCACTTCCACCAAAGTCATCTTTGTAATCGTTGTTTTGATAGACTAGAATACCCCAACGGTTGTAGATCTTAAGCTTTACATTATCAAACTCTGAACCGTTCTCAATATAGAACCAATCGTTTGTTCCATCTCCGTTTGGAGTCATGACGTTTGGAAACTCGGGCATTGGAGTTGGAACCGGCGGAGCAGGTGGGATAGGCAATCCAGTACCTTCTAACTCGTTTGGTGCTTCACCGGGAGGAGGTGCTGGAGGACAAGGACCCACATTAACCACAATCGTATCGAACTCGTTCATTGAAATTCCACACTTGTTAATCAGTGTATTGCCATCGTTACCTTTCTTGGAATAGAGGTAATAACGACCCGGTTGCAGTGGTTGGAACAGTTCAACCACAATCGAATCTGTTTCTGCGTTCACATCACAAACTGACCAAAGACTGTCGATCGCCCAAGGTTGATTTGTAACTGTATTTGTCATACGAAAATCGACATCGTTAATTGAGTAACAGTCGAGAGCAATGTGGAACTTTAACTTGAACGAAGTATCACCACAACTTGCTTCGATCAATGGGAATCCTGTGATGGTATCAGCTGCATAGAGGGATGTATCGTACTGAACACCTGACATAGCAGTAGGATTACAAGTCGGTGAAACTGAAATCATCATGTCTCGGCTTGCACTGCCAATCGGGTACCACCAAAGGTTTACAGTGTCCCATCGGTATTCATCAACACGAATTGAAAGAACATCGATCTCAGCTGCTGTTGGTGTGAAAGTGATCTGACCCGTGTTTGGATCCAGTGTGAAAAGCGATGAAGTTACTGGCTGTTGCGTGGTCCAACCTGCCAAGTAAGGAATGTCTGGATGTGCAGCATAGTTGCCTGCACGACAGTTAATCAATGAATAAACCACTGAATCTCCATCCTCTTCGATTGCTGTTTGTTTCCAGTTAAAAGTATTACCAACACAGAACGCACGAACAGGTTCACTTACAAATACTGGTGAAGAGTTTTGACCTTGTGCAGCATTATTTAGGAACGCATCGAAATAGAAGCCTTGGCCTGAAGAAGCTGCAATGTTTGAGATTCCACCTGGACGGCAACAATTACTGTACCAGAACGTGAAGTTTGCACAATTGTTTGGAAGTGTTGTGTACCCTACATACTGATAAACCTCAAGCGTTTTGGTCGTAGTTCCTGGATCCACACAATCAAATAGGGTTGGTGAAACCACGCCTGAACCCGGTGTTAAGGTAACAGGAACTGTGAAGCTGGTTCCACACCCACTGTATACGTTTACAGTTTCAGTGGTTGGTAGACCAATACCGGTAATATCACGGTACAGGCGAAGAATCACCTTGTAATGGCGAGCAACACCGGTTGAATCACCGATGTAACGATACTGAATGTCACCGCCTGAAAGGTGACTGGCTTGGGCCATTAGACCGAGGGTCATGAACAGACCCAGTAAGAACTTTTTCATCACATGTGGTTGTTATAAATCGAACCCCATTCAATAGCAATTCCACGATTGAACCAAATCAATTGGATGTCATAAGCACCGTGCAAGAATTTGGAGTAGGTTACCTTGATTGTTGGCAAAACGTAAATCTGCGAGTCGATTGTAAATGTTTCGATGCTCA